>JGI25386J43895_10000125_pt1 | contig 11969 bp, 15 predicted proteins | sample GraSoi013_1_40cm_2_FD_43895 | JGI IMG/M metagenome (IMG submission 43895) | reverse complement strand
GGGCGTGTTCGCTGCGGTGAATCGTGTGCTCGGCGACCCTGAGTTGCAGCAAAAACCGCAGGAGCTCATGGGCGCGATCCACACCGTGATGAACGGGAGCTTCGACTTCCGGGANGCGGCGCGGCTCGCGATGGGACGGGAGTGGGAGGTCCGGACACCGACAGAGCAGGACGAGTTTGTGCAGCTGTTCGCGGCGCTCCTCCAGCGAGCCTACATGTCCCAGATGGTGTCGTCGCAATCCGGCATGCAGGGCGGCCTGGCGATCCAGTACACCGGTGAGTCCGTCGACGGCGACCGGGCGACCGTCGCGGCCGTGATGGGAAGTCGGAGCGGAAAAGAGATGCCGCTCGAGTATCGGATGATTCAGGATGGCGAGCGCTGGGCGGTGTACGACGTCGCGGTCGGCGGGATGAGCCTCGTGGCGAGTTATCGTGCCCAGTTCAGCAAGGTCATCAGGCAGTCGTCCTACGCCGACCTCGTCGTTCGATTGAAGAACACTCGCGGAAACTGACATGGGCTGGACCGAGTTCGTCGGATACCTCGGAGTCGTCGTCGCCTTCGCGGTACTCACGCTGGGCGCCCTGTCCGCGTACTTCGACTGGTAGTTGCCGCACGGATCGACGCGCGTCAGCAGGCCCGGCATCTTCTCGCCCCCCCGCCGGCGTGCCTGGGCTAGAATCCTCGTGTACAGAGGGGGCATGGGGTCCGGGCCTTCGTCGTTCTTCGGGCGCTACAGTCTCGCCATCGTCCTGACGGCGTTGGCTGTCCTCGCCACTCTGATCCTGGCGCCCCACTGGAACCCGCGCCATCTCCTGCTGCCGTTCTACCCCGCCGTGATGCTCAGCGCCTGGTTCGGCGGCTTCGGCCCCGGCCTCCTCACGACGCTCCTCTCGGCGCTCGCCATGGATTACTTCTGGCTGCCGCCAGCCCCCGGATTCGGCATCCGGGAGCCCGGCGACTTGATGGGGTTCATCCTCTTTCTCGGCGTGGGGCTCCTGGTCAGCATGCTCAACGCGAGGCTGCTCCGGGCGCAGCGCCACGCCGAGGCCGTGGCGGCGGAGATGCGCCACGAGGCGGACGAGCGTCGAAAGGCCGAGGACTCGGCCGCCAAGCTCACGAAGCTCACCGACGACCTCAGAACCTCGGTGGAGCGGTACCGCTATCATTTCGAGCGGAACCTCGCGGGCGTCTTCCGTGCCGAGCGCGGCGGGCGCATCGTCGAATCCAGCGAGGCCTTCGTCCGCCTCGTCGGCGCGGGTTCGGCTGGCGAGATCCGCGCGCTCGACGTGAGAGAGCTCTTCGTCGACCCGTTGGGGTGGCAAGAGCTCGTCGCCTCGCTCGCCCCGGGCGTCNTCATCTCGAACCAGGAGCTCCAGTGGCGCCGGCGTGACGGCACGCCCCTCACCGTGCTCGCCAACCTCCGGGAGACGGGAGGCTTCGTGGAGTGCCTGGCGATCGACATCACGGACCGGGCGCGCGCCGAGGAAGCCGAGCGGAAGGCGATGCGGCTCCGCGCGATCGCCGACCTCGCCGCCGCGGCGGCCCACGAGATCAGCAACCCGCTCACCGGCGTCCTCACGAACCTGGCCCTCCTCAAGCTCGAGGGCGAGGCCGCCGTGAAGGTGGAGAAGGCGCTCGAGGCGGGACGCCGCATCCAGGAGATCCTCGACCGCATGACGCGGATCGAGCGCGTCGAAATGGCCCCCCGGCCCGCGCCGAGCCTCGCGCCGATGATCGACATCCGAAAGTCGTCGGACTAGCCTCGCNATCGTCGCCGGAACAGGACGTCGCCCCGGATAGGGGTTTTCCCTGATCCCAGGCTCCGGAGTAATTGTTGACGGCCACGGCAGCCAAGTATTAGCGTGGTGCGCGTGAAGTCGGTCCTGGTCGTCGACGACGATCCGATGTTCGCCAAGCTGCTCGAGGACATCCTGACGAGCGACGGTTACCGCGCGACGAGCGCGGCGAACGGCGTCGAGGCGCTCGCACTCCTCGCCAATNAGGCTTTCGACCTGGTGATGATCGACATCCGGATGCCCGAGCTCGACGGCCCCTCCTTCTATCGCGAGCTCGAGCGTCGCAACCCCGATCAGGCGCGCCGGGTCATGTTCATGACCGGCGGTGCGGTGGGTGCGGAGACGGCCGAGCTNCTGTCGACCGTCCGGACGCCCGTCCTGCGCAAGCCGCTCGACGTCAAAGAGATCCGCGCGACGGTTCAGCGGTTCTTCCTGGCCGCCGACAGCTTCCGTCGTCGCGGCTAGCCGCGCGTCGGGGGAGGCTTCGGAAGGGAGGCGAAGCCCGCGCCGAGTTCACGCGCCGGGAAGCAGCAGCGCCAGGCCCGTCAGGCCAGCCCCCAGGAGCACGGACTCCACGTGGATCTGGTACGCCTGCCGCTTGAGTTGCGCGACCACCCAGGGGTCCGCCACGGGCTCCTCGCCGCCGTCCAGATCGCGCCGCCCGCGCGCCGCGAGCGTGACTCAGGTGTGAGCGCGCGCCTGGCGAGGCCGAGCGCGCCCGCCCAGAACGGCACCACGAGCGCGACACGCCAGGCCCGATCCACTCCGCTCATGAGGGACACGACCAGGGCGACGACGCCGACCGCGAGCGTCGCGACGCCCATCAGCGCGCGCCGCCGGCGGCCCTTCGGCCCGATGTTCGCGGCGCGCACGGCCATCAGCGTGAGCGCTTTGTCGCTGGGTCCGCGAGACCGGAGCGACCGGAGATGGCCCGAGAACGGAGCGCGGTGGCTCCCTTCGGGGGCATGAGGCCGTTGAGGGCGAGCCGCCCGCCGTCCACGTAGACGGTGGACCCGGTCATGTAGGAGGAAGCGTCCGAGGCGAGGAAGACGGCGACCTCGGCGATCTCCCGGGGCTCGGCGACCCGCTGCATCGGCGTCCGGGCGTAGACCGCGTCCCGCCACCGGCGGTTCTTCAGGAGATGGCGGGTGAGGCCCGTCACGACGGTCCCCGGGCCGATCGCGTTGACCCGGATGCCGTGGGGCGCCAGCGCGATCGCCATGGCCTTGGTGAGCTGGCGCACGCCGCCCTTGGTCGCCGCGTAGGCGGCCGACTCGGGGCGCGCCACCTCCGCGTTCACCGACGACAGCGTGATGATGACGCCCCGACGGCGTCGCACCATGCGCCGCGCCGCGGCCTGGGCGACCAGGAACGTGCCCTTGAGGTTGACGTCGATGATGCGGTCCCACGTCGCCTCGGAGAGCTCGAGAAACGGGACGATCGGCTCGACGGCCGCGTTGGTCACCGCGACGTCGATCCGGCCCCAGGCCCGATGGATCGCGTCGAAGCCGTCGCGGACCGAGCCGGCGTCCGCCACGTCCATCTGGAGCGCGAGCGCCTTCGCCCGGCCGATCCGCCGCGCCGTCGCCTGGGCGGTCGTCGGGTCGATGTCGGTCACGGCGACCCTCGCGCCCTCGCGCGCGAACGCGAGCGCGATCGCCTGGCCGATGCCGCGTCCGGCGCCCGTCACGAGCGCGACCCTGTCCTTGAGCCTCATGGCGTGGCGCCTACGCTACACGTCTTGATGTTGATGGGACGGAGCCAACTCGTTCCTACAGCAGGCCACCCACAGAGTGTCCCGTCCACGCGGACCCCGCTACAAAAGAGAATCAATCGGCGGGCAGGACAAACTCCACCTCCATGACCGCCTGGCCAGGGCGCGGGTAGAGCTGGGTGACGAGCGGCTTGTGGCCGGGCGCGGTCACGCGGACGTGGAGGTGGAGCGGCCGGCCGGGGTAGCGGCCCGGGAGGTCCGTCTCGTAGCGGTAGCGCCCCGTGCCGTCCGCGCGCTGGGCCCCACGGTGCTCGGCGTCGTAGTCGCCGCGCGGGTTGGCCGACCACCACTCGAGCTGGGCTCCGGGCAGAGGAGCGCAGCCCTTCGCCGACGCGACGCGTCCCGTGATGACGAGCCCGCGACCGGTGACCGAGCGCTCCGGGGAGTTCGGCTCGTAAAACGGACCGAGCATGTCGGGACGCGTCGGTGGGCACGCGGGCTCGGCCGCGGCGCGCGCGCCGAGCGTCGCGAGCAGGAAGAGCGCCGTGGAAGCCAGGACGCGGGTCACGCGCCAATGCTATCATTCCGCCCGCACACGCGTATGAGCGAGCCCGGTCGTCGAGAACGAGTGGACGTCGCCGACCTTGCGGCCGCGATCGAGCGTCTCGCCGCTGACCTCGCGCTGGCCGAGGAGCCCTCCGGGTTCACCGTCGTCCTCGAGAGTGACCCCGACATGCGGGAGCAGCGTGACTGACTGGACGATCACGACGCTCGGCGGCGCGATCGCCGGTCGCCAGGTCTCGCCGGTCGAGGTGACGCGCGAGTGCCTGGAGCGCATCGCGCGGCTCGACGCCAAGATCCGGAGCTTCATCACCGTGGACGCGGAGGGCGCTCTCGCGACGCGCGGGAGCTCGAGGCGGAGCTGGCCGCCGGGCTCTCGCGCGGGCCGTTCCACGGCGTGCCGCTCGCGTACAAGGACCTCTGCCACGTCCGGGGGCTGCCGACGTCGTGTGGCACGGCGACGCCCGAGTACTTCTCGGCCGAGCACGAATGCACCGCGGTGAACCGCCTGCGCGAGGCGGGGGCCGTGACGCTCGGCAAGCTCAACATGACCGAGCTCGCGCTGGGGCCGTTCGGCGACAACGCCCACCACGGCGACGTCCAGAACCCGTGGTGCCCCGGTCACGTCGCCGGCGGCTCGTCGAGCGGCTCCGCGGCCGCCGTGGCTGCTGGATTCGCGCTGGGCGCGCTCGGGAGCGACACGGGGGGCTCGATCAGACTGCCCGCGGCCTGCTGCGGCGTCGTCGGGCTCAAGCCGACCTACGGGCGCGTCAGCCGGGCGGGCGTCATGCCGCTCTCGTGGTCGCTCGACCACATAGGACCGCTCACGCGCACCGTCGCGGACGCGGCGCTCCTGCTCGGCATCATCGCCGGCCACGACCCGCGCGACGCGACGTCGAGCCGCCGAGGCGTGCCGTACTACGAGCGCCTGCTCGACACGCCGGTCGAGGGCCTCCGCGTGGGGCTCCCGGCGAATTACTTCTTCGACGGGCTCGACGCCGCCGTGGACGCCGCCGTCCGCGCCGCGGCGCGCATCCTCGAAGGGCTCGGCGCCGAGATCGTGAGCGTCCGCGTCCCCGACCCGCGGCCCGTCGTGGACGTGTCGAACGTCATCGCGCGCGCGGAGTCGGCCGCGGTCCACGCGCGGATCGCGCGCGAGCGGCCGCACGAGCTCCAACCGGCGGTGCGGGCGCGNCTCGAGGTCGGCTTCCACCTCACGGCGCACGACTACCTCCAGGCCCTCCGCCTCCGCACCCGCTATGCGCGCGNGTTCGTCGCCGAGGTCTTCGCCGAGGTGGACGCGCTGCTGGCGCCCGTCATCCCGGAGCCGGCGCCGGCGCTCGACGCGGTCAAGGNGGGGACGGTGGACGAGGTCGTGATGCGGATGGGCCGGTTCTCGCGCCTCACGCGTCCCTTCAACGGGCTCGGGCTGCCCGCGCTCTCCGTCCCGTGCGGCTTCTCCGAGGACGGCCGCCCGCTCGCGCTCCAGGTCGTCGGTCGGCCCTTCGACGAGGCGACCGTGCTTCGCCTCGGCCACGCGTACGAGCGGGCGACCGACTGGATCACGCGGCGCCCGGCGCTCGCCTGACTGCGGCCGCCCCATCGTGGACGAGCGGTCCCTCGCTCCGCCGCGCCTCTGGACGGTCTTCGCCGCCTACCTCGTGGCGTTCGTCGCGATCGTGGCCCTCTCGCTCGTGGCGGCGGGTGTCCTGCGCTCGATGTACCCGGACGTCCCCGATCCCGCGCTCTTCGACGGGCTCCCGGGCCTGATCGCCGGCGGGCTCGCGTCCTCGATGGCCCTCCTCTTCACGGTCGCGCTCTTCAACCGGCCGCTCGAGCCGGTGCTCCTGCGGCTGGTGCCGGGCTGGGAGACGGGACNCGCGCTCGCGGTGATGGTCGTCGGCATGCTCGCGCTCGGGCAGTNCCTCGACTCGCTCACGATGCTCGCCGGGCTCGGCGACAAGGGCACGCTGGCTGCGATGCGGGGCGCGCTCGCCGACGCGGTCGGGCCGGAGCTGTTCCTGGCGGTCTTCGTGATCGGCGTCCTCGCGGGCTCGGCGGAGGAGCTGTTCTTCCGTGGCTACATGCAGACGCGTCTCGGCCAGCGGATGCCGCCCGTCGCCGCGGTCCTCATCACCGCCACGGGCTTCGGGCTCCTGCACCTCGAGTGGATCCACGCGCTGCTCGCCTTCGTCCTCGGGCTCTACCTCGGCTGGATCACGGAGGTCGCCGGGAGCGCCTTGCCCGCGATCGCGTGCCACGTGATCAACAACGCCCTCTTCACCATGCTGGCCGCGCTCGTCGGCACCGTCGGCGGGGCAGGGCCGAACGCGGCGCTGCTCGTCACAAGCGGGTGCGTCTTCGTCGGCTCGGTCGTCTGGCTGCGACGCTGCCGGACGTGGTAGGCTTGGTGGGCATCGACGGTCCTCAGCACACACGTGATCGGTGACGCCACGCGTCTCGCGGAGTTGTTCCAGGGCGCCAGGAGACCCGTCGTGTATCCCGCCGCCTCCATCCCGGTCCACACCAAGCACGGGGGCGCCACGCTCGTCATCGTCAACCTCGCGCCGACGCCCCTCGACGCGCGCGCCGATTTCGTGATGCGTGGCAAGGCGGGTCCCGTCATGTCGGAGGTGCTCGCGCGGATGGCGCTCGCATGAGCGATTCCCTGATCGAGGAGCTGCTCGCCGCGCGCGAGCAGCACCGCGCGATCGTGCCGCCGAGCGAGAGGCGGCGCCTCTCGCTGGCCGAGGCCTACACGGTGCAGGACCGCCTGCGCGAGGCCCTCGTCGCCCGCGGCGACCGGGTGATCGGCTGGAAGGCGGGCTTCACCAACAAGGCCGCCCAGACGGCGTACGGGTGCGAGGAGCCGGTGTGCGGCTTCCTCCTCGCCGCGGGGGTCTTCCCGAACCGCGCCGAGGTCCCGAGCGCACGCTTCGCGAGCCTCGTCGTCGAGGCGGAGGTGGCGTTCGTGCTCAAGCACGACCTCGCCGGACCGGGCGTCACGCCCGCGCGGGCCCTCCTGGCGGTCGAGGGCGCCGTGCCGGCGCTCGAGCTCGTCGACTTCCGCATGAGCGGCAAGCCCGTCGCGTCCGACGTCGTCGCNGACGGAGTCTTCGCCAACGCGATCGTCGTGGGCGCGCCGCTCACGGACGTGGCCCACCTGGACCTCGCGGTCGAGGGGCTCGTCTACGAGCTCAACGGGGCGGTCGTCGCGACGAACGCNGCCGCGGAAGTGATGGGCAATCCGCTGAACTCGCTCGCGTGGATCGCCAATCACCTGGGCGGGCGCGGGCTCGCGCTCAGGGCGGGCGANCTCGTCATGTCGGGCTCGGTCTCGACCCTGCTCCGCCCGAAGGCCGGCGACACCGTGCGNGCCACGTTCACNCGGCTCGGCGGGGTCGCCGTCCGNTTCGCCTGATCCGGCGATGCGCCTCGAGGGTCGCGCGGTCGTGGTCACGGGCGCGGGCGGCGGCATCGGCCGCGCGATCGCTCGCGCCTTCGCCGCCGAGGGCGCGGGCGTCGTCGTCGCCGATCTCGCCGAGACCGCCGACGCGACCGCCGCGGAGATCCGGCGCTCGGGGGGACGCGCCGTGGCCGTGCGGGGGGACGTGAGCCGCTCGGCCGACATGCGCGTCCTCGCCGAGCGGTCGCTGCGGGAGTTCGGCGGTCTNGACGTGCTCGTGACCTGCGCGGGCCTCGGCCTCTCCGGCCTGCTCCTCGACCAGGACGAGGAGGAGTGGACGCGCGTCATCGACGTGAACCTGAACGGCACCTACCGCGCGATCCGCGCGGCGCTCCCGCAGATGATGGCCCAGGGGCGCGGGCGGATCATCACGATCGCGTCGATCCTCGGCAAGATGGGCGGCTACGGCTTCGTGAGCGCCTACGCCGCCTCCAAGCACGGCGTCGTCGGCCTCACCCGCGCCCTCGCNGCGGAGCTCGGCGCGCAAGGGTTCCCCGGGATCACGGTCAACGCGATCTGTCCGGGCTACGTGCGCGCCGGGATGGGCATCGCGCTGCAGTCGACCAAGGCGGGACCGGTGTCGGGCACCGAGATCTTCGAGCGCTACTACAAGCGCCTGGTGCCGCAGCGGCGCATGATCGAAGCCGAGGAGATCGCCCACGCCGCGGTGTTCCTGGCGCTGCCCGAGTCCGCCGGGGTCACGGGCCAGGCGCTCAACGTGGACGGCGGCTTCTTCATGTCGTGATGACCCTCGACGAGCTCGTGACGCGCACCCGGGAGCGGCTCGCGGCGCGCCCGCGGCGGATCGTCGACCCGGGGCCGCTCGTCCGGGCAGCCGTGCTCGTGCCGCTCGTCGAGCGGGGCGGCGGACCGCACCTGGTCTTCGCCAAGCGCACCGACCGCGTCGGCACCCACCGCGGCCAGATCGCCTTTCCGGGCGGCACGGTCAGCGCCGACGACGCGTCGCTGCTCGCCGCCGCGCTGCGGGAGTCCGAGGAGGAAGTCGGCCTCTCGCCCACGGCCGTCGAGGCGCTCGGCGCGCTCGACGACACGGAGACCTTCGCCACGCGCTTCGTCATCACGCCGTGGGTCGGCGTGATCCGCGCGCCCGTCGTGTGGCGACCGGACGGCGAGGAGATCGAGAAGGTGATCGAGGTGCCGCTCGCGGCGCTCCTCGAGCCCGCGAACTTCCGGGTGGAGCACTGGGCGCGTGACGGGGTCGTGCGTCCCGTGTACTTCTATGAGTACGGGGGCGAGAGGATCTGGGGAGCGACCGCGCGGATCGTCAAGGACTACCTCGACCTGGTGACCGGGCCGTGAGCGAGGCGAGGTGATCGGGCACGCTCAAGACCGAGTCGCCGAGGGCCTCGATCTTGCGCCCGGCTTAGGGACGGCGGAGCGCGTCGGCTCTGGCGATCCAGGGACGCGGCGCCAGCGCAGCCAGCACCCCCTCGCTGGTCCCGCGTGGGACGCGGATCTCCCAGGGGGTGCCAGGCGGCGTCATACCACGCACGAGCGTCGGATTCAGTCCGCGCAGCATCNCGGGCGAGAGCCCGGCGTCCGCGGCCAGGCGACGGAGATCCGTCGAGGGCGGGACCGACACGCGCTCGGTNTCGTCCCACGNGTCGCCGCCGACCGCGAACCCGTACTGGTCCGGGTCGCGGCCGATGAGCGTCGCCGCCTGGATGGCGGGGACATACTCGCGGGTCTCGCGTCGCAGGTGCTTCGTGCGCGTGAGGTTCCAGAAGTTCGACGAGCCCGTCACCCGGATCGCCCGGATCACCTTGCCCTCGCCCGCGTTGTACGCCGCGTGCGCGAGCTCCCACGAGCCGAACTGGCGGTACAGGTCGCGCAGGTAGGCCGCGGCGGCCACGGTGGACTTCTCGGGATCGAGCCGCTCGTCCACCCAACGGTCGACGCGCAGCCCGTAGCCGCGCGCGGTGGGAGCCATGAACTGCCAGAGCCCTTTCGCGCGGGCGTTGGAGACGGCGCGCGGGTCGAAGCCGCTCTCGATCATCGCCGTGAACGCGAGATCCGTCGGCAGGCCCTGGCTCCGGAAGACCTCCTGGATCATCGCGAGGTAGCGTCCGGACCGACCCATCCACGTCTCGACGACCTCGCGTCGGCTGCGGGTGAAGAGGTCGAGGAAGTAGCGGACGTCGTCGTTCTGCGTCACCGAATAGTCGCGGAACTCGGCGCGGCGCCGCGCCACCGCGTTGAGGCGTGCCGACTCCGCCAACGCGTCCGCCCAGGGGTCGCGCTCGGTGGCCTCCGCCTCGAAACCGGGTGCGGCGCTCGCCTGAAGGTGGACGACGTGAGGTCGCTCGTAGACGCGAGATGCCGTGTACCCCGCGACCATCGTCACCAGGAGAAGCCCCAGGCCGAGCAGGTGCCGGCTGACAGGTGGTCGGGCGTGGGGGATCGGCATCCGGGGTTCCAACCACATGCCGGAAACACAGCGCAACGATCGGACCAACACGACTGAAGGCCGGTAAGGCCCCGATTCGAGTGTCGTTGTGAGGCGGAAGGTTCATGCCCCCGCGGCGATGGGAGCGATCAAAATCTTACCAGGCCGGATCGATTTTTCCCCTCAGGGCCACCAGAAATAGAGGAAGCGCGGGCCGGCGCCCAGAGCCGCGCCGAGCCGCGCGAGCGAGCTCTCCACGGCGGCGGCTGGTGCCTCGGAGCGCGCGTAGTAGGTGGCGCGGTATTCGCGAGGGCGGCGATAGACGACGATGCGTGCCTCCTCCACGCCGATCACACGCTTCGCCGCCTCGATGGCGTCGGGCATGTAGCCGATCCGGTCGATCAGCTTGAGGTCGAGGGCCTGCTGGGCCGTGTAGATCCGGCCGTCGGCGACCTTCCGCGCCGTCTCGAGGCCGAGCCTCCGGCTCTCGGCGAGCTTCTCGACGAACTGCCCGTAGAGGCTGTCGATGACCGACTGGAAGATCTTCCGCTCCTCGTCGGTCAGCGCCCGGAGCGGGCTCCCCATGTCCTTGCGCTCGGCCGACTTGATCGTCGTGGTCGAGAGCCCGAGCTTCTGCAGGAGCCCCTCGGCGCTCAGCGTGACCATGAGGACGCCGATCGAGCCGGTCACCGACGTGGGATGGGCGATGATCGTGTCGGCGGCGAGCGCCACGTAGTAGCCGCCGGACGCGGCGACGTCCAGCATGACCGCGACGACGGGCCGGCCGGTCTCGCGCTTGAACAGGACGAGCTCCCGGTAGATGACGTCGGAGGCCGTCACGGTCCCACCGGCGCTGTCGATGCGTACCACGAGCGCGCGCACCTCCGGGTCGGCCGCGGCTTTCGTGAGCTCCTCGCGGACGCGCACGAGCAAGGGCACCCGCGGCGGGGTCGGGCCGCCGATGACGAGGCTCGGCGGNCCACCCTCGTCGGAGAGNAATCCAGAGATGTCCAGCAGGAGGATCTTGGCGCGGCCANGCCCTTCGACCGTCTGCTCGCGGAGCGGCTCGATCCGCGGCGTGAGGTCGAGCGAGATGAGCGAGCAGNCGGCGAGGAGCGGGACCAGCGCGAGCGCGGGCAGTCGTCGCATGGGATGAGTATATAATCTCGCCGTCGTGAGTGCGGCTTCCGTGTTCGGCATCGACGACGTCCACGCCGCGGCGCGGCGGCTCCGCGATCGGATCTACCGCACCCCGACCATCGCGTCGCAGTCGTTCGACGACGCGAGCGGCTACCGCGTGTTCCTCAAGTGTGAGAACCTCCAGCGCGCGGGATCCTTCAAGATCCGCGGCGCGCTCAACAAGCTCCGCTCGCTCCCCGACGCCGACCGCGCGCGCGGCGTCGTCGCGTACTCGTCGGGCAACCACGCCCAGGGGGTGGCTCTCGCGGCGCGGATGGTCGGGAGCAGCGCGATCATCTGCATGCCGACCGACGCGCCCGCGCTGAAGGTGGAGGCGACCCGCAGGTACGGCGCCGAGATCGTCTTCTACGACCGGATGAAGGACGACCGGGCGGCGCTCGCCGCGCGCATCGCGTCCGAGACGGGGCGCGTGCTCGTGCCGCCGTACGACGACTACGCGATCATGGCGGGGCAGGGGACGGCGGCGCTCGAGCTCTTCGAGGACGTCCCCGGGCTCGACGCGCTCGTGACCCCGGTGGGCGGCGGCGGGCTCATGGCGGGCTGCGCGACGGTGGCGAAGAGCCTCGTCCCGTCCATCGCGGTGATCGGCGTCGAGGCCGACACCGCGAACGACACCTACCTCTCGCTCCAGAAGGGGGAGCGGGTCACCATCCCGCCGCCGCCGACGATCGCCGACGGGATCCGCGTCACGAGCCCGGGGGCGCTGACGTTCCCGATCCTCCGCGAGCGGCTGACGGGGGTGAGCCTCGTAACCGACGCTGAGATCGTTGACGCCGTCCGGTTGTTAGCGCTCCGTGTGCGTGTGGTCGTCGAGCCCACGGGCGC
>JGI25386J43895_10000124_pt1 | contig 11969 bp, 10 predicted proteins | sample GraSoi013_1_40cm_2_FD_43895 | JGI IMG/M metagenome (IMG submission 43895) | reverse complement strand
CCCCGAGCGCGTCGGGGCGGTCCTGGAGGGGCCCGCGCACCGGCGGGCGGCCCAGGCGGGCGAGCTCATGGTCCAGGAGACGGTGACGTCGCGGGGCGAGGCGATCTACGACTTCGCCCTTCCGGTCCAGGTGGAGGGGCGGAAGTGGGGCACGATCCGCGTGGGGCTCTCCAAGCAGCGGATGGAGGCCGAGATCGGCAAGACTCGGGTCGAGCTCGGTGCGCTCACGCTCGTCGTGCTGCTCCTGGGCGGCCTTGCGGCGGCGCTCATGGCCCGACGGATCGCGCGCCCGGTGCAGCGGCTCGCCGAGGGCGCGGTCGCCATCTCGCGAGGCGAGTTGGCGCAGCGCATCGAGCCGACGACCGCCGACGAGATCGGACGGCTCGCCGCGGCGTTCAACCACATGGCCGTGCAGCTCGTTCAGCAGCGCGGGGCACTCGAGGAGACGAACGCCGAGCTGCAGCGGCACGTCGTCGAGCTCGTCGATCTCAAGTCGTACACCGACAACATCCTGGCCTCGCTCACGAACGGCATCGTCTCGGTGGACCTGGACGGGCGGGTGGTGACCCTCAACCCGGCCGCCGAGCTGCTCACCGGCTTCTTCAAGGGCGAGGTCGCGGGGCGGTACTGCAGCGAGGCCTTCGCGCACACCCCACAGCTGAGCGACATCCTCATGGAGACGCTCGCCAGCCACGCACCNATCGCGAGCGTGCCNCTGACGCTCAGGCGTCGGAANGGGAGCACGGTCCCGATCGAGCTGAGCACNGCGCCGCTCAAGGGCGGCGAGGGCAAGGACCTGGGCGTCATCGGGGTCCTCCGCGACCTCACGCTCGTGCGGCAGCTCGAGCACGACCTCCGGCGCTCGGACCAGCTCGCGGCGCTCGGCACCCTCGCCGCGGGGCTCGCCCACGAGATCAAGAACCCGCTGACATCGCTCCTGACGTTCACGCGCCATCTCGAGCGTCGGTTCGACGACCCGCACTTTCGCGAGAAGTTCCACAATGTGGTACCCCGGGAGCTCGAGCGGATCAACGGGATCGTCGAGCGGCTCCTCGAGCTGGCGCGTCCGGCACGGATGAGCCTGGCGCTCGTGCGGTTGCCCGTCCTGCTCGACCGCGTGGTCGAGCTGTACGGCAATCAGATCGAGGCGCGACAGATCGTCGTGGTCCGCGAGTACGCGCGGGACGTGCCGCCCCTCCAGGCGGACGCGGAGGCGCTCTATCGGGTCGTCGTCAACCTCGTCGCGAACGCGGTCGACGCGATGGAGGGCGGGGGCCGCCTCACGCTCCGCGCCGGGTGGAGCGAGAGCCGCGATCCCCTCCCGCCGCGCCGGCGGCCGCCCGACCGCCGCATGAAGTTCGAGGTCGAGGACACCGGCCCGGGCATTCCCCCGTCCGAGGGCGACCGGATCTTCACTCCCTTCTACACGACGAAGGAGGGCGGGACGGGGATCGGCCTCGCCCTGGCGCACAAGATCGTCGAGGAGCACGGCGGGACGATCGCCTTCCGCGGCGGGCGCGCGGGCGGGACCGTGTTCACGGTCGTCCTCCCGNTGATCGCCGAGGTGCCGACGGGCCCCGGCNCCGCGGACGAGGCGGCGCGATGATCACCCCCGAGAGCCCGTCGCTCCTGCCCGTGGACAACGAGCACCTGCGCCGGATCGCGTCGGGCTTCGCGCACGACTTCAACAACCTCCTGGCCGTNATCGCCGGCTACAGCGAGCTCATGCTGCGCCGCCTCCGGCCCAACGATCCGCTCCGGTCGAACGCCGAGTCGATCAAGAAGACGACCGAGTGGGGCATCGCGCTCGCGCAGCAGATCCTCATGACGAGCCGCGACCCGGGACCTGCGCTGATCGCGGTGAACCAGGTGGTGGCCAACGTCGCGAAGGTGCTCCAGCCGGCCGTCGGCGACCACATCAAGCTGGTCACGCGCCTCGATCCCGGTGTGGGTCGTGTCGCGGTCAACCACGGTCAGCTCGGCCAGGTCATCATGAACCTTGTCGTAAACGCGCGGGACGCGATGCCCCAGGGCGGTCGGCTGACCATCGAGACGCTGAACGCCGGGTCCGACATCGTGCTGGTCGTCAGCGACACGGGCGTCGGCATGGACGGCGTCACCCAGGCGCGTCTCTTCGAGCCCTACTTCACCACGAAGGAGCCGGGGAAGGGCACCGGGCTCGGGCTCTCGACCGTGCGGGACGTGGTTGCCCAGGCGGGGGGACGCATCGAGGTGTCGAGCAAGGTCGGGCGGGGCTCGACGTTCACGATCCGCCTCCCGCGCGCGCAGAACGCGACCGGGGGTGCCGAGCAGCCGTCGAGCGCCGCGCCGTCGGGCGCCAGGACCGTGCTCGTGGTCGAGGACGAGCCCGACGTGCGGGATCTGATCCGCGACATCCTCCAGTTCGAGCAGTACGCGGTCCTCGAGGCATCCGATCGGGAGGCGGCGCTCGCCATCGTGAAGCGCCACGAGGGGCCGATCGACCTGCTCATCACGGACCTTGTCCTCCCGGGCGCGGGCGGCGACGATGTCGCGCAGCGGGTGGTCGCCGCCCGCCCGGGGATCAAGGTGATCTACGTGTCGGGCTACCCGGAGGCGGACGTGCCGCCGCCTGCGCTGAGCCTCGGGCCGCTGCTCCCGAAGCCGTTCACCATCGCGGCGCTCACCCAGACGGTGCGCGAGGTGCTGAACGGAGCGGCGTGAGGGCGGTTACGCGTTCAGCCGTCGGCGGAGGAAGCCCAGCAGCCCCTGGGGGAGGAAGACGACCATCAGCGTAAAGATGACGCCGACGGGGATCAGGTAGTACTCGGGGAAGAAGCGCGAGAACGCCTCACGGAGCAGGAGGAAGAAGGCCGCGCCGGCGACCGGCCCCACGAGCGTCCCCATCCCTCCCATCACATTGAAAATGACCGCTTCGCCGGAGACGAGGAACAGGACGAAGTCCGGCGCCGCGAACTTGTTCTGGATCGCGTAGAGCACCCCGGCGAGGCCCGCGAAGAGCCCCGACAGCATGACCGCGACGATCTTGTAGCGCTCGACGTGGTAGCCGATGGCGCGCGTGCGGGCCTCGTTCTCGCGGATCGACTGCAGCACCATCCCGAAGGGCGACTGTGTGATTCGTCGGAGGCCGAGATAGGAGAGCGTCACCACCCCTAGGACGAACCAGTGCAGGGTCACCGGCGTGAAGCGTCCCGACCCGAGGCCCGGGATGGAGAACGGCGGCTGGCTGAACGTGAGGCCGTTCTCGCCGCCGGTCATGTCGGTCCACGTGAAGATGATGACGTAGAAGATCTGCGAGAACACCAACGTCGTGATCGCGAAATAGATGTCGCGCAGGCGCGTCGCGAAGTATGCGACGAAGGCCGCAACCACGGCCGCGCTCACGAGGCCGGACGAGAGCGCCAGCCAGAGGTTGGGCGGACCGAGGGCCAGCAGCGCTGCCGCCGTCCCGTACATGCCGAGCCCGAAGAACGCGGAGTGTCCGAAGGACACCATCCCGGTGTAGCCGATGAGGAGGTCGGACGACATCGCCAGCAGACCCCAGATCAGGATCTCGGTCACGAAGCGGCGCCAGAACTCCGGCAGCACGAGCGGAGCCACCGTCAGGAGGCCGAGGACGACGACGAACCCGACCCAGTACCCCGTGCGCTGCGTCCTCATTTCGGGGTGGGCACGAAGAGGCCGGTCGGCCGAAAGAGCAGCGTGAGGATGAGCACGATGAAGGACACGATGACGGCCTGGGCGGGGCTCACCCAGAGCGATGCGAACGCCTCGAGCAGGCTCAGGAAGATGGACGCGAGGATGGAGCCCCCGAGGTTCCCCATCCCGCCGACCACGACCACCACGAAGGCTCTGAGGGTGAAGTCGAAGCCCATGGCGTGGTTGACCCCGACGAGGGGAGCGAAGAGGACGCCGCTCGCCGCCGCCATGGCCGCGCCGATGGCAAACACCCCGGTGTGCACCCGTGGCACCGGAATGCCCATGGCCGAGGCCATGAGCCGGTCCTGGGTGGTGGCCCGGATCCAGATCCCGTACGTTCCGTACTTCATGAAGAGCCAGAGCCCACCGATGATCACGCCCGAGAGCATGGCGATCAGCAACCGGTACCACGGGTACTCGATGTGGAAGAGCTGGAAGTGCCCCGTGAGCGGCTCCATGATCTTGCGCGGCACCGGCCCGTACTGCCACAGGGCGTAGTTCTGGAGGACGAGCGAGATCCCGAAGGTGGCCAGGATCGTGGTGAGGGGATCGCGCCCGAGCAGCGGGCGGAGCGTGGTGATCTGGAGCGCGGCGCCAAGCGCCGCCATCGTCACGCAGGCGCCGAGGAGAGCGAGCCAGAAGTTGCCGGTGGTGACGAAGACCGTGGTGCCCACGTAGGCGCCCAGCATGAACAGGTCGCCGTGGGCGAAGTTGACGACGTCCATGATCCCGAAGATGAGCGTGAGCCCCGAGGCCACGAGGGCGAGGATCATTCCGGTCACGATGCCGTTGATGGCCTGGACGAGGAGCTGNTCGAAGGGGATCACGCCGAGACGCCGAGGTACTGGTGAATGATCGTCTCGTTCGCCCTGAGCTCGGCGGCGGGGCCGCGGTACCGGACCTGGCCCTTCTCCATGATGTACACGCGCGCGCAGACCTCCAGGGTGAGCGGCACGTTCTGCTCGACGAGGAGAATCGCCAGACCGTCCCGGCGCAGCACGTCGATGATCTCCCGGATCTGGGCGACCATGCGTGGCATCAGGCCCTCCGTCGGCTCGTCGAGCAGNATGATCTTGGGCTCGAGCGTCATCGCACGCGCGATGGCGAGCATCTGCTGCTCGCCGCCCGAGAGCGTGCCGCCCGCCTGGTGGCGCCGCTCTCGCAGGACGGGGAAGCTCGCGTAGACTTTGTCGAGGAGCTCTCGGCGCCGCGGCTCGGTCACCCCCTGGCGGTCCAGCCCGNTTCGGAGGTTCTCCATCACGGTGAGCAGCCGGAAGATCCGCCGATCCTCGGGGACCCAGGCGATGCCGAGGCGGGCGACGTGGTGGGGCGCGAGCCCCGTGAGGTCACGACCGTCGAACACCACGCGGCCGTCGGCGGCACGGACCAGCCCCATGACGGTCTTGAGGGTGGTGCTCTTGCCGACACCATTACGCCCGAGCAGGCCGACGACCTCGCCCGGACCCACCTCGAGCGACACGCCGTGCAGGACGTGAGACTTGCCGTAGTACGTGTGGACGTCCTGGAGCGACAGCATCAGCTCTTGAGGTAAACCTCCTGGACGCGTGGATCGGCCTGGATCTGGGTGGGGGTGCCCTCGGCGAGCACCTCGCCGTAGTGGAGGACCGTGATCGTCCGCGCGAGCCCCATCACCACTTCCATGTCGTGCTCGACGATCAGGATCGTCAGGTCGGCGGCGATGCGCCGGATCAGCGCGACGATGGCGTGCGTCTCGGGCACGCTCATGCCCGCCGTCGGCTCGTCCAGGCAGAGGAGCCGGGGCTCCGTCGCGAGCGCGATCCCGATCTCGAGGTTCCGCTGCTCGCCGTGGGAGAGGTTGGCGGCGAGCTCGTCCTCCTTGCCGGCGAGGCCCACGGCGGCGAGGACGTCGCGCGCACGATCGATGACATCGGTGTACGAGCGATGGTGGTGGAGCAGGCTCCATGCGTGATGACGCGACTGGGCGGCAATTCGGACGTTCTCGAGCACCGTGGCGCCGGGCAGGATGTTGGTGATCTGGTACGAGCGTGCGATGGCCTTCCGGGAGATCCGGTGCGGAGGAAGCCCCGTGATGTCCTCGCCGGCAAAGAGGATGCGGCCGCTCGTCGGGCGAAGCACACCCGTGATGCAGTTGAAGAGCGTGGACTTGCCGGCGCCGTTGGGGCCGATGATGGCGCGGATCTCGCCCGTGTGGATCGCAACATCGACGTTGTTGAGCGCGTTGAGCCCGCCGAACCGCATGCAGAGTCTCTCCGTGCGGAGCATCGCGGACGGGGCGGCGCCCCCGCCGGTGCGGGCCGGGGACGTCGCCTCAGCAGGACGAAGCCGGGTCACGCCTTCTGGAACGAGCAGGCGGGCGGGACGAACGTCTTCTCTTTCGAGATGACCTCCAGGAGCCGGTGTTTGTTGTTCTTGATGTCGAAGATGAACTCCCGGATGAACGCCTGGTGATCCTCCTTGCGCAGGGTCTTGTCACCCTGGGGGAAGTCGTCGCTCTCCTTCACCTCCATGCCCTCGAGCGCCTCGATGAGCTTCATCGTGTCCTCGCGCCCGCGGAAGCCCGACTTCTGCATGCCGAGCTTGAGGAAGTTGATCGCCTCGAAGTTCGACTGTACGTACCGGTCCGGGTCCGGCCCCGAGGGGTCGATCTGCTTGAGCCGCGCGCGAGCCTCCTCGTAGAACCTCTTGTGATAGGGCGTGTTCAGCGGGGGGTCGAGGACGGGGATGTACCGGTTGATGCCGGTGAAGCCTTCGACCTTCTGGCCGAGGGCGGGCANGTGGGTCGACTCGGCGACGGCGCCGTCGCCCGCGAACCTGTACTTCTTGGTGAGACCGAGGTCGTAGGCCTGCGTGGCCAGGACGACGGCGTTGGCGCCGAAGAAGATCCCGAAGAACCCGTCGAAACTGCCGCTGATCTTCGAAAGAAACGAGGTCATGTCGGCCGTGCCCAGCGGAATCCCCGTCGTGCCGACGACCTCTCCGCCCAGCTTCTTGATCTCGGCGGCGTAGGCGTCGCGGGTCGACTGGCCCCAGGCGTAGTCGAGGTAGGCGATGTGCCACTTCTTGCCCAGCTTGCTGACGAGGTAAGGGGCGAAGGCGACCGCCTGGGCGGGCGCATAGTCGAACGGTCGGAAGACGTACCGGCTGCACTTCGTCGTCGTGATGGTGGTGTCAAGACAGACGCCGACCATGAAGACGGTCCGGTGCTCGTCGAAGACCGGCATGCAGGCCACGCAGACGTTGGAGAGATAGCCGCCCTCGGCCACGTCGACCTGGTCCTCCACGAGGAGCTTCTCCACCTTGCGGCGGCCGACATCCGGCTTGGACTCGTAGTCGGCCACGATCGCCTCCAGCGGCCGGCCGTTGACGCCGCCCGTCTTGTTGACCCGGTCGATGGCCATCATCGATCCCACCAGGGCTGTCTTTCCGCCGGCCGCGGCGACGCCGGTGAGCGGCTGCATGATCCCGACCTTGTAGGGCTTCGCCTGGCCGAACGCCTTGCGCCACGGCGCCGGAACCAGCATGGTCGCGCCGAGCGCGGCGGCGGTCGCGGCCGACAGTCCGAGAAAGCGCCGCCGCGTGGTCTTGCCGCTCCACCATAGGTCCTGAGCCCAGGGCTCCTCTTGCCAACGTTCGGTCATCGCCAGCCTCCCTACGGAAGCCCACGGCGTGGGCGGGTGATTTCGGGAAAAGGATTGCCTCTTACTACACTAAACCGGTCGGACCGCGCAAGAGGCCCGGGTTCAGAGCGATCCCGGGTAGGTCCCGCCGTCGATCAGGAAATTCTGGCCCGTCATGAAGCCCGCGTGCGCGCCGCAGACGAACGCGCAGAGCTCGCCGAACTCCGCCGGCTCGCCGAAGCGGCCCGCCGGGTTGGTCCGGCGGCGATCACGCACGACCTCCTCGACGGTCCGGCCGCTCGTCTTCGCCTGGATGGCGATGGTCGAGCGCAACCGGTCGGTGTCGAAGGGCCCGGGGAGGAGGTTGTTGATCGTGACGTTGTGGGCGACGGTCTTGCGCGCGAGCCCGGCGACGAATCCCGTGAGCCCGGCGCGCGCCCCGTTCGAGAGCCCCAGGATGTCGATCGGGTGCTTCACGGCGCTCGACGTGATGTTGACGATACGGCCGAAGCGACGGGCGATCATGCCGTCCACGGTCGCCTTGATGAGGAGGATCGGCGTGATCATGTTCGCGTCGACCGCCCGGATCCATGTGTCGCGGTCCCAGTCCCGGAAATCGCCGGGCGGCGGACCGCCCGCGTTGTTGACNAGGATGTCGGGCGCGGGGCACGCGGTGAGCAGCGCTGCGCGCCCGGCCTCGGTCGTGACGTCGCCGGCGACGGCGGTCACGCGGACGCCCGTGGCGTCGCGGATCTCCTTCGCGGCCGCCTCGAGGGCGTCCTTCGTCCGCGCCATCAGCGTGAGGTTGACGCCCTCACGGGCGAGCGACATGGCGCACGCCTTGCCNAGCCCGCGGCTCGACGCGCAGACGATCGCGTTCCGTCCCCGGATGCCGAGGTCCATCTTGGCCCGTCTCCTCTACGGGCTCGGTCGCGCGGGAGCGAGGCGCGCCGCCGCGAGCGCCTGCCTGATCGCCTCTCGCTCGGCAGCGCTCACGGGGGTGAGCGGCGGGCGCACGTGCGCGGCGGGCAGGCGGCCCAGCAGCACCAGCGCCGCCTTCATGCGGTTGTGCATGTCCACGAACGGCGGCGCATAGAAGACCTGCACCAGAGGATCCAGACGGTCGTTGATGCGCCGCGCGCCGTCCACGTCTCCCTTCTGGCACAACTCAAATAATTCGGCCTGGAGGTCGGCGACGACGCTTCCCATCCCCGAGATTGCGCCGTCGGCGCCGAGCAAGAAGGTCGCCATGAGCGACATCGTGAAGGCCGAGAGCATCGCGACGGGGCGCCCGGTCGCCCTGAGCGCCCGGAGGTTCGCCTCGAAGGCGACGATGTCGTTCGACCAGTCCTTGACCGCCGAGACGTGGGGGATCGCGGCGAGCTGCGCCAGCGTCTCGGGGCTGTATCCGATGCCGGAGGCCGGAGGGTACTCGAAGACGATGATCGGCAGGTCGGCCTGCGCGGCGATCTCGGAGAAGTGGCGCAGCGCCATCTCGGGTTTCCCCCGGGCGCCCCACATGAACAGCGTCGGCGGGAAGACGAGGACGGCCGCCGCGCCCTCGGCCTTGGCGTCGCGCGCCAGCTCGACCGCCTCCTGCGTGCCGTCGGCATAGACCCCTGCGACGACGGGGCACTGCGGGCCCACCTCATCGAGCGCGATCGCGAGGGCGCGCCTGCGCTCCTCGCGAGAGAGCGAAGAGACCTCGGCGGCGTGGCCGTTGGCGACGACCCCGGTGACACCGCGGGTGTCGGCGAGCCAGCGCAGGTGCTTCCGGTACGCGGGCTCGTCGATCGCGAGGTCNGCCGTGAACGGCAGGAGGTTCGCGGGCATGACCCCCGAGAACTTCACCATGTCGACACCTCGTCGGTGATTTCCTTGGCCGGGANCACCCGGCCGTACGCACGCCCGATGATATCAGAGTGGCGCAGTGCCGAAACGGTCCGTGTCCGCGTGACACNTGTTCGCGACAGCGGCGCTGGCCGAGGCCCTCAGTTATCGCCACTTACGGCGCGCANGCCNCGGCACGAGGCTTGCCTCNGCTGTGTTCCGTCCACAAAGGAGGCTCGATATGCGCACGCGCTTCAGCCCAGCGATTGTCGCCGGCGTGCTTTTCGCCCTCGTCTCGGCAGGCCCAGTGCAGGCCACCGCCGCCACCGTTGGCGCGACGGCCTACTACCTCGCGCTCGGTGACTCGCTNGCGCGAGGAGTCCAGCCCGACTCTGGCGGAGCCGACGTCGAAACCAACCNGGGGTACGTCGACGATCTCTATGCTCTCTATCGAGCGGGGATTCCCGGGCTCCAAGTGGTCAAGCTCGGCTGCCCTGGCGAGACGACCACGACGATGGTCAACGGGGGCCTCTGCAAATACGCGCGGGGCAGTCAGCTGGCTCAGGCGGTCGACTTCTTGAAGACGCACCGCGTCGTCCTGGTGACGATCGATATCGGCGCGAACAACGTGGATCAGTGTATCGACAGCAACGGCGTCGACCCGAGCTGCCTGGAGAGCGGCTTCAGGGCGGCGCAAGCTGAGCTGCCCGACATCCTCGCGCAGCTGCGAGCGGCCCGCCCTGACGTTCTGATCGTGGGGATGAACTACTACGACCCCTTCCTTGCCGTGTGGCTCCAGGGGCCTCCGGGCCAGGCGCTTGCCACCGCGTCCGAACAGCTCACCGTAGCGTTCAACGGTCTCCTCGGAAGCGTGTACGGCGCCTTTGGGGTCCCCGTCGCCGACGTCCAGTCGGCCTTCCAGACGACGAATTTCACATCCGTGCCGCCGTTCGGGGTGCCCGTCAACGTCATCCTCGTTTGCAGTTGGACCTGGATGTGCGCGCCCGATCCCGTCGGTCCCAATATCCACCCAAACGTCGTTGGGTACTGGGTCATCGCCGGGAGCTTTGCAAAGGTCATCGGCCCTCTCAGGCGCTGATCGCCCGGCGTCGGTCGCGTCACGCGAGCCCGGGGAGAACCTCGCGCGCGATCAGCTCGACCTGCTCGGGCTCGTAGCGGTACGGGATCAGGACGACCCGGTCCACCCCCGACGCGACGTGCGCGCGGAGCTGGGCGGCGCACTCCGCGGCGCTCCCGCGGATCGCGTGCTCGAGGGTCGACTCGCTCCAGGCGGCGACGTCCCACTCCGTCTCGAGCCACCGGCGCATCGGCGCCTCGGTCTCCTCGCGGGAGCGGCCGACGTAGATCGCGAGTTGGTTCGTCCCGGTGAGGGTCGCGGGGTCGCGGCCCGCCTCGCGGGCGAAGCCCACGATCTTCTTCCACGACGTCCGGTAGCTTTCCGGCGTGTAGAAGTACGTGAGCCAGCCGTCGCCCATCCGGGCGACGCGGCGAAGGACCGCATCCACGTAGCCGCCGATGAGGACGGGCGGGCGCGGCCGCTGGACGGTGGGGGGTCGCATGACCGCCTCGCGCAGGTTGAACTCGTCCACGCGGAGGGTCACGCGGTCCTCGGTCCACAGGCGGGTCAGGATCTCGAGGTTCCGCTCGAAGAGGCGCCCGCGCTGCTTGAAGGGGACGCCGACGGCGTCGAACTCGCGGGCGTACCAGCCGGCGGCGACACCCAGGATGAGCCGGCCGTGGGAGATCGCGTCGAGGGTGGCGAGCGCCTTGGCCGCGAGCGTCGGGTTCCTGAGCGGGAGCACGAGCACACCCGTCCCGAGCTTGACGCGGTGCGTACGCGCGGCGATCGCCGTGAGGACGCCGACCGCGTCGAGGATCGGGAACGCCGGCTCCACGCCGAGGATCACATGGTCCCAGGCCCAGAGGGACTCGAAGCCGAGCGCCTCGGCACGCTCGGCGTACGCGTAGAGGGCGTCCACGTCAGGCGTTTCGCGCGGGCCGACGAAGTTCCGGAGCGCGAGGCCCCAGTGCATCGCGGGCTCAGCCGAGGAACCGCCGCTCGGGGTCGAGCGCGCGGAGCATTGCGAGCTCGTCCTCGGAGGGCGGGACGGTGACGGCCAGGCGCGGAGCTTCCAGGAGCTCGAAGCCGGTGTGCTCGCGGATCGTGGCCACCGAGACGCCGGGGTGGACTGCGTCGATCCGCATCCGTCGCGAGTCCGGGTCGAAGCCGAGGATCCCGAGCGTCGTGACGACGCGGGAGACGCCGCCGAAGAGGAGCCCGGCGGCGCGCCGCGCNCCGTCGCCGTGGAGCCACGCCGGGCTCGTCACGAAGTCCACGCGCTCGACGAAGCGGCGCCGCTCGTGCGGGGTGACGATGATGACCTCCCGGCACAATGACGCGATGTCGTTGGCCCCGCCCGTGCCCGGCAGCCGCACCTTCGGGTGCCAATAGTCCGTGCCCAGCACGCTCGTGTTGACGTTCCCGTGCCGGTCGATCTGCGCTCCGCCCATGAAGCCGACGTCGACGAAGCCGCGCTGGGCGAGGAGGAAGGCGTCGGTGATCCCGGGCAGCATCGTCGCCCGGCGGCCCGCACGCATCTCGTTGGTCGAGATCGGGAGCCGGCCCGGCGCGATCTCGGGGCCGATGATGCCGCCCTCGATGACCAGGGTGAGCCGCGGGGCGTGGCGCTGCCGGGCGAGGGCGGCGGCGAGGAGCGGCACGCCGACGCCCGCGAAGACCGTCGTGTCGTCGCGCAGCTCGCGCGCGGCGACGACGGCGAGGAGCTCGGACGCCGTGAC
>JGI25386J43895_10000110_pt1 | contig 12425 bp, 11 predicted proteins | sample GraSoi013_1_40cm_2_FD_43895 | JGI IMG/M metagenome (IMG submission 43895) | reverse complement strand
ATGGCACTGGTCGGCGGGTTCTGGGGCGTGGTCCTAGCCAGCGTGCTCTTTCACCACAAATCGTCGAAATTGAGCTTTCTGCTCGTGGCCTACGGAATCACCGCACTCTGGTTCTTTCTCCTATCCAGAATCGGCTTCCTGGGGTGTTTCCTTTCAAGCATCACTCCTAGTTGAGAGTGATGCCATTGATCCTCGATGCACGAGTGAGCGATTTGCTAAAAGCCTACGGAACAGGGCACTGGGACTACTTCTTTACCGATGAGCGCATAGTGAGAATAAAGATGCTCTCGGGCTTGGCTTACGCGACGATCGTGGTAATCTGGGCAGCCGTCGCAGCCGTACTATTCCCGTTCCCTATCGCGCCTTGGGACTAGACGAATTCGCTATTTCTTGTCAGCGTTTTCACTTCTATCATATTGATAGCGATCACCAGGAGAGCACTCTCTGACCGATCGAGACGAAAACTCTCCATTTTCACCTCAGAGCAACTCGCCAAGTCGTTCAAGCCAATCCCATGGTCGTCTGTTTCGTCTTTCAACCTGAAGGGGAGAAACCTCACGAAGAATAGATGGCACGAAGTGCAAGATGAGAGTGAAGAAATCTGACGTAGAAGCAATTCGACAGTACCTTGAAGCAAAGGCAGGTGGAGATAGAGGAAATTGAGTCTGTATTTCTTGACGTCCAATATTTCGGGCTAAGAGCTACCCTCCACGCATGGAAGAAGAAGGTGACAGTAGCCACGGAAGGGAACCGCCGCATTCATAGGATTCGTAGCGCCTCCGCTGGAGCATCGAAGCGCCTGAACACATGCGCGACGGGCACGCGAGAGTACGACTCAAAGCCCCACCTTGTAAACCACGTAATCCTCGAAGCCTGTAATTACTCTGACATAACCGGCTAGCATCTTGTCAACCTCTTCTTTGCCGGTATCCACCAGCAGCGGTCTGCCTTCGAGCGAAGCGAGTTTCTCTTTGCTCGCAACGACGATGATGTTCTCTCTCCCAACTCTCTTGATTATCTCGGGACTGACTTGCTGGTTACCGCGTCCGAAGATGTATCCCTGCTGCCCGATTACGGTTACGACAATCTTCGCCTTCCTCTTCCCATCCGCCAGAATGGTGAGTTCGCGTTCATTGACGTCCTTCGCTATTATTCGCCCGCCTAGAACTACGTCTACACCGAGGAGCGTCTTTTCGAGTCCAAACTCGGCTACGATGTCTCTTGTTGTTGTGCCGGGCCCGTAGATATAGAGGCAGTCCTCCTGTGCGTTCTTCGCAAGATCAGCGGCCATTCCCTGAACCACTTGCTTTTGCGTCTGAATGCCGCCCGACTTTACGCTCTGCATGTAACGTCTTCCTTCGGGTATCCGTAAGTACCCGTACAACCGTGCTACGACAATCCCCTTCCTAAAAGAAGCCTCGTCGATATCCATTATTTCGGCCTCGACTACATTCCGAGTGGAGGTCTCGAGGAACGATACCGCNGCATCCCCCGCACTCTTGGCATTAAGCGCGAAGACGCCGGAGTACATCTTTACGCCAGCAGGAATTCCCAGCAGGGTCAATCCCCTGTCGCGCCCTATTGCGTTGTAGATGTCTCTCGCGGTGCCATCTCCGCCAGCAAAGAGGAGCAAATCCACTCCGAGATTCTTCATCTCCGCGGCGGCTCGNCGGGTGTCTTCGGNGCTCGTTTCTCCGCTCTTGATCGAGCCGATGACTGAAGGCCGAAAACCNCACTGCGTGGCTTCCTCTTCTCCCATTTCTTGGGGATAGGTGAAGAGTTGGATCTTCTCCCTTATTCTTGATATTACCCGCAGGGCGTCTTTAGCCCTTTGCGGAGCCTCTGGGGTCGCCCCCAGGAGTTTCGCTTCTTTCACAACGTCCCCTCCATCTGTGCCCTTCAGGCCTACGCGGCCACCCATGCCAGCGACCGGGTTTACAATGAGCCCAAGCTTTTTCTTGCCTGATATTTCAGAACTCTGCGACGCGTCAGGATTCATTCATTCTCTCGCTGTGGCTCTGCCCGGAACTTCTTCTGCATGGGCGAGGGTTTCGATTCTTTCTAGCGCCTGCTCTCTACGGTTGGCTTCGGAATGATGCCCTGTTGCCTCACTTTCTTCTTCAAGTACTGTCTCCAGGTCACGGCGATCCTCTCTGGCTCGTTGATGCTCGGGTTGATGACCTTGTGGACGACCTGATTATGCGGGGCATTTTTCACAAGTTCGGGATTCTCATACGCTTCCTTCGATATTTGGCGGAAGACGGCAACATATTCATCGATGTCGTCTTTGGAGTAGGACTCGCACGGCTCGAGCGTAAACGGTTCAGGGACGACCCATGGGTGGTGGCTGGTCCAGTAATGCTGCAGCCCAAAGTCAGCCATCCTGCGCAGTACGTCTTCGGTTCCGACGCCCGTGTCCTTCTGAAGTTTCTCCCAGCTGTAGCGCACCTGTTCGAGTCTCCTCCTTCCAGGAGCGTAGCGTACCACAACGCCNGGTATTTCGCTAAGTTTCTTCAGCATGTACTGGTTGTTTAGGACAGAACAGACGGCTGTCTCGTGCAGGCCCTGAGCCCCGTGCTGCATGATCCACGAGTAGGATTTCACCAGGCTCTGGGTGTTCCCCATGAACGACCTGACCTTCCCTATGCTATCGGGAGCATCATAGTCCAGGTAGTACCTCTTACCCTGCTTATCGTACTCCACCCTCGGTATCGGGAGAAACTTCGCGAGCTCTCTGGCAACACCCAGTGCGCCCACTGCCCCTCCCATACTGCCGTGCGGAACAGAGAAAGTCTTGTGCAGGTTGAAGTGACAGAGGTCGAATCCTGCGTCCCTTGCCCTAGCGATACCGAGCATCCCGTTTGCGTTTGCCTGGTCGTAATAACAGAGAGCGCCCGCCTCATGCGCTGCTTTGACAAACTGGTCTATCCTCGGATTGTATATCCCGGTATCCTCGGGGTTAGTTACGAAGATTGCAGCGGTCCTCTCCGAGAGTGCCGCCTTGAATGCTTCGAGGTCCACGTACCCATCCTCGTTTGGCATGAGCGTCACGACCTTGAATCCGGCTGTGGCAGGCCCAGCCGCGTCGCACGGATGTGAGAACATGGTGGTGATGGTTTCCGTTCTCTTCTTATCCCCCTTGGAAGCATGATAAGCCCTAACCACACATCCGGCGGTGTATGCTGCCTGGGCTCCCCCTCCGGGTTGGAACGAGAACTTGTCCATGCCCGAGATCTCCTTCAAGAATTCTTCGAGTTTGTAGATGATCTCCAAGACGCCCTGCATCGTTTCACTCGGCTGGAGTGGGTGGATTTCCCGTATGCCCGGGTGCCTCGCAGCGATGTGTTCCTGAACCTTCGGGCTGTACTTCATCGTGCATGTCCCCTGACTGATGTCGATGGTGAGGTCCGTGCCCATCGTCTCCTGAGAGAGGCGCATGAAGTGCCTTAGAACGCGCATCTGATTTATTTCCGGGAGCTTCGGTGGTTCTTTCCTCCTCAGCCCCGGCGGTATTGCTGCGACTCCGGTTCCGACCTCCTTCCTAACCCCAGGTTCGACCTCTCGAACGAGAATTCCCCTCTCCCCCGGCACGCTCATTTCAAGGATTATTTGTTCATCCCACTTGGCTTCGTGGAATTTGCGAAGCAGGGTGCTCGGGTCTCTGGGCATTCTACCCGACCTCCTGCTTCAGCGCGCTAACTAGCGTCTGTACGTCGTCCATCGTCTTCGCCTCGGTCACGCAGTACAAGGCGCTCTGTCCTAACTCGGGCATCTCCTTCGAGAGATCCTTGCCGCCAAAAATCTTGTGTTTCAAGAGTCCCTTGTTAATCCTGGAGACACTCTTGCCCGTCTTATCGAAATTCAGGACGAACTCCTTGAAGAATGGCGATTGGAACTTTAGCCTCACGCCCTTGACCTTTGATAGCCGACTCGCCGCATACTGGGACATCTGGATGATCGTTCTCCCGGTTTCTTCCATTCCCTTTGGACCCATCAACGACAGGTAGACGGCGGCTGTGATGGCCCAGATGCCGGTGCTTGTTCCGGTGAATTCTTTCCCTTTTTCCCTGGAACCATAGGAAGTCCTTTCGAAGAGGACTTCGCCAAACCCGTATTCACCTTCGACGCTCGTCTCGGTTATTCCAAACATCAGGTCCTTGAATTCGCTGATGTACTTCATGTCTCCATGGGTAGCGATGAAACCGCCCACCCCTCCTCCAGCCTCCATCGGGATTCCAAGCGGATGAAAATCGCCGCACGCGATCGTGGCGCCGTATTCTGCGGGAGGGGCTATGACGCCGAGGGAGATCGGGTCGCAATAGACAATGAACTCTGCCCCCCTCTCGCGAGCGAATTTGCCTACCTTCGGCGCCTGGCTTTCGATCAGCCCGAGATAAGAGGGATTCTCCAAGAAAACAGCCGCAGTGCTGTCGGTGACTTTGGCGCCCAAATCATCGATGTCGATCAGCCCTGTCTTTGGATCGAAACCAACCTCTTTGACAACGATATCTGGCTTCAAGTAGTTCGTCATCACCAACCTGGCCTCGGGGTTCATCGAGCGAGGGACGACAACTTCTCTGCGCCCCGTCAGACGAGATGCCATCCGCACCGAGGTGGCGGCGGCCTGAGCTCCGTCGTAGAGCGGGCAGCTCAGTACGTCCATATCAAGCAGTTCGCCCATGAGACTGCAGTACTCAAAGAGAGCTTGCCACTTGCCGTGGTCTGCGTACGGTTCCCCCACGTACGCGGTAAGGAACTCGCCTCGTCCGTTAATCTCGTCGCACACGGCGGGAACAAAGTGCTGTGCGCAGCCAGCGCCCAGGAAGTTGAGGTAATCCTTGCAGTTGTTGTTCTTTTCGAGCAGGCTTTCGACGTGTCGTCTTAGATCATATTCGTCTAGAATTGGTTTGGGTAGCTTGAGCTCTCTCTTGAATCTGAGATGTTCAGGTATCTCGGAGTAGAGATCCATTTCATTTTTCGCGTCAACCTCCTTTAGCATTCGTGCCTTTATTTCAGGAACCGAATTCGGTATGTAAGGGAAAACCGTCGTCGTACCCCCCCTCCCTTCGGTCATGTTAGGGGTCGAAACGCGTGTGTTTTCATAAGCATTTCTATTTCCCCGAACGAACCACAGCCGGGTNCTCTGCAATGACGTGAAAAAACGTCCCGGCTCGTCCCGCTCCCTCGTCGTTGGAAGGAGGAGTTCAGAATCTCCGCACGATCGACTTCCTAATCTGGCAGAGGGCGCGCTCGCTCGCTCAGGCGCGTAACACGAACTAGTCCGTCACTGGTCCCGCCCTGTCACTGAATCGCTGATGCCGTGCCCTTATCGAATATGTGAATCCTGCTTTCGTCAAACTTCACCCACAGCTTGTCACCTATCTCCGCCTTCACCGACACAGGCACCCGAGCTCTTAGCAACTGATCACCTATCTTGATGTCTAGTATCGCCTCCGATCCAACGAACTCCGCGACGTATACTTCGCACTGAAATCCCCCGTTGACCTCTCGAGTGCTAACCCTTGTATCGCTGGGCCTTATCCCAAGCACGACTTCTTTGTCTGCGGGTGGAGTTGGACCCGAGGTTGACAGGTCGGTGGTGAAGTTGCTCGAAACAAATTGGCTTCTTCCGTCCTTGAATCTGATCGTGCCGTCTACGAAATTCATCTGGGGCCTTCCGACCATTTGCGCTACGTACAGTGAATTTGGCCTGTCATAGATGGCCTCCGGAGCGTCGAATTGGACTATCGAGCCCTCTCTGTATACGCAAATTCTGTCAGCGATGGACAGAGCTTCGACTTCATCAGCTGTGGTGAATATGGCCGTCTGTCCGATCTCCTTCTGAATTTTTCTGAGCTCAGCTCGCATGTGCAGCCTCAGCTTCGCATCGAGATTGCTGAGAGGTTCGTCCATCAGCAAGGCATCGGAGTTCCTCACGATCGCTCTTCCGATTGCTACGCGTTGTCTCTCCCCCCCGCTCAGTAGGGCGGGTCGCTTCTCCAACACGTGAGAGATGCGAAGCATCTCCGCGATGCTCCTCACACGCTTGTCGATTTCCTCCTTGCTCATCGCTCGTTTGAACAACGGAAAGGTGAGGTTTTCGTAGACCGTCTTGTGAGGATAGAGCGCGAAACTCTGAAAAACCATTGCGACGTTTCGCTCAGCCGGACGCAAATCATTGACATTTCTGTCTCCGATATAGATGTTACCGCTGTCTGGTCTTTCCAATCCTGCAATCATCCTCAGCACCATCGACTTCCCAGACCCGGGCTCACCCAGAATGGAGACGAATTCTCTATCCCTTATATCGAAACTAACATTGTCAGCAAACTTCTTACCTCCGACAATCTTCGTTACATTTTCGAATCTGACTTCAGCCATGGTACAAATTCAACCAGATCAGACTATTAACGTCCCTCCCTTCGTTTCAAAGATATGCATCCTCTCCTTGTCAATTGATAGCCAGACTTTCTGACCTACCTCAACAGATAGTCGCCTATCGGATTCGACCTGCAAAGTGATGCCGTCAACCCTTGCGTCCACGATTATCCTGTCGCCCACCAATTCTCTGACATCAACGCTAGCCTCGACGGAGTCATACATCGTCTTCACTTCGGATATGCCGATATCTTGCGGTCTTATTCCAAGAGTCAGCTCGGAGGTCGAAAGATTCTCGGCAAGGTATTTCGCAACATTCGGTGGAAGACCGATCTTGAAGCCTGCAAAGTCCAGCGATAAGTCTCCATCCGACCTTACCAGACTGCAGTCGATCATGTTCATCGTCGGAGTTCCCACAAATCCGGCGACGAAGAGGTTCGTGGGTCGCCTGTAGATGGTCTCGGGTGTGTCATATTGCAGAACGGAGCCCTCGTTCATGACCGCAATCTTGTCCGCCATGGTCATACCCTCGAGCTGGTCGTGAGTCACGTAAATCATGGTCTGCTTCAACTCGTGCTGTAGCCTCTTCAGCTCGACACGCATGACCGCTCTGAGACCAGCGTCCAAGTTTGATAGGGGCTCATCCATCAAGTAGACCTGAGGTCTTCTTATGATCGCCCTGCCGATCGCGACTCTCTGCTTTTCTCCACTCGTCAGTTTGGTGGCAACCTTGTCAAGAAGACCGTCAATCCTCAGCACCTCGGCGGTTTCTTTCACTCTTCTTCGAATCTCCTCATTCGGAAGCTTTTGCTGCTCGAGGGGAAATGCGAGATTCTCACGGACGGTAGCCCCAGGATACATCGCATAGAATTGAAAGACCATCGCGATGTCTCGCTCCGAAGGATTAAGGTCGTTGACCAGCTTCCCTCCAACGTAGATGTCTCCCCGGTCCTGCTTCTCAAGTCCCACAATCATCCGTAGGGTCGTGGTCTTCCCACACCCAGACGGACCGAGGAAGCAGACAAACCTTCCGTCTTCAACCTTCAGAGTCAGATCTTTTACGGCTTCAAGGTCGCCAAACTTCTTGCGTAAGTGCTCGAGTACGACATCCGCCATGGGGCGATTTCGTGCTTAGCGCTAATAAACCTTATAAATCAAATTCCACTCAAAAGGTGCGAACTGCGATGTTGGTCTCGACTGCGCAGGAGAAGAGGGTTCTCAGGTTGGTCGATTCTTCGCAGAACGAGGTCATAAACCTCTGCTCGGAACTGGTGAAGAGGCAGAGTATCAACCCTCTGTACACGGGCGTTGATGTGGACAAGGTATTGGGCGGCGAGAAGGAGTGCAACGAATACCTCGAGCCAGTGTTGAAGAACTTCGGGTGCAAGACGGAGCTCTTCGAGAAGGCACCCAAACGCACGAATCTGGTTGGTGTGCTGAAGGGGGCTGGAGGGGGGAAGTCGCTCATTCTGAACGGTCACATCGATACAGTTCCCTTCGGCAAGGTCGACGAGTGGACGGGCAAGGATCCGACCAGTGGTAAAGTAAGGGATGGCAAGCTATACGGTAGGGGAGCCTGCGACATGAAGGCCGGAATCGCTGCGATGATTAAAGGGATCGAAGCGATTGGAAAGGCTGGATTGAGACTAAGAGGAGACGTAATATTCGAGAGTGTGGTAGGAGAAGAAGTCATGAGTCACGAGCTCGGGACATCGGCCTGCATCGAGAGAGGCTACAAGGCTGACGCTGCCATCGACCCTGAGCCGACAGTCCTGAGTGTGATGCCCGTGACCTCGGGTCTATTCTGGATGAAGCTCAGCGTGGAGGGAAAGCCAACCCACTCGTGCGTCAGGGACCAGTTCATACGGGCGGGAGGAAAGGGAGATGAGGTCGGTGTCAACGCTTTGGAGAAAGGCGTCAAGCTCATGAATGCGATTGGAGAACTCGAGCAGCAGTGGGGCATCACGAAACAACATCCTCTCTTCAATCCGGGGCACTTTGTCCTGCATCCAGGAGTGATTGACGGAGCCCCTTATGGTGTGCGTGTTCCATTCGTAGTCTCTTCTTACTGTACCATAGACTACGCGATTTGGCATCATCCCAGGGAGACTGGTGAGCAGGTCAAGAAGGAAGTTGACGACTACATAAAGAAAGCCGCCCAGCTCGACCCATGGCTTTCGAAGCATCCCCCGCTTGTTGAATGGCTGCTCCACTGGCCGCCTGGTGAAATCCCTGCGGACCACCCAATATGCAAGACCACAGGAAAATCCCATCAGGAGGTGACCGGTTCTCAGGCTAAGATCCAGGCCATGCCAGCAGTAACAGACGTTGCCTTTCTGGACAAGGCCGGCATTCCTTCAATCATGTATGGCCCAGGTGACGTGATGCAGGCGCACACCATCGATGAATTCGTGCCAGTCGATCAACTGATAACTGCCACCAAGACGCTTGCGTTGACGGCGATGGACTGGTGCGGAGTTGCAGAAAACTAATTCTTCCGTTACCGTCTGAGTCTCGGCGCGTATGCCAGGTGGAAGGCTAATCTCGCGTTTACCTCGATAACCTTCAGCAGCTTCTTAGAGTCGATGAATTCGAGGATGTCCTTCTCAGTATGGTAATACGGATGTATGGGTGGATACTCCCATATCCAAGTTGATGGAATTCCCAGAACCATGAAGGGATAGTAATCACTGAAGACGAAGGAGCTCGGATCGACGACAGAGTCAACTCTCCATCCCGCTTCTCGTGCCATCGCCCGAGACAACGCCTCGATATTTCTCGTTACCCATAGGGTGTTTTCCGCAGGGAATACTGAGCTGAGCGCATCCAGGTTTATCATTCCCACCGCGTTCTTTGCCAGGTCCTCGGCGTGCTGTCTTGCGTAGGCCGAAGCTCCGAGTAGTCCTATCTCCTCGGCAGAAAAAGCGATGAAGACAACCGTTCGAAGGGGGTGCTTTCCGGAAAGCACTCTAGCCATTTCAAGCACCGCTGCGACACCAGTCCCGTTGTCCCAAACCAACGGACCAGCGAGCTGAGAGTCGTAGTGCCCTCCGACGATGACTTTCTTCATAGGCTCGACCTTCCCTCTCACGACACCAATCACGTTTGAGGTAGTCTTTCTGGTGTACTGGGCTTCGTGCCTAATCCTTGCGACAACCTTTCCGGCGCTCAAGAGTGTTAGAAGCAACTCTCCCGCACCTTCCGATGTTATTACACCGGGAAACCTTGCAAGATACCTGTCGAGCGGAGGCCTCGGATCTACCGCCTCGGGATCGAGTTTGGCTGTCAGCCTACGGATGTAGTTCTTGGGGGCGTCGCTGATTACAATCATCCCCGCAGCCCCTCTTCGTTCGCAGTGTGGGGTAATGAGAAAAGGCGCGAACGATGTCACCGCAACAATTTTGCCCCGAAGGTCGACGCCTAGCCTGTCGAGGCGCCTAAATTCAGCAACCGTCCCTCCTCCCGCATAAACAACCTCGCCCCTGGCTTCGCCGTTCTCGGAGTACTCGAGCGGCTGGCAGTCCAGGATCTCCCTCACCGGACGAATGATTTCGAGCTTGCTTCTCTTTGGCTGGTAGTGCAGATAGGCAAATTCTTCGGTATGGACCTCCTCAAGGCCGAATTGTTTGAACTTCTGCAGGATGTACTCCCGACCTCTGGATTCGCCCTCGGTGTCCAACCATCTGTTTCCGATCCCGGCCATGTCCTTGACAAACTTGAACGCTTCAATGCTTGACATACTGGATACGATCTTTCCGTACGCAGGCCGAGAACGTCTTTCGCTTTGCCTCGCCGTCGGCTTTACGCGCAAATTCTCATCATCGGAGAACCCAGAGACTACTTGACCGCACCCGACGCGAGTCCGCTCATTATCCTTCGCCTGAATATTACGAAGATAACGACTGGGGGAATCATCGCGACGATCCCGGAAGCAGCCACGAGAGATATAGGTGTTGTAAGCTCGCCGCCTATGCCTGCGACCACTACCGGAACAGTGTGTGACGCGGCAGTGGTCGTCAGCAACTGTGCGAAGAAGAATTCGTTGTAGGAGAACATGAACGAGAAGATGGCAACGGCTACAAGACCAGGCCAAATCACGGGGAAGACGACCTTTCGGAGGGTCTCAAATCTCGAATAACCGTCGACGAGCGCAGACTCTTCAATGTCAGTAGGAACGGTGAAAAGATACGTGTACAGTACCCATATGCTGAATGGAAGGGTGTAAGCGGCGTGAATCAAAAAGACCGCGAGTGTGGTATCAAGCAAACCAAGTGTCCTGATGATCACGTAAAACGGGATGATAACCGCGACGCCTGGAAGCAGTCTACTCGCGATCGCATACAAAAATAGAGGCCATCTCCCACGGAACTTCAGCCTTGAGAAGGTGTACGCAGCAAGGCTTCCTGCGGTCAGGTTTATCGCGACGATCGCTGCTCCAATGATGGTGCTATTACGAAGTGCGTCGGGCATCTCGGCGGCTATCGTGGGAACGAAGTAGATAGCTGAGGTTACGAATAGTTTAGAGGCGTGAGCGAAGTCAACCAACAGCCAGTAGTTGTTAATCGTTGTTGGAATTACGCTGGGAGGTACCGTTCTAACCTCAGCTTCAATCCGCAGACTGGTGAGGACAGTCCAAACTATCGGGAAGAGTACCCAGAGAGCAAGGAGAACCGCGAAGAGGTAAAGGAAGATCGTACGGGTTCTAACGCCCCTCTTGACTCGCTCCGACTCCCCCACTTCTACCTCGCCCTCAACTCTAACGATCCGATTCTGAGGAATTTGAAGTACGCGTAGATCAGGACTCCGCTCACGACGAGAACAATTATGCTCAGTGCGCTAGCTCTACCAACATCGTAGAAGGTGAAGAGGTAACGATAGATGTAATAGGAGATGATTGCGGTGGCATCTGCCGGCTGGCCTTTGGTTATGACGTAAATACTATCAAATACGGTAATGGCTCTCAGCGTCTCATAAACAAAAACTATCAGAAGAACCGGCTTCAGCCAAACCAAGGTAACCCTCCTAAATCGAGCAAAGGCTCGGGCACCATCCACAACAGCCGCCTCATAGAGCTCCTTGGGAACGGATTGAAGTCCAGCGAGTATTAGAAGGGTGGATACGGGAAATTCCGACCAAGCGTAAGCTACGATCAATAGCGCCATTGCAGGGTTTGGTTGTGTGAGCCATGCTTGATAGCTTGGGATGACTCCCAGAGATTGAAGAGCAAAATTAAGGATCCCATAATTGGAGTCGTATATCCAGCGCCACATCAGCCCCGCGACGACGAATGGAATTGCCCACGGTAGAAGTACAATCACCTGAAGATATTTCACTCCCTTGAATTTTTCGTTAAGAAGCAAAGCGCTACCAAGCGCCAGACCAACGACAAGGAAGAACGATGCGATTACGAACACAACGCTCGCCTCGACGGAATGTTGAAAACCTGTGGTCTGCAGCGCGCCTGCGTAGTTAGTTATGCCTGCAAAACCCGTCTTTTCCGGATTGGTCAGGTCGTAGAAAGAGAAACTAGACCATAAAGCGAACGCGATGGGGTATAGAGTAAAAATTGTAATTATTGCGAGTGCCGGAAGAGTGGTCAGGAAAATAAAGAGGGCTCCACGTCCTCTGAGACGTCTGGACGCGGAGACCAAGCATCTCTAGCCGGAGCTGGCCTTTAGGTCGTTCCACTGCTTCGCTAGGTCAGCTAGCGCATTCATGATGTCGTTGTCGGTGTTCGGTTTCTGTCCCAGCATCAATGCAGTGATCGTGGTCCGGCGGGGCCCTGGACGAACCCTCCACTCCATTTTGTCCAGTATTTTGTCAATCCGTCGGTTTGGTGCAGAACGATCTTCTGCGCCTGATCCTTCATGATGTTGATGTCTCCGAATGAATTGTAGGCTTTTACGACGTCCGGGTCGCTCCACAACGGGTCGTATACAAACCCGACAGCCAAGTCTGTCGCAATCCTCTTGGCTACCCGGTAAGCCCCGTTTGCGTAGTCACCGTTGAACTTGTCGTCCGTCTTTCCGCCGAAGTACTGCTGGAAG
>JGI25386J43895_10000093_pt1 | contig 13059 bp, 10 predicted proteins | sample GraSoi013_1_40cm_2_FD_43895 | JGI IMG/M metagenome (IMG submission 43895) | reverse complement strand
TTCCAACGGAGGGAGGATGTGCACTGACCTGCGGATAGGCAGAGCAGGCGACTGTCAGGCTGGCCGGTACACGCGGTAGTCGATCTCGGGGAACAGGTTGTCGCGCCCTTCCACGCTCGCCAGCCACATCTCGTCGACCCCGCCGGACTTGAGCTGATCGTAGAGTTTCGAGAAGCGCAGCAGGTGCTCGCGGGTCCGCCGCACGGCGTAGTCGACCATCGTCCCCGTCTTGATGATGAACGCCCAGTCCGAAGACTGCGAGAGGAGCAGCTCTCGCGCCGCCTGGTTCAGCGCGCGGCGGGTGACTCCGCTCGCATCCTGGTAGATGCGCGCCAGCTCGATCATCCGCTCGGACGCCTTGTGCACGTAGCGGTAGATCCAGTCGTTCCCCTCGTCGAGCCAGACCGCCGCGTATCCGCCGGCTCCCCACGAGGACATCGGCGGCTGCGCCAGCTGCTGCTCGGGGTATTCGCGCAGGTAGTCGATCGGCGACTGCAGCCGCAGCACCTCCTGCTCGCGGGCGGCCTTGCGGATCAGGTAGTCGAGGAAGATCGGACCCTCGTACCACCAATGCCCATACAGCTCCGCGTCGTACGGCGAGATGACGATGGGCGGAGGCCCGTCGCGGAATGCCGCCTGGAGGAACTCGATCTGCTTGGTGCGGTTGAAGAGGAAATTTCCCGCGTGCGCTTCGGCCCGCTCGCGCGCGACGTTCGCGTCGTACGGCTGCTTTTCGCCGAGCGACACCTCTCCCGTGATCCGGTAGTACTTGATCCCGGTGTTCTTGCGGTCGCCGGTCGCCTGGATGTAGGGGCGGATGTACTCGTAATCGAGATCCCAGCCGATGTCCCGGTAGAACTCGCGGTAGACCGGGTCGCCGGGGTAGCCGTGCTCGGCGCTCCAGACCTGCATCGAGCTTTCCGGGTCGCGCGCGAACGCCGCCACGCCGCTCGGCGTGTACACCGGCGCGTACACGCCCCGCCGCGGCCGCGGAATGGCGTTGGCGAGGGCGTGCGAATCGACGAAGAAGAAGCGGATGTTCTCCGCCGCCAGATAGCGATCGATCCCCGGGGCATACCCGCACTCGGGCAGCCAGATGCCGCGGGGGTCCCGGCCGAAATGCATCCGGTAATGCATGCAGGCGACCTGGATCTGCGCGCGGATCGCCTCCTGGTGGACCATCAGGGGCAGAAACCCGTGGGTAGCGCCGCAGGTGATGATCTCCACCGCCCCCGCGTCCTGCAGGCGCTTGAAGGCGCTGACCAGGTCCCGGCGGTATCGATCGTGGAACAGGCGGCGCAGATGGTAGAGGCGCTCGCGGTAATGCCAGGCGAGAGGTCCGAACTGCGGATCCGCGCGCGTGCGGTGCACCTCCTTGTCGCAGAGCTCGCAGAGCANGTCCAGCCGCTTCGCGTAGCGCGACATGAGCAGCTCGTCGCGCAGCATTCCGACGAGCGGCGGCGTCAGCGTCATGGTGATCCGGAACGGGATCCCGTCGTCGACGCAGCGATCGAACACCTCCAGCAGCGGAAGGTACGTCTCGGTGATGGCCTCGTAGAGCCAGTCCTCCTCGAGGAACTCGGGGTATTCCGGGTGNCGCACGTAAGGGAGGTGAGCGTGCAGGACGATCGAGAGCGCGCCGTAGCTCATTTGCCCTTCCCTTCATCGTCGGCGCCAACGTTGGTCGCGCTCCAGGGAAGCGTGCCGCCGGGGCTCGTCCCGAAAGGTCCTCCGAAGCTCGAGCCGCTGAACGCGCGCGGCTGCAAACGGCGCTCCCATCCCGCCGGAGCGGACCCGCCGTAATTGAGCGGCCGGCCCACCGGGATTCCGCCCGTGATCGGCTGGTCGAGCGCAAGGCGCAGGTAGAACGCTTCCAGCTGCTCGGACGGCGCGGCCGGAGGCAGTCGCGCCGGGCGCGCCACGCGCATCAACCGCGCGCCGCGCTCGCCCACGGCCCACAACTCGGCGCGGAGCTCCAGGCCGGGCGGCAACTCGCGCACGTACCACCCCCTCGCCTCGAGGTGGACNTCCGTTTCCCGCACCAGCTCGCTGCCGCCGTTCCTCGCGTTCCANAGCTTGATCACGGCNCGGGCGGAGCCGAGTCCGGCGAAGGCCTGCTCGATCTGCTGCTGGGAGAANTCCCAATAGANGAANAGCGTGGTCGGATCGCGGACCAGGCCGACGAGCCGCGCNTCTCCGTACGCCCATGGCAGCTCTCCCAGGCCCTCGTTGACCAGGCCATGGGCCGGCAATGGCGCCGCCGCCGCGGGCGTGTGCACGCGCACGTCCGACTCCGGGACGATCCCGGGCGGAGCGAGCGGTACGCCGGGATGAGCGGGCTCGCCGCGATGCTGATCCTGTCCGCCGCGCATCTCGGGTCCGGTCTTCCTCGCCGCGGATCTCGCTCTCTCCGCTGCCGCACCGTCGGAGGNGGGCGCCTCGACGTCAGGCGTGGGCTCTACGGGCGCGCCGCCGCTGGATTTCGAACGTTTTGGCATCGATGTGGTTCGGAGTGCGACTGCGTGCGACTTCGGCGGAGACATAGATCGTGGCCCGCCGCGGCGCAACGCTTCCCGCGTCATGCGCGTCAGGGCACCGACAGCCCCTCCGGGCTTCTACTGAGGCGCCAANGATTGCGCGTTGCGCAGAGCATATTCCTTGAGCGCCGGCTGTACATCCGTCGCCGCGCTTTGGGCGTATTCACGGTAGAGTTCCGCCGCCTTCGCCGGTTGTCCGAGCGCCCGGTACGCCTCGGCGAGCCCGAACAAGGGAGAGGCGAGCGACGGGTCCGCGCCGCGCGCCGCGGAGTAGTCGCCGGCGGCAGCGTCGTAGTCCAGAAGGCCCATCCGGGCNGACCCNCGGGCGACCAAGGCGANAGCATAACCAGGCTTCTTGCGCAGCGCTTCATCGAGAGCGTTCAGCGCGTCCCGATAGTTGCGCTCGTTGATCANGCGGACGGCCGCGGTGTAGCGCTCGCGCGCGCCGGCGTCGTCCACGACCGGCTTCGGCGGCGGCGAGAGGATGGCCAGCCGTTCGCGCGACGCCGCGAGGCCTTCCTTCGCCGTGACGTTCTTCCTGTCCAGCCTCAGGGCGCGCGAGAAGGACTCGCCGGCTTCGGCGTCGTGACCCATCCGCGCATAGGTCTCGCCGAGCCGGACCCAGACGGGCGCGCTTCCTGGGTCTTCACGCGTGAGGTCCTGGTAGACGACGAGGGCGGCGCGGAAGTCGCGGGCGGCGAATGCGCGGTCTCCCGCGGCCATCAGCGAGACGGTGTCGACGGCGAGGAGGACGGCGATCAAGAACGGCATGGTTCGAGAGTACCGGCGGATCGCGAGGGGAACAAATTCGCGCCGGTCGTACCTGGGAGGGCGCGCACGCACATCCCGGCACGGCGATTCACAACCGCTTCAAAGGCTGTTTCCGCCCTCGCGGAAACAGCCAGCAACTGCATAGCCCCTAAGCCGCCTTCGGCGGCCGGGGCTAATCCACCTTCCTATCGATCACCGTCGCAATCCCCATCCCGTACCCGATGCAGAGCGTGATCAGCGCCCGCCGCTGACCGGTGCGCTCGAGCTCATGCAGGGCAGTGGCGAGCAGCATCGCCCCGGTCGCGCCCAGCGGATGCCCCAGCGCGATCGCGCCACCGTTCGGGTTCACTTTCTCCATCGGGATGCCGAGCTCCTGCGCAACCAGGATGGGGATCGGGGCGAACGCTTCGTTGATCTCGAAGAGATCGATGTCGTCCACCTTCAGCTCCGCCTTGGCCAGGGCGCTGCGCGCCGCGGGGATGGGACCGGTGAGCATGAGGACGGGATCGCTGCCCGCCACGGCCATCGAGACGATGCGCGCGCGCGGCTTGAAGCCCAGCGAACGAGCTCGCCCCTTCGACGCGATCACCACCGCCGCGGCGCCGTCGACGATCCCCGAGGAATTGCCGGCGTGGAGCACGCCGTCCTCCTTGAACGAAGGCTTGAGCGCCGCCAGCGTATCGACGGTCGTGCCCGGCCGTGGATGCTCGTCCCGATCGAAGGTCCGATCGCCGAGCTTGAGCGGCAGGATCTCGCGAGAGAACCAGCCGCGCTCGATGGCGTTCGCCGCCTTCTGCTGCGAGGACACCGCGAACTCGTCGAGCTGGCGGCGGGTGTAGCCGGACTTCGCCGCGATCATCTCCGCCGAAAGACCCTGCGGAACCAGGTCCGGCCAATGCTCGAGGAGCGCGGGAGAAGCAGGGCCTTCTCCTCCGACCGCATCGGAGCCCATGGGAACGCGCGTCATGTGCTCGACGCCGCCGGCCACCACCAGCTGTGCCGCGCCGCTGACGACCGCCTGCGCGCCGAAGTTCACCGCCTGCAGCCCGGAGCCGCAGAACCGGTTCACGGTGGTGCCGGGCACCTCCACGGGCAGCCCGGCGGCGAGCACCGCCCCGCGCGCGACGTTCATGCCCTGCTCGCCCACCTGCGTGACGCACCCCATGATCACGTCGTCCACGTCCTCGGGATTGACGCCGGCGCGATCGAGCGCCCCGGTCAGCGTCCGGGCCAGCAGGTCGACCGGATGCAACGCGGCGAGCGCGCCCTTGCGCTTGCCGCGGGCAGTGCGGATCGCATCGACGATGATGGCCTCTCCCATGGTTGTCTCCTCCCCCTCTCGCCCGCTCCGTCGCGCCTGACCGGCGCCGAAGCGGATGCCAATTACTTCGACGAGCCCACCCCCACCTTTCCATGCAGGCTTGGGGGTCACGCAGTCCTCAGGGATGCCGAAATGGATTCTTGCGAACGATGGTCTCCGCGCGCTCGGCGCCTACCGACACGGCGATCGTCTCCACCCCGACGAGCTGCTCGACGCGCTCGATGTATCGGCGGGTGTTCTCCGGCAGCTCATCGTATTCGCGCTGGTCGCCCAGCGGCTCCTTCCAGCCGGGCAGCTCCTCGTACACCGGCTGGGCGCGCTCGAGGAGCTCGGGATCGGAGGGGAATTCGCTCACCGTCTTGCCGTTGGGCAGCTTGTACGCGATGGCGATGAGGATCTTCTCGAATCCGGTGAGCACGTCGATCTTGGTCATCGCCAGTCCCGACAGGCCGTTCACGCGCGCGGCGTAGCGCAGGACCAGCGCATCGAGCCAGCCGCAGCGGCGCGGGCGGCCGGTCGTGGCTCCGAACTCCGCGCCCACGCTGCGCAGCCTGTCGCCGACGGCGTCGTTCAGCTCGGTGGGCAGCGGACCGTTGCCCACGCGCGTGGTGTACGCCTTGGTGATGCCGATGACGGAGTGGATCGCCGTTGGGCCGATCCCCGCGCCCACCGCTGCGTTTCCCGCCACCGTGTTCGATGAGGTGACGTACGGATACGTGCCGTGGTCGATGTCGAGCAGGGTGCCCTGGGCCCCCTCGAAGAGCACCGCACGCCCCTTGGCCACCTCGTGCGAGAGCACCTCGCTCGCGTCACCGACGTAGGGGCGCATGCGCTCGCCCAGCTTCAGCGCCCACTCGAGCAGCGGCTGCAGCTCGCATTTCTCGCCGCCGAGCGCCTCGATCTGCGCGTTGGCCTCGCGCACCCGGTTCTCCAGCTTGTCGCGCAGCGCGCTGGCCTTGAGCGCGTCGCGGATCCGGATCCCGCGGCGAGCCACCTTGTCCTCGTAGCAGGGTCCGATCCCCCGGCCGGTGGTCCCGATGGCCTTCTGCTTCTCGCGGCCCGCGTCGATGCGCTTGTGATAGGGCAGGATCACGTGCGCGTTCTCGGAGACGACCAGCTGGGTCGGGTCCGAGAGCAGACCCCGGCTGCGCAGCAGGTCGATCTCCTCCATGAGCGCTTCCGGGTCGACGACCACGCCATTGCCGATGATGCACTTCTTGCCCGGGTGCAGCACGCCGCTCGGCACCAGGTGGAGCACCGTCTTCACTCCGCCCACCACCAGCGTATGGCCGGCGTTCGCCCCGCCTTGATAGCGCACCACCACGTCGGCCCAGGAGGTGAAGAGGTCGACCACCTTCCCCTTTCCCTCGTCGCCCCACTGCGCGCCGACGATCACCACGTTGGACATGGGAACTTCCCTATCACGGCGGCGCGCCGCGGCGGTACGTCACCGGCGGCGGCCCGGCTTCGCGCAGCTCGGACCGATCGGGCGTCGCTTCCAGGACGCGCTCGACGGTCCCGCCGCCCTGACCGCGCATGAAGATCGAGATCGAGCGGCCGGTCGGCACGAATTCGCCGCGGGCGATCATGGCCGGAGGAGCCCCGGCGATCACCGCCACCTCCTTCGGCGCGTTGAACAGCAGCCAGTCCTTGGGAGCAGACTGGCGCTCCCAGGTGCCGACGAGCCAGGAGATGTCCGACCCGGCGGTGGAGAAGGCTGGCGGTGGCGGCGGCCCTGCATCCACGGGGGCCGGCTTGGGGGCGGCTGCCTGCTGCTCTTGCTGCCCCCGCGAGCACGCGAGCAGCAGGACGAGGGTCAGCGCAGTCGGCGTTTTCACAACGTGACCTGGTGCACGCTGCGCACGTTCGGGAGCCTGCGCAGTCGATCGAGCACTTCCGGCGGCGCCGGCGTGTCGACGTTCACCAGCGCGATGGCCTCGCCGCTGCGGCGGTCCCGGGCGAGCGCGAACTGGGCGATGTTCACCTGCGCCTCGCCGAGTGTGCGGCCGACGTTGCCGATCACGCCGGGCTTGTCGTTGTTGTGCATGACCAGGATGGCGCCTTCGGGGACCGCCTCGAGCTCGAACTTGTCCACCCGGACGAGGCGCGGCTCGCGCTTGCCCACGATCGTGCCGGAGACCGCCGTCGTCACCTCCTTGCCACAGCGCAGGCGCACGGTGATGAGGCTGGCGAAATCGGGCGTGTCGCTGGTCTTCACCTCCTGCACGGAGAGACCGCGCTCGCGGGCGAGGGCGGGAGCGGAGACCTCGTTGACCGGCTCCGCCAGGAACGTCCCGAGGACGCCCTTGAGCACCGCCGCGGTGAGCGGCGCGCTCGGGTGCTGCGCCACCTCGCCGGCGTAGGCGATCTCGATCTGCTCCGGGGCGCCGCAGGCGGCTTGCGTGGCGAGCTGTCCGGCGAACGCGCCGAGCTTCGTCGCCAGGCGCAGGTACGGCCCCAGCCGCTCCATCACCTCGCCGGTCACGGAGGGCACGTTCACCGCGTTGCGGATGGTTCCGGTGGTCAGGTATTCGACCATCGCCTCGCAGACGATCAGGGCCACGTTCTGCTGCGCGTCCTCCGTGCTCCCGCCCAGGTGCGGGGTGGCGATGAAGTTCTCGCAGCAGAAGAGCGGATGGCCGGCGGGCGGCGGCTCCGTCTCGAACACGTCCAGCGCCGCCCCGCCCAGCCGCTTCGACTCCAGCGCGTCCGCCAAGGCCTTCTCGTCGACCAGGCCGCCGCGGGCGCAGTTGATGAGCAGCGCGCCCGGCTTCATCTGCGCGAGCTGCGGCGCGGCGACCATGTTCTTCGTCTGCTCGTTGAGCGGGACGTGCAGCGTCACCGCGTCGCTGCGGCGGAAGATCTCCGCCAGCGGCACCAGCTCGACTCCGAGCTTGGCCGCCGCCTCCTCGCTGAGGAACGGATCGTAGGTGATCACCTTCATGCCGAACGCCTTGGCCCGCTGCACGACGAGGGCGCCGATGCTTCCCGTGCCCACCACCCCGAGCGTCTTCCCGAGCAGCTCCCGCCCCGCGGAGAACTTCTTCTTCTCCCACTTTCCTGCGCAAGTGCTCTGCGAGGCATCCGCGACCCGCCGCGCGAGCGCGAGCAGCAGCGCGACCGTGTGCTCGGCGACCGAGACGCTGTTGCCCCCGGGCGCGTTCATCACCACCACGCCGCGGCGCGTGGCAGCATCGAGATCGATGTTGTCCACGCCCGTGCCGGCCCGCCCGATCACCCGCAGCCTCGTCGCCGCCGCGAGGAGCTCGGCCGTGACCTTGGTGGCGCTGCGCACCGCCAGCGCGTCGTAGGCGCCGGCGATCTCGCGCAGCTCGGCCGGCTTGAGGCCGATGCGGACGTCGACCTGCGCTTCCGGGATCCGCTCGAGGATGGTCTTCGCCTCCGGCGACAGATCGTCGGCGATGAGGATGCGCATCAGCCCCCTCCGGCGAAGGAATGCTGGGCGGCGGCGAGGCCTGCCCCGAGCTCGATCCTGGCGCCGAGATCGTGCAGGCCACGCTCGATCGCCCCGATCACCACCAGCATGTCGAAATCGTCGAAGTAGCCGAGATGGGCGATGCGGAAGATCTTCCCCTTCGCCGCGTCCTGACCGCCGACCAGTTTGACCCCGTACTGCTTGAACAAGTGCTTGACCAGCTTCTCGGAATCGACCCCGTCCGGCGCGAGCACGGTGGTCATCGCCGGCGAGGGGCTCTTCGAGTACAGCGTGAGACCCAGCGCCTGCATCCCTGCGCGCGCTGCCCTGGCCATGCGCTCATGGCGGGCGAAGACGTTCTCCAGCCCTTCCTCGCGGAACATGGCGAGCGATTCGTCCAGGCCTTCCACCAGCGCGATGGCGGGAGTCCAGGCGGTTTGGTTCTTGCGCTGGCTGTCGCGCTCGCGCTTGACGTCGAAATAGAAGCGCGGCAGGTCGGCCGACTCGTTCAGCTTCCACGCCTTCTCGCTGGCGGCGAGAAAGGCGATCCCCGGCGGAAGCCCGAGCGCCTTGTGGCCGGCGCTCAGGAGCACGTCGATGCCCCAGTCGTCCATGGGCAACGGCATCGCCCCGAGCGCGCTGATGGCGTCGACCACCAGGACGGCACCGGTCTTCGCGGTGACCTGCGCCAGCTCGCGGATGGGATGGTACACGCCGGTCGAGCTCTCGTTCGCCTGGACGTAGACGCCCTTCGCCTGGGGATTCTCCCGCAGCGCCTTCTCGACGGCGGTGGCCTCGACCGGATGGCCCCACTCGCACTTGAGGCTGACCGCGTTCACGCCATAGGCCTTCGCCAGCTTTCCCCAGCGCTCGCCGAACTTGCCGCCGTCGACGACCACCGCGGTGTCGCCCTTGCGGAGGAAGTTGACGAACGAGGCCTCCATCGCGCCGGTGCCGCTAGCTGCGAACACGAGCACGTCCTGCTTCGTCTGGTAGAGCCAGGCGAGCCCCTCCCGCACGCGGGCGAACACTGCCTCGAACTCCGGCGAGCGGTGGTGGACGATGGGCCGCGCCATCCGCAGCGACAGCCTCTCCGGAACCGGCGTCGGACCGGGCGTGAGCAGGCGGATCTTCTTCACGACGTCTCCTTCTCGGGTGGCCGGACGGGTTGGATAAAGGGTCTTAGCGCGGCGTGTCAAGACGCTTGCGGTTGATCGTGGAAACGCCGAGCGCCGTCGCGGCGGACTGCTCGGGATCGGCCGATTCACCACGGTGCATCGAGCGTGAGCAGCCGGCGCGCCTGCTCGACCGTCGCCGGCTCCCGGCCGATGTCGCGCGCCATCCGGACGGCCTTCTCCACCAGCTCTCCGTTGGAGCGCGCCATCTTCGACCCGGCCGCGTCCAGGTAGAAGTTGTCCTCCAGTCCCACGCGCACGTTCCCGCCCAGCGCGAGCGCGGCCCCGATCATGCGCCATTGCTCGTGCGAGATGCCGATCACTTCCCAGGTGCTGCCCTCGGGCGCTTCCCGCGCTTGCATGGCGAGGTTCTCGCTACTCGCGCGGATTCCGCCGAGGACGCCCATGATGAAGCTGAACTGCAGCGGCCGCTTCAGCAGCCCCTTGTCCAGCAGCGGCCAGACGGAGTTGGTGTGCCCGACGTCAAAGCACTCCAACTCGGGCTTCACGCCCGCCTCCTTCATCACGCCGAGCAGGTAGGCGATGTCGCGGAACGGGTTCTCGAAGACGAAATCGAAGACGAACTCCTTCCTCTTCGCCGAGTACTTCGCGTAGTTCATCGAGCCCATGTTCAGCGCGCCGAGCGCGGGCTTGACCCGGGCGATGTGCGCCACGCGCCCTTCCATCGGTCCGATGCCGCCGGTGGAGAAGTTGAGGATCACCGGGCAGCGCTTCTCGATCTCGCGCCGGATCGCGGCGTAGACGCCGGGCTCGTACGTCGGGGCGCCTTCGTCGGTGCGGGCGTGGATGTGCACCACCGCGGCGCCGGCCTCGTGCGCCCGCCGCGCCTCCTCGGCGATCTCCTCCGGGGTATAGGGGACCCAGGGGCATTGTTCGCGGCTCGCGAGCACGCCGGTCAGGGCACAGGTGACGATCACGTTGTCCGGGCCCATCAGCGACCATTGAAGTGCCGCGCCGGCGGCCGCGCGTCAAGCCGCGAACATGCTGCGCATCATGGAGACGAGCAGTTCGACGTCGCGTTTGCCCAGATGGTGCCTGCGGCAAGCTTCGATGAGGGCGCCATAGATGGGATCGGAGTCCGTGCCCTCCTGCCGCTCGGCGAACAAGTCCGCCAGGTGGACGTCGAGAGCGTCGGCGATCGCGGCCAGGGTCTCCAGATGGGGAGCGCGCTCGCCCCGCTCGATCATGGATAGGAAGGAGACGCTGATCCGGGCGCGTTCGCTCAATTCCTCCTGCGTCATCCGCATGGACCGCGACATCCTCAGCTGGCGGATCCTGCGTCCGACTTCCCTGGCGATGGTCGCCTGTATGGTCCGCTCCGGAGCCCCTGGTTCGCTGCCGGAGGCGTTCGTATCAGCCGCAGCCGCGCTTTCAAAAGATTGCTGCGAGTGAAACTTCTCAACCTGAACAGCCGCAGCGCGTATCACGATCCGTACAGCCTCAAAAACAATTAGCCGCATACCCGCGCCTTCGGCGCGGGAGCGGCTAGAACGCCGCCATCGACCCGAGCGATTTCAAGTCGATCAGAAGCGAGAATTGCGGGCCCCCCAAGGCCCGCAGGTCGTGCGTCGGCAAGGAGGCGGAGAGCCGCAGGCCGGCGCACCGGCAGGGTGTGTCGAGGGTCAGCACGCCCACATGGACCAGGTTCGCGAACGTGCTCGGGGTATCGCCGGGCGTGTAGTAGGCGTCGTACGCGAGCCGAAGCCCGAGCGGCAGCGGGCTCGATGCGCCGGCGCGCGCTCCACCGGTGAGCGTCGTCGGAGCCACGGCGAAGCGAGCGGCAGAGAACAGCTCGTCGATTCCGGCGCGGAGCCGCTCGCTCGAGCTTCCCCGCAGCATGCCGACCGACGCGTGCGCCTCGTCGCCGCGGCCGTCCCGCAGGCCGGCGGAAGCGCCGAACGCCGAGACCTCGTGCTCTGACCAATCGTACCGGATGGACCCGTCCACGCTCCCCGGGCCGAACCGCGCCGAAGCGACCGCGCTCCCCTCCCCCAGGCGCGCTTTCGCTCCGCCGGCCCAGAGCAGCGCATCCTGCAGCAAGTCGAAACCCAGGATCCGGGCTGCCGTCCGCCCCGACTTCGTCCACAGCGATTGCGACAGCGATACCGTCGCCTCTACCGCGCCGGTCGCCGGCGCCGCGAAGTCGATCTCGTCGTATGCCCGGCGCGCGGCCGGAACGCCGGCGATCGTCCCGCCGGCCGTCAGCCCCTGCTGCGCGGCGTCCGGCATCGGTCTGAAGTCCGGTCCGCCCCCGTCCGTCAGATCTCCGAATGGAGGGCCACCCGAGGAGAGCGGCTTCGACAGCGCGCGCACCTCGAAGGCCGGCTCGATGCGATGCAGCGTGCTTCCGAATCGACGCTCGAGCTGCATCGCCGCGCGCGCTCCGAGGAGCGCGTACGCGCGAGTCCGGTCTCGATCCGGATAGCCTTCGACGATCCAGCCGTCCACGCGCGCGCCTGCCTCGAGACGCAGCTCAGTCGGGAACGCCGGCGCCGCCGCGAGCGTCAAGCGCGGGGCGAGATCGAGGCGCAGAGCGGGTGCGCGCGACGCGTCGGTGTAGATCCGCGGCGGGCTCACCGCGCGATCCGTCGGACCGAAACCCGTCTCGCGCTCCATCTCCGTAGGCTCTCCAAAGCGCGCGAACTGGACCGCGCTCGCCTCCAGCGCGAACGTCGCCGGCCCGAACGGCACCGGCGAGAGCTGCGCGAAAAGCGCCGGGAGCCGCTGAAACGTCCTTCCTCCGTCGGCGCCGAAGAGCCGCCGATCGGGGGCGTTGCCGTCCACGATGCGCATGTCCTGCATGAGCGTCGCATCCGCACCGAGCGTGAGCGGTCCGCGAGCGCGCCAGAAGCCCAGGTCGGTCGTGAAGAGGTCGTATGAATTCTCGACGGATTGAGCGGCCTGGTCGCGGAGGGCCATCACGTCGCTCGCCGCGAGGCCCTGCACTGCGAAGACGCCCGCGCCGCCTTCCGTCCGGTGACCGAGGTGCGCGATGCCCCGCAGGCCGCCATAGCCGCGCCCGGCAGTGGCGGTCCCGGCGGGGTCGTGCTGGTCGAGATCGTAGAACAGGTCGAGCGCGAGCGAACCCGACGTGCCTTCCACCGGAGCGTACCGCTCCTCGAGGCCGAGCCGGGGGCCCTTGATCGAGCGCTGCCCGAGGGTCTTCTGGTGCATGTGTCCGCCGGTGAACCAGCCCGGAGCGATCGTCAGGTCGTAGCTGCGCCCCAGCGTGAGGTAGACGGGCTGCGCGTAGGTGAAGCCTACCGGGCCGCCGTACCCGATCTGTGGCGCGAGCAGNCCTGACTGGCGATTGGTCAGGGGCAGCGAGAGCGGGAACAGCGGCAGCGTGGCGCCGAGGAGACGCAGATGCACTCCNCGCAGACTGGCGCGGTCGTCGCCGATCTCCGCCGTCCGCGCCAGCAGCTCGTAATCCGGATCGCCGGCGCAGTCGCAGGGCGTCAGCGTCACGTTCTCGGCGAGGAAGCGACCCCGCTCCAGCTGCCGCACGTGCGCGCCGTGCAGGATCAGCGTGTTCGCGCCGGAGCGCGGCGCGTCCGGATTGGCCGGGCGATCCTTGAGCAGCAGCACCGCCTTGGTCAGCTCCGCGGAGCGCGAGTTCAGATCGACGACGGCCGCGTCGGCCAGGAATACCTGGCGATCCTGCACGCCGAGCACGCCCCCCTCGAGCTTCAGGATTCCGTGCGCGCGGTCCAGGGATCCGGAGGCCGCCCGGAGCAGCCCCGGTCCGCGGCGCGCGACCACGTGGCCCTCGAGCCGCAACAGCTGCTTGTCCCATGC
>JGI25386J43895_10000074_pt1 | contig 13798 bp, 10 predicted proteins | sample GraSoi013_1_40cm_2_FD_43895 | JGI IMG/M metagenome (IMG submission 43895) | reverse complement strand
CCTGCCGTGCGAGCGACCGACGACTACACGCCGCGGCTCCTCCCATACCACCCCGCCGCCGTGGTGCCCCTCGAAGCCCACGAGATCCTCTGGCAGCGGTGAACGGCTAAAGACAGGACTGAGACATGGCGATTTCGCCGCTCGCGGGCAAGCCGGCTCCCAGGGAGATGCTGGTCGACCTGGCCCGGCTCGAAGCGAAGTACTACGAGCACAAGCCGGACGTGGGAAACCCAGAGGAGCGTGTCAGCTTCGGCACCAGCGGGCACCGGGGCTCTTCGCTGCGCGGCTCGTTCACCGAGGCGCACATCCTGGCCATCACCCAGGCCATCTGCGATTACCGGCGGAGCCAGGGCACCGACGGTCCGCTCTACATGGGCAAGGACACGCACGCGCTGTCCCGTCCGGCCGAGCGGACGGCGCTCGAAGTCCTGGCGGCCAACGACGTGGACACCATCATCCAGCGCGACGATGGCGTGACGCCCACGCCGGTCATCTCGCGGGCGATCCTCGTTTACAACCGTGGCCGCACAACGCGCCCCGCGGACGGCATCGTCGTCACCCCGTCGCACAACCCGCCGCAGGACGGCGGCTTCAAGTACAACCCGCCGAACGGCGGACCGGCGGACACGCACGTGACGGGATGGGTGCAGGACAGGGCGAACGAGCTGCTGCGGCACGGCAACTCCGGCGTCAAGCGCGTCCCGTTCGCGGCCGCCATCAAAGCCGCGAGCACCCATCAGGAAGACTTCGTCCTGCCATACGTCCACGACTTGAGAAACGTGATCGACATGGACGCCATCCGCGACACCGGCCTTCCGCTGGCCGTCGACCCGCTCGGCGGCGCGACCCGAGACTATTGGGGGCCGATCAATTCCGTCTATCGACTCGACATCGCCATCGTGAACCCGGTGGTCGACCCGCAATTCTCCTTCATGACCGTCGACCACGACGGCCAGATCCGCATGGACCCCTCGAGCCCGTACGCCATGGCCCGGCTCGTCGGCCTCAAGGATCGGTACCGGGTCGTGTTCGCCACCGACCCCGACGCTGACCGGCACGGGATCGTCACTCCGTCGACGGGGTTGATGAACCCCAACGAGTACCTCGCCGTCGCCATCAGCTATCTCCTCACGAACCGTCCCCGCTGGCCGGCGCGGGCCGCCGTCGGCAAGACGATCGTGAGCAGCAGCATGATCGACCGGGTCGTGGAAAAGTGCGGCTACCCGTTGTGCGAGGTGCCCGTGGGGTTCAAGTGGTTCGTGCCGGGCCTGTTCGATGGCTCGCTGTGCTTCGGCGGCGAGGAGAGCGCCGGGGCGAGCTTCCTGCGGCACGACGGCACCGTGTGGGCGACCGACAAGGACGGTCCGATCATGGCCCTCCTGGCGGCCGAGATCACCGCGCGGACCGGAAAGGACCCGGGCGAGCACTATCGCGCGCTGACCGCGGAGTTCGGCACGCCGTACTACACGCGCATCGACGCGCCGGCGACGCCCGAGCAGAAGGCGAGGCTGGAGAAGCTCTCGCCCGAGGCCGTCCTTGAGTCGCAGCTCGCCGGCGAATCCGTCACGGCCACGCTGACCCGCGCCCCGGGCAACAATGCGCCGATCGGCGGTTTGAAGGTCATCGCTCGCGGCGGCTGGTTCGCGGCGCGGCCGTCCGGCACGGAGAACATCTACAAGATCTACGCGGAAAGCTTCAAGGACCAGGCTCACCTCGACGCCGTCGTGCGCGACGCGCAGGCGATCGTGAACCGAGCCCTCCGGAGGTGACGCGATGAACGCGACCCAACGTCTTCACGACCTGGGGCAGAGTCTCTGGCTCGACAACATCACCCGTGACCTGCTGGACAGCGGGACGCTGAAACGCTACATCGACGACCTGTCGGTGACGGGGCTCACCTCGAACCCCACGATCTTCGATCACGCCATCATGAGCAGCGCCGCCTACGACACGGCGATCCGCAAGAAGCCCGGCGCCGGGACATCGGCCGACGCCCTCTTCTTCGAGCTGGCGCTGGAGGATCTCGGCCGGGCGGCCGACCTCTTCCGACCGATTCACGACCAGACGGACGGCGTGGACGGGTGGGTCTCGCTGGAAGTGTCGCCCCTCCTGGCATACGACACGGCGAGCACGCTTGTCGCGGCCAAAGCGCTCTTCGCCCGGGCGAAGCGGCCTAACCTCTTGATCAAGATCCCCGGGACCAGGGAAGGCCTGCCCGCCATCGAGGAGGCGATCTTTGCCGGCGTGCCGGTCAACGTGACGCTCTTGTTCTCACGCGAGCACTACCTGGCGGCGGCCGAGGCGTTCTTGCGCGGCATCGAGCGGCGGATCGCCGTCGGCCTCAACCCCAATGTCGGCTCCGTCGCCTCGGTGTTCATCAGCCGCTGGGACGCCGCCGTCATGGACACGGCGCCGGANGCGCTGCGCGATCAGCTCGGCATTGCGATCGCAAAGCGGACCTACGCGTCGTACCGTGCGCGGCTCAGTTCNCNCCGCTGGCAGCGCGTCTACAACGCCGGCGCCCGNCCGCAACGCCTCCTCTGGGCGAGCACGGGGACCAAGGATCCCCGNGCGTCCGACGTCCTCTATATCACGGCGCTCGCCGCGCCGTTCACGGTGAACACCATGCCCGAGGGCACCCTGAACGCCCTGGCCGATCACGGCGACCTCGGCGGGACGTTGCCCGCCGACGGCGGCGACTGCGAGGACGTGCTGGCCCGCTTCGCCAGGGCCGGTATCGACATCGACGCCCTCGCGGCACGGCTCCAGGACGAAGGGGCGAGGTCGTTCGTGAAGTCGTGGAACGAGCTCATGGCGGTGATCGCCGGGAAGCGCGCCGCCCTCGCCAAGGCGAGCTGACATGNACCCGGCATGGAAGGCCCTCCGGGCCCACCACGAGAAGGTCGGCCACCTGCATCTGCGCCGGCTCTTCGCGGACGACCCCCGGCGCGGCGAGCGCCTGACGGCGGAGGCGGTGGGCGTCTACCTCGATTACTCGAAGNATCGCATCACCGACGAGACGCTNGGGCTCCTCCTCCAGCTGGCGGAGGCATCCGGCCTGCGCGCGCGGATCGACGCCATGTTCCGGGGAGAGAGGATCAACATGACGGAGGGGCGAGCGGTCTTGCACGTCGCCCTGCGCGCNCCGAGAGGGACGTCGATCGTCGTCGACGGCGAGAACGTGGTGGACCAGGTCCACGCCGTGCTCGACCAGATGACCGACTTCGCCAATCGGGTCCGGAGCGGCGCGTGGAAGGGACACACCGCCAGGCGTATGCGCAACGTCATCAACATCGGCATCGGGGGCTCCGACCTCGGCCCCGTGATGGCGTACGAGGCGCTGAAGCCCTACAGCGATCGCGCCATGACGTTCCGTTTCGTGTCCAACGTNGACGGCGCCGACTTGATCGAAGCGGTCCGTGACCTCGACCCGGCGGAGACACTCGTCATCGTCTCCTCGAAGACCTTCACGACGCTGGAGACGATGACCAACGCGCAGAGCGCGCGCGCGTGGTTACTCGATGGCNTCGGCGGAGACGTCAAGGCCGTGGCGAAGCATTTCGTCGCCGTCTCGACGAATGCGGGGGAGGTGGCCACGTTCGGCATCGATACCGCCAACATGTTCGGGTTCTGGGACTGGGTCGGCGGGCGCTACTCGATGGACTCGGCCATCGGTCTGTCGACGATGCTCGCGATCGGCCCGGACAATTTTCGGGCCATGCTGGACGGCTTCCATCAGATGGACGAGCACTTTCGCACCGCGCCGTTCGAGCGCAACCTGCCNGTGCTCATGGGCCTCCTGGGCGTGTGGTACAACGACTTCTTCGGTGCCCAGACGGTGGCGGTCCTGCCGTATGCGCAGCACTTGAAACGCTTCCCGGCCTATCTGCAGCAATTGACGATGGAGAGCAACGGCAAGCACGTCACGCTCGATGGCGACCCGGTCGTGGGCGATACCGGCCCCGTCTACTGGGGCGAGCCCGGAACCAACGGCCAGCACTCTTTTTACCAGCTGATCCATCAAGGGACCCGGCTCATTCCCTGCGACTTCATCGCGTTCGCGAAGCCGCTCAATCCCCTCGGCCGGCACCACGACATCCTGCTGGCGAACGTCGTTGCCCAGAGCGAGGCCCTGGCCTTCGGCAAGACGTCCGAACAGGTGACGGCGGAGGGGACGCCCGACTGGCTCGTGCCCCACCGGGTCTTCGAGGGCAACCGTCCGTCGACCACGATCCTGGCCGAGCGGCTCAACCCGGAAACGCTGGGCAAGCTCGTCGCTCTCTACGAGCACAACGTCTTCACGCAAGGCGCCATCTGGCAGATCGACTCGTTCGATCAGTGGGGCGTCGAGCTCGGCAAGGCGCTGGCCCAGCGCATCGTTCCGGAGCTCGAGAGCAAGGCAGAGCCAACGCTCGGTCACGACAGCTCGACGAACGGCCTGATCCGTCGCGTCCGGAAGCTGAAAGTGAGCCCATGCTGACCCTCGGCTTCGACCACCCCCTNTATGTGTTGCCCTTCGACCACCGCGGCTCGTTCCAGACGAGGATGTTCGGCTGGAAGGGGNGGCTGACCTCCGAGCAGACGGGAGAGATCGCTGCCGCCAAACGGGTGATCTACGATGGCTTCACGGCCGCCGTGGCGGCCGGCGTGCCCAGAGACAAGGCGGGCATCCTCGTGGACGAGCAGTTCGGGGCGTCCATCCTCCGCGATGCCGAGGCGCACGGCTATGTCACGGCGTGTCCCGCCGAGAAGAGCGGGCAGGAGGAGTTCGACTTCGAGTACGGCGAATACTTCACCGACCACATCGAAGTCGTCCGCCCGACCTTCTGCAAGGTGCTGGTGCGCTACAACCCGCAGGGCGATCCCGCCCTGAACCGGCGGCAGGCGGATCGCCTGAAGCGGCTGTCCTGGTATCTGCGCAACAAGAGTCGCAGCCGATTCATGTTCGAGCTGCTCGTGCCCGCGGAACAGGGCCAGCTCGATCGGCTCGGGGGAGACACGAAGGCCTATGACCTGGAACTCCGGCCCCGGCTGATGGTCCAGGCCATCCAGCAGCTTCAGGATGCGCAGATCGAGCCCGACATCTGGAAGGTCGAGGGACTTGATCGGCTCGAGGACTGCGAGAGGGTCGTCGCCACCGCGCGCCGGGGCGGTCGCGACACGGTGGGCTGCATCGTCCTGGGCCGAGGCGAGGACGCCAAGAAGGTGCGCGACTGGCTGGCGGCGGCCGCCGGAGTCCCGGGATTCATCGGCTTCGCCGTGGGCCGGACGGTGTTCTGGGATCCGCTCGTTGCCTGGCGGGCGAAGAAGACGACGCGCGAGGCGGCCGTGGCGGAGGTCGCGCGGCGCTACAAGGAGTTCGTGGACCTCTTCGACACGGCCCGGGGGGTCGTGACGGGAAGGACGGAGTGACAGCCATGCAGCTGGGAATGATCGGTCTTGGCAGGATGGGCGCGAACATGACGCGCCGCTTGATGCGCGGTGGACACGAGGTCGGCGTGTACACCCCCACGGCGAAGACGCGCGACGCCTTCGCGAAGGACACGGGCGCCGTCGCCGCCTCCTCGCTCGACGACCTGGTCACCAGCCTCAAGCCGCCGCGCACGCTCTGGCTGATGGTGCCGGCCGCGGCGGTCGACCAGACGCTGAGCGATCTCGGGCGAGCGATCCAGAAGGGCGACATCCTCATCGACGGCGGCAATTCGTACTACGTCGACGACATCCGACGGGCGAGGGCGTTGGCTCCCCGGGGGATTCACTACGTCGATTGCGGGACGAGCGGCGGCGTGTGGGGACTGGAGCGCGGGTACTGCCTGATGATCGGAGGCGAGAAGACGGTGGTCGAGCACCTCGATCCGATCTTCGCCACGCTCGCGCCGGGCCGCGACGCGGCGCCGCGGCTCCCGGGACGTGAGAAGGTCGGCGGCACGGCAGAGCACGGCTATCTGCATTGCGGGCCGCACGGCGCCGGCCACTTCGTGAAGATGGTTCACAACGGGATCGAGTACGGCATCATGGCCGCCTATGCCGAGGGGCTGAACATCCTCCATCACGCCAACGTCGGCAGATCCGAGCACGCGGTCGACGCGGAGACGACGCCGCTGCGCAATCCCGAGGAGTACCAGTACGACTTCAACATGCGGGACATCGCCGAGGTCTGGCGTCGCGGCAGCGTGATCGCCTCGTGGCTGCTCGATCTCACGGCGAGCGCGCTGCTCACGGACCCCGCCCTCTCCGCGTTCGCGGGCCGGGTGTCCGACTCGGGCGAGGGGCGATGGACGATCAAGGCCGCCATCGACGAGGCGGTGCCGGCGCCCGTGCTCACCACGGCGCTCTACGAGCGATTCAGCTCGCGCGGCGAGTCCGATTTCGCGGACAAGGTGCTCTCCGCGATGCGCTACGCGTTCGGGGGCCATCAGGAGAAAGCCGGCCGGTGACCGCGCGACATCCGGTCGTCTTCCTGGTCGACGTGGACAACACGCTCATCGACAACGATCACATCGCGGCCGATCTCAAGCGCCACCTCGAGCGCGAGATCGGACGCGAGCGGCAGGAGCGGTACTGGGCCATCTTCGAAGAGCTGCGGGCCGAGCTGGGCTACGCGGACTACCTGGGCGCGCTGCAGCGGTATCGGGTCGAGCATCCCCGTGATCCGCACGTGCTGACCGTCTCATCGTTCATGGTGGATTACCCGTTCGCGAACCGTCTCTACCCGAACTCGCTCGACGTGCTGGAGCGGTTCCACGGCTGGGGACCGACGGTCATCCTCTCCGATGGCGACGCGGTGTTTCAACCGCGCAAGATCGAGCGCTCGGGACTTCAAGATATCGTGGACGGGAACGTCCTGATCTATATCCACAAGGAGCGCGAGCTCGACGACGTCGAGCGCCGTTATCCCGCCGACCACTACGTCCTGGTGGACGACAAGCCGCGCATCCTGACCGCCGTGAAGCGCGTCTGGGAACGCCGGGTCACCACCGTCTTCCCGCGGCAGGGCCACTACGCGCACGATCCGCAGGCGCTCGCCACCAATCCGCCGGCCGACCTGACGGTCGAGCGCGTCGGCGACCTCCTCGCGTACGACCTGCCCGCGCTCCTCGCCGCGGGGGCGCCCGCGATCCATCGCACGACAACGAGGGCGTGATGACCGTTCAAGACCTCGACGCGAAGCACATCGGGCGGTCCGACGCCCTGGTCTTCTTCGGGGCCACGGGCGATCTCGCCTACAAGAAGATCTTCCCATCGCTCCAGGCGATGGTGAAGCGCGGGCACCTCGACGTCCCGGTCATCGGCGTGGCGAGGTCGGCGTGGACCCTCGAGCAGCTCAGGGCCCGGGCGAGGGATAGTCTAGAAACGCACGGAGGACTCGACCCGGTGGCCTTCGAGAAGCTGTGCGGCTTGCTGCGCTATGTCGATGGCGACTACGCGGACCCGGCGACGTTCCAGACCATTCGCACAGAGCTCGGCGCCGCGCAGCGGCCCGCGCATTATCTCGCCATCCCGCCCGCGCTGTTCGGGCTGGTCGTGGATCAGCTGGCCAAGGCGGGCTGTGCCCAAGGCGCCCGCGTGATCATCGAAAAACCCTTCGGGACGGACCTCGCCTCGGCGCGGGCGCTGAACCGGACGCTGCTCGGCAGCTTCGACGAGACGACGATCTTCCGCATCGACCACTACCTCGGCAAGGGGCCGGTGCACAACATGCTCTTCTTCCGCTTCGCGAACGCTTTCCTGGAGCCCATCTGGAACCGCAACCATGTCGAGAGCGTGCAGATCACCATGGCGGAGAGCTTCGGCGTCCAGGGCCGGGGCGCCTTTTACGACGGGACCGGCGCCATCCGCGACGTGGTCCAGAATCATCTGTTCCAGGTCCTGACCAACCTGGCCATGGAGCCTCCCGTCGGAACCGGCGGCGAGTCCATCCGGGATGAAAAGGTCAAAGTCCTGAAGGCCGTCCCGCCGCTCAGTGCGAGGAACCTGATCCGCGGGCAGTTCCGCGGCTATCGAAAGGAGCCCGGGGTGGCGCCAGATTCCCAGGTGGAGACGTTTGCGGCGCTGCAACTGAGCATCGATTCCTGGCGCTGGCAGGGTGTGCCCTTCTACATCCGCGCCGGGAAGTCTCTTGCGGTCACGTGCACCGAGATCGTCGTCCGGCTCCGTCAGCCTCCCACCATGTATCAAGGGTTCGACCTCAAGCCGAACTACTGCCGATTGCGCATCAGCCCCGATATCACGTTCGCCGTCGGCGCGAACGTGATCGCCGCGGGGCAGGAGACGGTCAGCGCCACCACAGAGATGCTCGGAACCCACCACCCCCGCGCCGGCGAGATGGATGCGTACGAACGGGTGCTCGGCGATGCGATGGCGGGAGACCCNACCCTGTTCGCCCGCGAGGACCACGTCGAAGAGGCGTGGCGAATCGTCGATCCCGTGCTGAAAGCGAAGACGCCCGTCTACGAATACGATCCCGGCACCTGGGGGCCGAAGGAAGTTGACCAGAGCGTGTCGCCCTCCGGCGGCTGGCAGACGCCGGTGACGGGCTCGAACGCGCTATGAGGATGAGCACCATGCACGTTGCTGAACCGGTGACGGACACGAAGCTCGATCAACTGTGCGTCAACACCATTCGCACCCTCTCGATCGACGCGGTCCAGCAGGCCAGGTCCGGACACCCCGGCACGCCGATGGCGCTCGCGCCGCTGGTCTATACCCTCTGGAACCGCGTGATGCGCTTCGACCCCCAGGATGCGATCTGGCCCAACCGCGATCGCTTCGTTCTCTCGAATGGTCACGCCTCGATGCTGCTCTGGTCCGTGCTCCACCTCACCGGGACCCGAGCGGTGAACGCNGACTACGAGAGGCTGGGGCAGCCCGCGGTCACTCTCGGCGACATCCGACACTTCCGCCAACTCGACAGCAAGGCGCCGGGTCACCCCGAGTATCACTGGGTGTCGGGCGTCGAGACCACCAGCGGCCCGCTCGGGCAGGGCGTCGCCACNAGCGTGGGCATGGCCATCGGCCAGAAGTGGCTCGCGAGTCGATACAACCGTCCGGGCTTCGACATCTTCGACTACCACGTCTATGCCGTGTGCGGAGACGGCTGCCTGATGGAGGGCGTCGCGTCGGAAGCGGCATCACTGGCGGGCCACCTGGGCCTCGACAACCTGTGCTGGATCTACGACAACAATCACATCACGATCGAAGGAGACACGCGCCTCGCGTTCACNGAGGACGTGGCCGCGAGGTTCCTCGGTTACGGGTGGAACGTGCAGCGCGTCGGCGACGCGAACGATATGGATCGCATCGAGCACGCCCTCGAGGTCTTCCGGCAGACGAAGGGCCGCCCCACCATCATCATCCTGGACAGCCACATCGGCTACGGCTCGCCGCACAAGCACGACACGGCCGAGGCCCATGGCGAGCCGCTCGGCGAGGAGGAGGTCCGTCTCACCAAGCGCTCTTATGGATGGCCCGAGGACGCCAGGTTCCTGGTCCCCGCCGGCGTCTACGAGCACTTCACGGCCGGGATGGGCGCGCGCGGCGCGGCGGCACGCCGTCGGTGGACGGACCTGTTCGAGGCCTATCGGGCTCAGTATGGAGCACTCGCGAACGAAATCGATCTGATGCAGCGGCGCGAGCTGCCGGCCAACTGGGACAGCAACCTTCCCGTCTTCCCGGCCGATCCGAAGGGGGTCGCCGGCCGGGACGCTTCGGGCAAGGTGCTCAACGTGCTCGCGCAGAACATCCCCTGGTTCCTCGGCGGTTCGGCGGATCTCGGACCGTCGAACCGGACCACCCTGACGTACGAGGGCGCGGGAGACTTCCAGGCCGAGAGCCCGGGCGGAAAGAACCTGCACTTCGGCATCCGCGAGCACGCGATGGCCGCGACCGTGAACGGGCTTGCGCTGTCGAAGCTCCGGGCGTTCGGCGCGACGTTCTTCATCTTCAGCGACTACGCGCGGCCAGCCATCCGGCTCTCGGCCGTGATGGAGCTGCCCACGATCTTCGTCTTCACGCACGACGCCATGGGGGACGGAGAGGACGGGCCAACCCACCAGCCCGTGGAGCAGCTCGCGTCGCTGCGCGCCATTCCCGGCCTGATCACCCTGCGGCCAGGCGACGCCAACGAGGTCGTCGAAGCCTACCGCTATGTCATGCAGCGCCGCCACGAGCCCGCCGTCCTGGCACTGTCGCGGCAACCGCTGCCGACCCTGGATCGGAACAAATACGCCCCCGCGAGCGGCCTCGCGCGCGGCGCCTACATCCTCGGCGACGCGCCCACCGGCAAGCCCGAAGTCATCCTCATCGCCTCCGGGAGCGAGGTCAGCCTCGCCGTGGAGGCCCACGAGCAGCTGCTTGCCGACGGCATCCGCTCGCGCGTGGTCTCGCTACCGTCCTGGGACATCTTCGAGCACCAGACGCAGGAGTATCGGGACAGCGTGCTGCCGCCCAGTGTGACGGCCCGCGTCGCGGTGGAGCAGGCCTCGACGCTCGGATGGGAGCGCTACGTCGGGACCTCCGGCCGCGTCATCGGCATGCAGACGTTCGGGGCGTCCGCACCGCTCAAGGAGCTGCAGAAGAAGTTCGGATTTCAGCCGGACCGCGTGGCCGCGGCGGCCAGGGAACAGCTGGGCCGGTGATCGCCGAAGGAAGCAGTTCGCCCCTCGGAGCGACGTGTTCCCACGAAGGCGTCAACTTCAGCGTGTTCTCGAGACACGCCACCGGGGTCGAGCTCCTCCTCTTCGAGGGTGTCGATGACAGAGAACCCTCCCGCGCGATCCGCCTCGATCCCGGGGTCCACCGCACGTACTTCTACTGGCACGTGTTCGTGCCCGGCGTGCGCCCCGAGCAGCTGTACGGATATCGCGTCGAGGGACCGTTCGATCCCGAAACCGGCATGCGATTCGATCCGACCAAGGTGCTCCTCGATCCGTATGGCCGCGGCGTGGCGGTTCCGGAAGGCTACAGTCGCGACGCGGCGCAGAGAGAAGGGGACAACGCCGCGACGGCGATGAAGAGCGTGGTGGTGGATCCCGGCGCGTACGACTGGGAAGGCGACGCGCCGTTGCGACGACCCTCCGCGCAGACCATCGTGTACGAGATGCACGTGCGGGGGTTCACCCGCCATCCCAGCTCCGGGGGGCCCGAAAAGACGCGTGGCACGTTCGCCGGGCTCATCGAGAAGATCCCGTATCTTCGCGACCTCGGGATCACCGCCGTCGACCTGCTGCCGGTGTTCCAGTTCGATGCCCAGGACTGCCCGCCCGGACTCGTCAATTACTGGGGCTACTCGCCGGTCTCGTTCTTCGCCCCGCATCAGGCGTACAGCTCGCGCCTGGATCGGCTGGGGCCCATCGACGAATTTCGCGACATGGTCAAGGCGCTGCACCGAGCGGGCATCGAGGTCATTCTCGACGTCGTCTTCAACCACACCGCCGAAGGCGGCCACGGCGGGCCGACGCTGAGCTTTCGTGGACTGGACAACGTGACGTACTACATCCTCGAGCGCGACCGGTCGCGCTACGCCAACTACACCGGCACGGGGAACACGCTCAACGCGAACCAGCCGATCGTCAGGCGGATGATCGTCGATAGCCTCCGGTACTGGGTCGAGGCGATGCACGTGGACGGGTTCCGCTTCGATCTCGCCGCGGTCCTCTCGCGCGACGCGTCGGGCCAGCCGATGCCAAATCCCCCCGTCCTCTGGGACATCGAGTCGGATCCCGTGCTCGCGGGCACGAAGCTCATCGCCGAGGCGTGGGATGCCGCCGGCCTGTACCAGGTCGGCAGCTTTGTCGGGGATAGCTGGCAAGAGTGGAACGGGCGGTTCCGCGACGACGTCCGGAGCTTCTTCCGGGGCGAGCAGGGGTCGGTGGTGCGGATGGCCGACCGCCTGATCGGCAGCCCCGAAATCTACGGACACGAGGAGCGCGAAGCCGAGCAGAGCGTGAACTTCGTGACGTGTCACGACGGCTTCACCCTCGACGACGTCGTCTCCTACGACGGCAAGCACAACGAGGCGAACGGCGAGGACAACCGCGACGGCGCCGACGACAACCGGAGCTGGAACTGCGGCGTCGAAGGCCCGACGGATGATGCGGCCATCGAGAAGCTTCGGAACCGGCANGTGAAGAACTTCCTGACCGTCACGCTGTTGTCGATCGGCATGCCCATGATCCTGATGGGCGACGAGGTGCGCCGCACGCAGCGCGGCAACAACAACGCCTACTGCCAGGACAACGAGACGAGCTGGTTCGACTGGACGCTGGTCGCCACGCACGCGGACGTGCACCGGTTCGTGGCGCTGCTCAACGGACGACGACTGCTGCGAGAGGTGGAGCCCGAACGCCAGCCCGTGAGCCTGGACCAGCTTCTCCGGGACGCGCATCGAGCCTGGCACGGCGTGAAACTCGACCAGCCGGACTGGGGGGATTCGTCCCACAGCCTGGCGTTCACCGCGAAGATCCGGAGCAGACAGCTGGTCGTCCACCTGATCCTGAACGCGTATTGGGAGCCGCTCGACTTCGAGCTGCCGTCGATGGGCGACGAGGCCCGAGACCCATGGCGCCGCTGGATCGACACGTCTCTCGACTCCCCCGACGACATCGGGCAGTGGCAGACAGCCCTGCCTGTTCCCGGCTTCACCTATCGGGCAGAGGCGCACTCCGTGGTGGTGCTCTTCGCAAACATCGGAACGCCGTAACGCCTGACGACGGCCTCCACGGCCGCACGATGCCGTCTCACGGCGCCCTCGGCGCCGGATCGTCCCGCTTCATCACGTCTGCGGAGGAGGGGAGCTCGACCGCCGTCCAGCCGCCGCCGAGGGCCTGGACGAGCAGGACGGCGGCCGCCATCCGTCGGCCGCGGATCTGGATCGCGGTGATCTCGTCCGTCAGCGCGATCGTCTGGACGGTGATCACGTTCAGGTAGCTGACGGTGCCCGCCTTGTCCTGTTGCGTGGCCTCGATTTGGCCCTGGTCGTTCTTGACCGTGCCTTCGAGCTGGTGAACCAGCGATTCCTGGGTGTCCAGCTGCTGCCGCGGTACGGCGTCCGTCGTGACGAGCACCTGGAACCGCTTGAGATCGAGCCGGGCGTTGTCGAGCAGCGCCTGATCGCGCTCCAGCTGGCCTTCGAACTGGGTCAGCTGCGCCTCGAACGGGCGCGGGTCGATCTGGGCCAGCAGGTCCCCGCTGCGGACGACCTGTCCCTCCTGGAAGTGGACGCCGATCAGCTCGCCGTCCACGCGGCTCCTCACCGTCACCGTGTTGAGCGGGGTGACCGACCCGAGCCCGTTGAGGTAGACCCCCACGTCGCGCGTCCTCGCCGCCGCCGCCACCACCGGGATGCGCGGTGGGACCGGGACGCTTCCCTGCGCGCCGGCGGTGGATCGCCATGGCCGCGATAGCGCCAGGGTTCCCCCAACGATCACCACGATCAGGAGGGCGGTCGACCCCAGCGCGTACGGATGCCGGCACAGGCGGCGCGCGACACCCATGCCGCGTCAGCGCGGCTGCTGGCCCGGCTGCGTCGACTCGATCTCGAAGATCTCGGCTTCCCCGGCCGCGTCCGCGAGCAGCACCAACAGGTAGATCCGATCGCCGACCAGCTTGGTCTCCAGCAGCGACACGATGGTCGGCGTGAAAGCGACGGCGTGGGTCGCGATGTCGTCGACGGCTGCCCGGATCGCCTGCTCCAGGGCCTCCTTGTCCGCGGCTTCGTCGGCGGGGACCGAGGTCAGCGCCTCGACGACGTACGCGCGGGCGGGGCTGGCCGTCGCCAGGAGGGCGAGGCCCAGGGGTA
>JGI25386J43895_10000068_pt1 | contig 14153 bp, 14 predicted proteins | sample GraSoi013_1_40cm_2_FD_43895 | JGI IMG/M metagenome (IMG submission 43895) | reverse complement strand
GCTCTCATCCTCGCACTAAGATCCCTGGAACTAGATGTTGCGGCCATAACGGCTGTCTCCGGCAATGTAACAGTGGAACAGGCGACCCTGAACGGCTTGCGAGTTGTTGAGCTTCTCAACAGAGGAGACGTGCCAGTTGCAAGAGGAATTGCAAACCCGCTTGTACGAGATCCCGTTCGGGCTACCAGCTTCCATGGAAGAGATGGGCTAGGTGATTCTAACCTTCCACTTTCAAGGATTCGTCCCGCAGAAAAAAACGCTCTAGACACGATCTCAGAAGAACTAACCGTATCCAAGCGCCGTGAGCTGACTATCATCTGCACTGGTCCTCTAACCAACATTGCCGCTCTCCTGACCAGTTTCCCCGAATCCGCCAAAATGATCAAAGAACTCGTGATAATGGGCGGAGCTTACGGCGTAACAGAACATGGTGTTGGCAACGTGACCCCTGTGGCCGAGTTCAACATCTACGCTGATCCGGAGGCTGCAAAGATCGTGTTCGAATCCCGAGTCCCGTTAGAAGCGGTCGGTCTCGACGTGACAATGATCGCCAAGAACCAGTTGACTCTTACAGAATATGTCCATATCAAGAAGGGCAAGGGTAGAGTTGCAGTCTTTGCGGCCAAGATTCTCGACAAGAACATACACAAACATAGGATCTTCGCGTTGCACGATCCGATGGCCGTCGCGACCAAGATCAGGCCGGCGTTCTTCAAGTTCGCAAGCTACAATGTCCAAGTTGAGACCAAGGGCGAAATCACAACAGGTATGACCGTGGCAGACAGACGTCGGCAGCTATCGGAAGGCAAGATGCAAGGCGAAAAGATGATGATTTGCGAGAATGTTGAGTCTAGAGGGTTCAAGCGGCTGTTTCTAGATCGTTTGGGCAAGGCCTGAGTGGTTGATACATCAAAACCAGTGTTTTCGAGCCTCGTGTGAGAACTTTTAAACTCAATAATTGGCAATATACAGCTACTATGCCAAAGGAAATCGGCCACATAGAACTGGTATCCAAGGATCTCATGGCGACAAAGAAGTTCTACTCCAAACTCTTCGGCTGGAAATTCGAAATGGCTGGCGACGGCTATGCAATGTTCAAGACTACTCAGAAAGGCGTCGGGGGCGGCTTCATGCTCGGCAAAAAGGTCAAACCGGGCTCGACAACATTCTACGTCAACGTGGACACCATACCGGCAACCCAGCAGAAGGCGAAGAGCCTCGGCGGACGGATCCTGAAGAAACGGAAGTCTATCGGCGGCGGAATGGGCTACTGGGGCACCATAGGCGACCCGCACGGCAACGTCATCGGCCTCTGGAGCAAAAAGTAACCATCCAACGCGGACACGCGTTCGCTAGTAACGCGCTAGCCTAGCGCGCAGTTTCAAACTCCCTTTTTTCGCCTCATCAAGACTCTTTTTCAAAGGGTCCAATCCTGGCAGCCGTAAATCTGACGCGAGTCTATCGAAAACCAATCCTCCTACTCTTCTTTCTCTCCCCTCTTATCGGCGGGGGACTCTCCGAATCAACTCCTCCACTAGCATTCCTCAATCCCGCGGTCACGTTTCTTCTCGCTGCTCTCTATAGAAGCGGTGCACTATTGGTTCGAGACTATGCTCGGCGGTGGCAGAAAGGCTGGCGATCCATCCTGATCCTCGGCGCCGCCTACGGGATAATCGAGGAGGGAATAATGGTCCGCCCGAGCGCTGTCAACTCTTCGTCGGATTGAGGGTTGTTGACTCTCGTCCGTATGATTTGTTCTAGGTGCTGGATGCTTTCACAATCCTCTAACCCCTATCTAGACCGGAAGCAGGCTCTCTTGTTTGGCGTCTCCTTGTGCTGGCGGTGAAGACGGTTAGACAGAACCATCAGGCTTCAACCGAACTTCTACGACTCCTGGACGAGTTCAGGCGCATGGTGAATGTCTGCATCGCTGTTGGGATAGAGCAGAATGTCTCTTCTCTCAAGGCTCTCTCGTTGAAAGCGTATCATCGTCTTAGCCGTGAGACTCTCAGCTACAATAGGCTCTGCGCAATCAGCACAGCCACTGGAATACTCCGTAACTATCGAAAGGCCAAGAAAAAGAACTCCCGGACAAAGTTTCCATATGCCAAAAAGCTGATTCTAACCACATGCTACGGGTTCAAAATCCAGAACGGTCTTCTCAGACTACCGACCAAACCACGACAGTACATCTACGTCAAACTGAATAGTCATACGTTGCGGGTCCTCTCCGGGCTCAACGTTCGCTCGGTAACGCTTACCCCAGACTCGCTGAGCATAAGCTACTCGAAAGAAATAGGCGAGATCCAACCGGAAGGATACGTCGGTGTTGACCGAAATTTGGACAATGTTACAGTCGCATCAACGGACAGAACAGTTCGAAGGTTCGATTTGTCCAATCCAACCAAGATCAAGGCTGATTATCGCTACGTCAAGAGCCGGTTCAAGAGAAACGACTCCCGAATAAGAGCACGAGTCTTTTCCAGGTATGGAGAGAAACAGCGAAATCGCATCCAGCCACTACTCCACAATGTGTCCAAGAGAATAGTTGACGACGCGAAGACAAAACGGAATGGGATAGTCATGGAGAAGCTGACCGGGTTGAGAAAGCTGTATCGCAGAGGCGACTTTCAAAGCAGAAACTATCGAGCAAGGATGAACAGCTGGAGCTATGGAGAGCTGCAACGACAGATAGAGTACAAGGCACGATGGGAAGGAGTGAAGATAATCTACGTTCCTGCTAGGCACACGTCCAAGCGGTGCTCAATATGCGGGTACAAGACCCTAGAGAGCACCCAACGACAACTATGGTGTCCGCACTGTGGAGCAGTCCTAGACAGGGATGAGAACGCGGCTAGAAACATAGCCGCGGGAGGGCTGAGGTTCAGCCCCGACGGGCCTCCAGGTGAAGCAATGGTAGAGGAACGGGAACCGGACAACGCGACCCTAATCCTCAAAGTCGATGAAGGCAAGTTAAGTCCAACAACCGACGACTTCCGACTATATCCAACAAAGACTTAACAGAACCGTCCGCAGCTTCTTCAGTCCCATCCGTCCAACATGGAAAGATCTCGGATTACTCGCAACCTATAGGCGCTGGCTCGGAACAAACTGGGTTTGGGCGGAATGGCTCGCGATCTACCAAGCAATCTTCAGCATCACAATCCCGATCTTCCTCGTCGAGCTAACATTTTCACAATCCAAGACTCGGATCTGGCTCTCGACAAGAATGCGCGTTCTCTTCCACGGGCTATTGGTCCTCGCGATAATTCTCGGCTTCTTCGCCTTCCCCTACGACCCCGGAAGATCATCCTGCAACTCCCCGGGAAACCGTCTTCTGTTCAACTTGGGTCTGAAATGCCAGAACCAACAGAACCTGGCGCAAGATAGCTGAACGCTAGGAAAATCCCAGAACCAGCGCAACCTTCTTTCTGCAACTATTTTGTTCTCTTAGCTTTTCTTTTTCGCTAGCTATTCTTTCCGCTAACTATTGTCTAAGCATTCTTTTTCTAGCGACCCCCGGGGGTGGTCGAATTTCCCGCGCCCCGCTCTTCACGAAACGCAAGTACAAACCTGAAGGCCTCAATCAGGTCTATAGCTAGATAGCTTCAAAACCGGAAAAGCCCCCTAAAACTGGCAAGAAATGCCCAAACTCGGCTGGAATAGAATGTGTTATATATTGTGATAGCGTGGCGAAGCGTGACTCGATATGGGCGATAAGCCAACAGCCGCAATGGTCCTCTCGCTAATTGGAGGAATATTCGTAATTCTCGGGGGAGCCTTCCTTGCCTTCGCGGGCTCCCTAATCGGCTCCTTTAACGTTACAGGCGCAGCATCCGCCAGCGCTACCGTCTTGGCACTAGGAATCGTCGGCGTCATCATGGGGCTCATCATGGTCGTTGGAGGATTCATGATGTACTCTAAACCAACCAGCACCAAGATGTGGGGTGTAGTCGTCTTGATACTCGCGATAATTAGCTGGGTTACCGCAATCGGCGGATTTTTCATCGGCTTCCTTCTCGGACTGATCGGTGGGATATTGGCGCTAACCTTCAAGCCAACAATGGCTCCCGGTGCAATGCCTCCCCCAATGATGAGCTCGTCGATGCCGATGGGCTCAGCACCCATGGGATCAATGGGCATGACATGCAAGAACTGCGGCGCAAGCATTCCCGCGGGAGCTACTCGATGTCCAAGCTGTGGAGCGAGTCTATGACAGCCATGCAACTGAAACCGAAACGACCAACCGGCGTAACAATTCTAGCCGTACTAGCGATTCTAGGAGCGATAGGGCTTCTGTTCAGCGGAACAGCGCTCATCGCCCTTGGAATCCTCCTTGGTACGCTAGCAGCATCCGTTGACATTACGAATGCCATCAATAATGCCGGCTATCCCGGATTGAGCTCGCTGGGCGTTGGAACAATAACCGCGCTCATAATTGCCCTCGGCGCAGTATTCTTGATTCTCGGAATACTCTACCTCGCCGTCGGAATTGGGTTCTTCGGTGGAAAAAGGTGGGCCTGGACCCTGGGAATCGTAGTAAGTGTTATCGGAATAGTTCTCGCCATAGTTCAGCTGGTTTTCGGCAACTATGGCAGTATTCTTTCGCTGATAATCTCGCTGTTGATAGTCTACTATCTGATGAGACCCCACGTCAAAGTCTTCTTCGGCAAGGGAACCCCGATGGCATCACCCTCTACTATGCCAGGAACAGGTTCCTCGACACCCTAGTCGACCCATTACCACCGGCAATCAGAATCAAGCTTTCTCTACATTCCAATCACCTATTCAGACACGGCTCACTTTTCGAAACAGAGGTTGGTAACAGTCCGCTTAACACCTTCTCGTGAGATTCGATTTTCCCATGATGCAGAAGCCTTCGCGGCCAATCGGCATTACTCTTCTCGCAATAATTCAGATCCTGATCGGCGTTCTCGGACTCCTTGTCAGCCTCGCCATCATCGGCTTGGCAGCTCTCTTCTCAACTTTACCAGCAGTCGGGACCCTAATCGGTACTGTAGGAGTAGTCATTGGTGGAGTCTTTCTCTTCTTCAGCCTGATCTGGCTGGCAACCGGGGTCGGCTTTCTCCATGGAAAAGGCTGGGCGTGGACCCTGGGAATGATCTTTACAGTCCTCTCCATACTCGGCGCGGCCTACGTCGCGTTTACCGGAGTGTACCAAGCGGGTTACGCGTTGGTATTCTGGATTATCATGATCATCTATCTTACCAGATCTCACGTCAAAGTTTTCTTCGGCAAAGGGACTGTTCCAAACTACATGCCCGCGATGAACACTCAGCCGACAATGCGATCCGCACCAGTTCTCCAATCACAGACACAGTACGCTCCAACGGCTCCGCCCACCCTCCAGTACAACCCAGCCCCAGCGCCAATCCCTGCACAGGCGCCGGCGACAGCGACCGGGAAGTGTCGCTCTTGCGGCATGCCCCTGGCTTCAGGCAATTCCTTCTGCACTAACTGCGGCGCGAAACAGTAGCTCTTTTCGCTTTTAGAATTCTTGGCTGGGCAATACCAAGAGCGGACGCCGTAGGCGAATGAACAATCTCGCCACGCCACAGCTGTCTGTAGGCATCCGTTACTTTGAGAATCTTAACTTCCATACCGACCTCGTAAGGCTCGCGGTGTAAGGATCCATCTTTCAGATTGCGAGCAAGATGGACAAACGCTTTCTGGGGAGACATTCCCGGAGAGGGGTGAAACCATCCAAGCCTCTTCCAAGAACCCGCAGAATACCCAGTCTCCTCTTCTAGCTCCCGCCTTGCACAAGCCTCCGGGCTCTCGTCATTTTCGATATGGCCGGCTGGCAGTTCGAGTTCCCAGCCCTGGATGGCATGACGGTAGTTCCATATCATCACAAGCTTGTCACCACCCAGAATTGGCACGACGATTGAGAAATCGTCTACCAGTAGTCGAGGGTGAACCATCTCAAAGCCGGTCTTGGAGAGGATCCGGTCTCGGTGAAGCCTTAGGTCGCCCAGAGTTGCGATGTTTCTACTTTCCAGAGTCTTCCAAGGTTTTGGGGTTTTTCGAAACCTTAGGTTCTCTCTTGGCAAGAACTGAAACACGTTATGCAATGGTCTTGCGCATGAGCAAGTGCTTCTCGCCGAGCTTGGCGTGGGCTTTGAAGCCTTCCCTCTCAAACATGGCCACCGTTCCAAACCAGAGTGCCCATGATCCACCCTCCTTCGAAGTGGGCGGGTACGCCTCAACTATTCCACCACCTTGTTTTCGGATCGAATCCAAAGCGGCCTTCAAGGCGACTCCAGCTAGGCCCTTTTTCCTGAAGTCTCTGTCCACGAAGAAACATGTGAGCCGCCAGAGTTTTCGGCCTTGATCAGCTGACAAGTCCAGTTTGCCATAGTTGCGCCCAGAATCGATCCTTGGCAGTTCTTCTTTTGGACCGTACTGGCACCATCCGACGGCTTGGTCGCCTGCGTAGACTAGGATTCCGTGAGATCTGCCCTTAGCGACAAGAGACTTCTTTTCCTTTCGATTCAGTGCGATCGCGTCCTCCCGCTCCAATCCTTCTTTCAATAAGCGTCCTTCGTTATGGTGGTAGAATGTACACCAACAACCGCCCTGGACCCCATCGTGTTTCGCGAAGAACTTCTCGAAATCAGGCCAAGTTGTGGAGTTTAGCTCCTTGACCTCATAGTTAATCCGAGCTGGCGTTGATATTGCTTTCTTCNTCGTCGTTGCCTGGGTCCCCTTGGTCAGAGAATTGGTGGCTCTTTGTATTCTCCGAAAACTTTCCGTCCAACGTCCATGATCTCCCCCAGCGTCGCGTAGGCTCTGACCGCCTTGACCATGGGATACATCGAGTTCGCTTTCTCATCCTTGAACGTCTTTCGCAGTTCATCCAATGCTTGCTCGACCTTGTTGTTGTCCCGCGATTCCCGGACCATGTTTATCCGTGCAACCTGGCGTCGTTGCGCTTCTTCATTGATCTTCAACGTCTCAATTGGCCTCCCTTCTTCGATCTGATACTTGTTCACGCCGACGACAACTCGGTCTCCTCTCTCCAGTTCCTGCTGGTATCGATAGGAGTTCTCAGCGATCTCTCTCTGAATGAAACCCGTCTTTATCGCGTTAAGTAATCCGCCGGCCCGTTCTATCTTATCGAAATACTGGAAAGCACGTTCCTCCATTTCATCAGTTAGCCACTCGAGGTAGTATGATCCAGCTAGAGGGTCGATGGTGTCGGTAACGCCTGTCTCTTCCGCTAGGATCTGCTGAGTCCTCAACGCGACCGTGGCCGCTGCTTCTGACGGCAACGCCCAGGCCTCATCGTAAGAGTTGGTGTGAAGTGACTGGGTCCCGCCGAGCACCGTCGCCAAGGCTTCGATCGTCGTTCGCACGATGTTGTTGAGAGGTTGTTGCCATGTGAGCGACGCGCCAGAGTTCTGGGCATGAGTCCTCAACAATAACGACCTAGGATCTTTGACCTTGTACTTGTCCTTCAACACTCGAGCCCAGATTCGCCGGGCAGCGCGAAACTTGGCGACCTCTTCGAAAAAGTCCATCCCGCAGTTGAAGAAGAAGGAGAGACGGGGAGCGAAATCCTCAACCTTCAACCCTGCTTCAATCCCGAGATCCACGTATGCAAATCCGTCAGCAAGTGTGAAGGCAAGCTCCTGGACAGCGCTAGACCCTGCCTCGCGGATGTGGTAGCCGCTGATGCTGATGTAGTTCCATTGCGGCATCTCCTTTGTACAATACACCATCATGTCCCGGATGATCCGAAGATGCGCTTCGGGAGGGAAGGCCCACTCTTTCTGGGCGATGTACTCTTTCAGGATGTCGGCCTGAACCGTCCCGCGTAGCTCGTTCGGCTTCACACCTTGCCTTTCAGCAACTCCAACATACATCGCGGTCAGAACAGATGCTGGGGCGTTGATCGTCATGCTAGTACTGACCTTCTCCAGGGGGATTCCCTCGAGTATGATTTCCATGTCTTTCAACGAGCCTACCGACACGCCGCAGCGTCCGACTTCGCCCTCAGCTCGCGAGCTATCGGGATCATACCCGTAGAGCGTTGGCATGTCGAATGCAATGCTCAGGCCAGTCTCTCCGTGATCTAGCAAATAGTGTAGGCGTTTGTTCGTGTCTTCAGGGGTTCCGAAGCCGGAGAACATGCGCATTGTCCACGGTCGCCCGCGATACATCGTCGGGTAGACTCCTCGGACATAGGGGTACTCGCCTGGAAGCCCGATTTGCTTGGACTCGTTTAGGTGCGATACGTCTTCTGGAGTNTAGACTCTTTTCACTGGAACATCTGACAGGTTTCGGAATTCCTGTTTTTGTTCAGGGCTATCGCGGGTCCATGGTTTGAGGGTCTTGCTCTCCCACCGAACTCTTTCTTGTTTGATCTTCACAAGTTGCTTCTTATCGAAGGTAGTTGGCGGTGCCTTCCGTTCCTGCTTGATCTCATCTAGAACCTTCTTCCAGTAACCTTTTGCCAAAACACGGTCACGAAACAATAGAGGATGGCTGGAGGTTCCTATTTTTCCGTTATCCTGACGCCGTTCGTCGCCGAATCTTGAAATACGCTCTAGAGGCGAGAACGGAACCGAGAATTTCACTTGGCTCGGGATCTATCTTCTCAAGTTCTCAAGGGAGACCATAGAGCTGTTGCCAAGGCGATCTCGATAGTAGAGACAGGTGGGGAGCCTAGCCGGAAGCTCATTCAAGAGTTATACCCGCATACAGGCCGAGCGTTCACCATCGGCGTCACCGGTCCAACCGGGACGGGCAAGAGCACTCTGGTCGACAAGATAATCGAAGAGTACCGGAAGAGAGAACGTAGCGTCGGAGTTCTGGCAATTGACCCGTCTAGCGCGTTCACAGGAGGTGCGTTGCTCGGTGACCGTGTACGCATGATGGAGCACAGCCTAGAGAAGAAAGTCTACATCCGAAGCATGGCCTCCCGAGGCGACCTGGGAGGACTCGCTCGCGCTGCGAGAAACACAATACGCGTCTTGGACGCGGCCGGGATGGACATCATCATCGTGGAGACTGTGGGAGCGGGTCAGACGGAGGTTCAGATCGCGACAACAGTGGACGCCACCATTGTCGTTCTGATGCCTCAGCTGGGTGATGAGATCCAGGCGTTCAAGGCTGGCTTCGCCGAGATTGGTGACTTGTTCGTCATCAACAAGTCAGACTTAGTCAACCCAGCGAAGACAATCTACAACATCGCAAGCGGTTTGCAAGAGCGAGATGGATGGAGGCCACCGGTTCTGAAGACTGTGGCGGTCAAGGGAACAGGTGTTTCAGCGGTTGTGGATGCTCTCGAAAAATTCCAGAAGTATTTGGAGACTGGAAGCCTCAGGGAGAAGAGATTGAGCAAGAGGATCCAGTCCGAGCTGGTAGATGCCGCTTTCTCAGATTTCTATCATCGAACTGTCAAGCGTCTCGGAGATCAGAAAGGACTCGACTCTCTGGTTGCAAGAGTTGTCAAACGTGAATTGGATCCAGAGACCGCGGCGTCGAAGCTTGTTGGAATTATTTCCAAGATAGGAGAAAAGGCTTGACTGACCCTGTAACAACAGACTCTGGGATCCCCGTCAAGAAAATCTACGAAGCCAAAGATGTTCCTCCGAACTGGGCAAGATCGATGGGAAAGCCGGGCCAGTTCCCGTACACGCGTGGCATCTACGATGGAATGTATCGGAACCGGCTGTGGACTATGCGTCAATATACCGGGTTCGGTTCTGCTCGAGAAACCAACCTGCGCTTCAAGTATCTGATCTCTCACGGCGAGACCGGGCTGAGCACAGCATTCGACCTTCCAACACAGCTCGGCCTTGACTCTGACCACCCTAGAGCTGTTGGAGAAGTCGGCAGGGTCGGCGTGGCAATCAGCAGCGTCCATGACATGAATCGTCTCTTCGAGGGCATTGACCTCGGAAAAGTCAGCACGAGCATGACAATCAATGCTACCGCGCCTATTCTGCTATCATTGTACATTGCTGTTGGACTGGAGCAAGGCGTCCCCCAGAACAAGCTGAGGGGAACGACTCAGAATGATATTTTGAAAGAGTATATCGCACGGAACACGTACATCTATCCTCCAGAAGCGTCGCTGAGACTCTCCGTCGATCTCATAGAATACTGTGCCCACAAGATGCCCCACTGGCATCCCATTAGCATCAGCGGTTATCATATTCGTGAATCAGGAGCGAACGCGGTTCAAGAGTTGGGTTTCTGTTTTGCAAACGCAATCGAATACATTGAGGCGACTCTCGAACGCGGTCTCAAGATAGACCAGTTCGCCCCCCAACTCTCCTTCTTCTTCGCCTGCAGAAACGATTTCTTGGAAGAGATCGCGAAATTCAGAGCCGCGCGCAGAATCTGGGCCCACATAATGAAAGAACGCTTCAAGGCCCGAAGCTCAGAATCGTGCAAACTACGATTTCACACCCAGACAAGTGGCGAGACATTGACCGCTCAACAGCCCGACAACAATATTGTCCGAGTCGCAATCCAGGCCCTTGCGGGAGTCCTCGGCGGAACACAGTCTCTCCACACAAATTCAAGGGACGAGGCACTATCTTTACCGACGGAAGAGTCTGTGCAAATCGCGCTCCGGACACAGCANATTATCGCCCACGAATCAGGAGTGACAAAGACAGCTGATCCCTTGGGCGGAAGCTACTATCTGGAATATTTGACAAGGGACCTTGAGGCCAAAGCAACAGGCCTCTTGAAAAGAGTGGAAGATCTTGGCGGCGCTCGAAAGGCAATAGAATCAGGATTCGTCCATCGAGAGATCCAGGACAGCGCCTACAAGTTCCAGAAATCTGTCGACGAAGGCCAAACGATTATCGTCGGAGTCAACAAGTTTACTGAAGGAAGTACCGCGCCGAAGATCCAGCGCATCGACCCCAAGCTCGAGAAGGCTCAAGTCAGACAGCTGAAGAAAATGAAAGCGTCAAGAAAAAATATGCAGATCAAGAGCGCCCTTGGACGTCTCTCCAAATCTGCGAGCCATCAACAGAACCTGGTAGGTGATATCTTGAATGCCGTCCGCGCCAACTGCACCGTCGGTGAGATCAGCGACGTTCTGAGAGAAGCTTTCGGAGAATATCGCGTAAGAATCGACGTGTGACCAGAAATGGTACGACCTCAGATCTGAGAGTCTAAGGTCAGTCTTGGTTTGCTTCTATGCGAAGCTGATGAAGCTCTCCGTCTGTTTTCATTACAGTAATGACGACGAGTTTCCGTTCGATATCGACTTTGAGAATTCGGCCACAGCGCAGGATGTGTTTTGCTTCTCTAGGGAGGCCCGAGCTTGGCTTGCCCTTTGGTTTCGGCTGTTTTTCAAGTATTTTCTTGATGCCATCGTAGAGGCTGATAACTGCCTCGTTGTCTGTGTCCAGCTCTCGCGGCTCTTCCCAGGTCGCCAACTCCTTCATTCCCTGCCCTAGTATTCCATACAAGGCTGACAGAGTCAGTCAATTTGTCGGTCGTTACCAGAGCCCCAGCCTCGAAGTGACTTGTTTCCATGAGATTCCAAGATTTACTCTCAGGCAGAGACACGAGAGCAAGACGTGGTTGAGGATGGCTGGATTGGATCAGATCGGGCGAGGTCTTTTTCCAAGGCTATCCAGCCGACTCCTCGCTTGAAGCCCAATTTCGTGTTGACCGCCAACATCGGAGCGTTATTGGACGCGTTCCATGTCTTCACCTTCTCGTAGCCGTTCCGCTTTGCAAAGTCGATAACTTTCAGCTTCAGTGCAACCGCTATTCCCCTGCCACGATATTCTCTTCGGACACCGGTGTTTCCCTGGACGAGTCCTCTAGGCTCCTGATCGAGACGCCAGACAGTGCTCAATCCAACATACTTTGAGCCGTCCTTTGCGATCATATACCCATCAGGAAGAAGACTTGGGTTCTTGAGTTCAAACGCCTTCCATTGTTCAAACGAGATCGGTGTGAACGGCGCAGGACTGGGCATATCGGCGGAGATTAGCTGGACGAGCTCATGGAGCTTTCTTAGCGAGTCCTGATCCTCTTGGCGCTCTATGGCGAGGTTCGTAAAATCGATCCCCTGCCTCAACGCTTTCTCAGGATTCGCCTGGAATCTTGCTGGATCTACTGTTCTTACATCAAGTCGAGACTCCCAAGCCTTCATTTTCTCCGCGAAACCCCGCTTCTGATAGAACTCGGTAAGTTGTGGAAGATCTTCTTTGCTTCCGGCCCAAGCCGCGATAGCGTTCAGTTACCTAAGCTCCTCGTTCAATCTCTCGTATATTGAACTGGCAATTCCTCTTCCTTGGGACGGTGGATCGACAAGGATGTTGATCCAGAACTTATGCGGATGGAACATATCAGTGACATGAGATACGTCACCGAATCCAACTATGGAGTTGCTCTCCAGAAACGCGTATCTCTGCAAATAGTACTTTGACCTGTCCACGCTCTCATCTCTGGCGCGCCACTCCTCGACGCTGCGAGCCTAATCCGGATAGTTCGCGTTGTAGATTTCCAATAGCCTCGGATAGTCGGTGTGATCGAAGTCCCTCATCTCAAGAGAGAGTCCTCTGTCCGGACATAGGCGTCGTAAAACTGGCAGGCGTTATGTTAAGGTTCCTCGTTCTCTAAACTCCAAATTGCTCCCGCGTCAGGAGTCAGTTTCCCTATCGGCGATTCTCTTCACATTGAGACTCGAAATCCATCGTAAGCAAAGCGCAGCCCGTATTTCTTGTACTTCTTCTCGAGCTCAAGATAGTCAGCGTAAGAGCGGCCATTCAATTCTTCAATGTGAGTCGCAATGGCAAGGCGTGGATTGATCTTCTGAACGAGTTCCAGGGTCTCTTCGAAGGAGGCTTCGGACTCGCGAATCCAGTGTCCTGTCGGGATTATCTGCTCTCCTAGCTTGTCATGTTCGAACCAGCCGGTTTCAAGTACCAGTACATCGGGCTCCATCAGCTCGCTTCCAGGACTCCAGTCCTTGATCTCATCCAAGGCCAGTACCACTCGTTTCGTTCCTTGTCGCACCAGGTACGATGCGAGACCCGGTTGAGTCATACGGAAAGCCTTCACCGTTGCGCTGCCGAGCCTGATCGCTTCGCCCTCAGCAAACTCGTGGATCTTCACGATTCCCATTTTCTCAAAGAACTGGAAGTGATCTTCCAGACCCAGCATTTTTCGGAAATCGTCGCGAACCGAAGACGGGAGCCAAACATCCGTGATCGTTTTCGTCCCTTTTCGGAGATTTAGATTGAGCTGCTCTAGAACCCGGCGACCCATTGTATGATCGGGATGCCAGTGACTGTAGGCAAGATGGGACACATGATGAATATCCTCCCTCTCCAGGCTGTGAGCGATGTCTTCCGGAGTGTCAAAGAGCAATTCAGCACCAGTAAAGAAGACGCTAGGTCCGCTACGTGAATATCTTCCACCCTTTTGACGCGCTTCCGTGCATATCTCGCACAGGCATCCAACGCGGGGAGTACAATCTGCACCGCCGGTCCCAAGGAAAACAAGAGTCGGGTCATTCGATCTTTTTGAAGGCAAGTTATCCCTGCCAGTACGGAAAAGATTGATTCGCGTCACGATCTTTTCGCATGAATCTCCTTAGCTATCAAATTGCNCCCTCTAAAGCTGATGAAACGGAATTTCTCAAGGATTTTCACTATAAAACCGGTTCCTACCTTGTTCCAGTCCTAGCCCCCATGGCTAGAGAGTACACCCATGCCCAAATCGTCGTTGGGACTAGAGAAGATGCGAGGGCAAGCACATTTGGGGTCGGACTCGAAGAAACCCCCGAGGCCAAGGCACCGATTCAGTTTTTCCGGCCAGAGCAAGCGACCTGAAGGCTTCTCTACGCCTCGCGAGGCCAACGTTACAAGAGATGATATTTTGAACAGCCTGACGAAACATGCACATCCTCAGGAAGGGCCCGATGAAGACGTCTCTGGGATAGAAGAGGTAGCTCAGTTGCAAGACCCTAACCGGACCGCTATTCCAGCTAGAACCAGAAACCGAGGCTCCGCCCGCGGTGTGCTTGTGATTTTCCTCGGAGGATTTCTCGCCGTGTGGCTATACGGATATGTCACAGGAGCCTACGAAATACCGTACTTGAGAGGGGTTACAACGAGCCCTGAAGTTCAAGTAGGCGTTCAGCT
>JGI25386J43895_10000065_pt1 | contig 14197 bp, 14 predicted proteins | sample GraSoi013_1_40cm_2_FD_43895 | JGI IMG/M metagenome (IMG submission 43895) | reverse complement strand
GGCCTTTGCTTCGTAGTCCGTCTTGATCCCGCCACTTGCGCCCTTGACGTCCATGACCTCCATTCCGGCGGCCATTGCTATTCCTTGGATCATTGGTGTTCCGGAGATGCAACATCCTCGGAGGTCGAACATGGACTTGAAGCTTGGAAGATTGGGAATAGTTCCAGCCCCTCTTGTCAGAACAATGTTCGCGGCCCTTTCACCATCGTTGGCCCGTTCTTGATTCAATGGATGTTCTCGCAATGCTTCATGTGATCTCTTGACGAATTCATTGATGGCGGCAGATGTTCGTTTCGCTTCTTCGCTGCCATCGAGTGCTCTCGAGATCGCGATCTTCGCGCCTTCTTCTTTCGGATCTACATCGGAGACCATTCTTGACAGCTTTTCTCCGCGCAATACGAGGACCGCTCTGTGATCAACTGTGGCCTTGAAAATTGTCTTGATTCCTGGTACGCTGTCAATCTTGATCGCATCAACCACTTTGGCAAGTTTTGAGGTTCCCTTTCTGATTCGTCCAGCGCGTCTGTCTTCGACGCGGAAATCATCATCAACAGTGGCGAAGTTGCATCGAAACGCTACATCCCCGGGGCGAAGCTCGATTCCAGCACCCAGAGCCTCCAATGCGCCTCTTCCCGTGTAGTACTTGGCTGGGTCGTATCCGAGCAAGGCTAGGTTTGCAACATCGCTTCCGGCGCGTATACCGGGAGATATAGGATCAAGCTGACCAACCAGGCCACCTTTCGCCAGTCTGTCCATGTTAGGAGTGTTAGCGAATTCTAACGGCGTCTTGTAGTCATGATCGATCAACGGCCTGTCAGCCATTCCGTCGACGATTAGCAATACAGCTCTCTTGTCTGCCAATGGTTGAACGTCCAGCGACCATTTTACGGTAATACAGTTAAAACGCTTTGCTTTAGACGCGATTGTTAGCACATTTGTCGTGGACTCACATCTATAGCCAGACGTCGCCGACTCTAGGGTCTGATGGTACATGAGAATGGAGGGGTAAGATCTGGATCAGTGCGCTGTCTGTGGAATGAAAATTGTAGACGCCACTACGAGCTTTTGTGCCAGTCATTCCGAGGCGTATCGTAAAGTCAAGGACGCATACTCGCTCTGGTACGCCGCCTACGGCAGGTTGACAACCGACGCTTTTCTCAAGCGTCTCCTTTCATTGCCTGAAACCGGTGATCGAGCCAGAGAGATGGCTCTGTTCCTGTCTCGTAATGCTGAGAGGTGGAAATAGATCAGGACACTTATCGTTTGCGAGAAGCCCGACGCGGCTCAACGCGTCGCTCGAGCTCTCGACGACGAAAATCTCCCTCGAAAACTAGAATCTCANGGGGTTCCTTATTTCGAGTGTCATACTAAAACCGGTCCGCTCATAGTCTGCTCAGCCCTCGGACATCTATATGGTGTCGATTCNAAAGGTCGGTCAAGCAGGAGTTCCTATCCTATCTGGGATTATCACTGGGCGCCAAAATATCTGGTCGACAGGGCTTCAGCGAGGTTAGCTCGATGGGTACGTGCCATAGGATCCCTTGCGACAAACATGGATCGTTACATCAACGCCTGCGATTACGACATTGAAGGGTCCGTAATCGGTCACACAATTCTGCAATACGCATGTGACGGCGCCGCGGTCAAGGCGCTTAGAATGAAATTCAGTACTATGACCGAACGGGAGCTTCGATCCGCGTTTCAAAAGCTTGACCCAAACGCCGAACTTCCCATAGTAGACGCGGGGAAGTGCCGGCATGAACTAGACTGGCTATACGGGATCAATCTGTCACGATTGCTAACGGAGTCGGCCCTGAAGCAAGGGAGAGGCTACGCCACACTTAGCACCGGAAGAGTACAGGGACCTACTTTGGGCTTCGTTGTCGCAAGGGAGGAAGAGATATCCTGTTTCGTCCCAGTTCCATTCTGGACAATAGAAGCCACGATCGTTCACGACGGCAAGACCTTCGCACTAGAGTATGAAAGGGACAAGGTTTTTTCGCAGTCCGAGGCCAAGTTGATGTGCGACGAGTGTCGCGACGTTCTTCTTGAAGTCAGGGGCATAGAATCTCGTGACGTTCAGCAGCAAGCCCTCTACCCATTTGACTTGTCTACTCTTCAATCAGAATCCTATCGACACTTTGGCTTCTCCCCGGCGAGGACGCTTGCCTTGGCTGAGAGATTGTACCTCGACGCGCTGATCTCTTACCCGAGGACGTCTAGCCAGAAACTCCCTCTTGATATCGGGTATGCTGGAATCTTGCAGGGAATCGGGTCTAATGCGGTATATCGATCTTTGGTCGCCAAGCTGATGACCCGAGGCGATCTTCGACCGAACAATGGTCCCAAGGATGACCCCGCTCATCCCGCAATCTTCCCTACAGGCGAATCTGCGAAAAAGCCCCTGTTTGGCGGAGAGGCCAAATTATACGATCTCATTTCGCGACGATTCATGGCGACCTTCGCAGATTCCAGCCTCAAGAATAGTTCCAGAATAATTTTCAACTTCAACGACTACAGATTCTTTCTCTCAGGTTCCCGAATCGTCAGACTGGGTTGGATTGAATTCTACCGGCCATATGTGTTTGATGAATCACGATCTCTGCCAGACTTGAAAATCGGCGACAGAGCAAAGGTTCAGGATATGAAATCCGTCGAGAAGTTCACGCAGCCGCCTCCCCGTTACAATCCTAGTAGTTTACTAAGGAAAATGGAAGAGACGAGTATCGGGACAAAGGCCACTCGAGCCGGCATCATTGATCTACTCTACACACGCGGGTATGTCAGGGACGAGAGGATGAAGGCGAGCGAACTTGCCGACAAGGTGACTGGTGTTCTCTCAGCATATTGCCCCTTGATCATCGATCCATCCTTCACAGCGAACCTCGAGAACTTAATGCAAGCTATCCAGAACGGAACATCGTCTAGACGACTCGTATTGGTGGAAGCACTGGAGCATCTTCGATCCATCATGCTTTCTTTGGCAGAAAACGAAGAGAGAATTGGTTTTCAGCTCTCCGAGGTTATTGTAGCACAAAGGGTAGCTGATGTTACCCTTGACACGCCCTGTCCGAAATGCGGGCTGAAACTTGCGGTCGTTCGCAGCCGCGGGACCGGCAAGAGATTCATCGGTTGCAACGGAAAATGGCAAACCGGATGCAGTTTTACGCTTCCATTACCTCAATTCGGCAATCTAACACTTCTGTCCCGTCACTGCAACACTTGCGGCTTCCAAATGATTCAGGCAAGATCTAGAGGACGCCGGCCCCTAGTCTCCTGCCCACGTTGCTACGTAGCGAAAACTGGAGATGCGAGATCGTCTTCCAAAGCGAATGGAGGCTCCCTCACGAATCGCGAGCGAAGCTCCGTCGGCTACTTGAAGCTCCTTCTCTTATCAAGAACGAGCAGGAAGGTCAAGGATGCAAAGAACATTAGAACTGCAAGGGACACGATATAGGCTAGAGCGCTGCTACTCGACGCAACACCAGGGTATTGTAGGGCTGCCATTAGCGCGAACGCAGGGGCGACTATTTGGAGGGGAAAGAGGGCGAGCCCGACCCAGAGACCCCATCTCGTCACTCTCATTATTCCGACCGAGCCTACTATCGACAACGCTCCAATGATGTACAAGGGGTACAGCGACGTATCTTGCACCACGAACGGATAGATCAGATAGTATAAGCCGGAAGCGGCGTAGAAGAAAGAGGAGAAGGAGAGGCCAACAGGTCGTATCACTCCTGGGCTAATTGCCTCGTCCTTTGACTCTTGCTTTACTTCCTGCTTAGGCATAGTATTGATCGAACGGTCGGTTCTGCGCCTTACCCAATAAGCTTTACAATGGCTGTCCTTCACAGTATCGAATGGATTTGAGCCGAGCAAAATTATACCTGTCACCTCGGGTACCATTCACCGGAATATCCTCAGCATATGACAAGTCTCACTTCGTCTTCTTCGGAGTTCCCTACGACAAGACCAGCACCTACAAGGCCGGCTCAAGATTTGCTCCGGGATCACTACGGGATGTTTCCGCTAACATGGAACTCTACAGCGTCAGATCTGGCGTGGACTTGGAGAGGGTGGCTGTTCACGACTGGGGAGATGTCGATATCGTTGAGGATCTTGGTCGGACTCTCGATAGAGTCAAGTCCGTTTGTTCGGAGCTTGTAGAGTCAAAGAAGATTCCGATAATGGCAGGAGGAGAACATTCCATAACCAAAGCAGCGGCCGAAGCTCTGCCGAAGGACACAGGACTCGTGAGCTTTGACGCTCATCTTGACCTACGAGACGAATTTCTGGGAGAAAAACTCTCCCATGCCACCTTCATGCGCAGGGTCAGCGAGCAACTTGGCCCCCATCACATTATGGAAGTCGGAATACGCGCCTTCTCCAAGCCCGAGCTAGATTTCTCAAAGAAATCTGGCGTTACGATGATTACTCCACAGGACCTGAGGCGCGCGGGGATTTCGAAGACAGCTCAGAGAATCCGAGGATTCCTGTCCGGGTTCTCGCACAGCTATGTAACAGTGGATATCGATGTGCTGGATCCAGCATTCGCCCCAGGCGTCGGGAATCCCGAACCGGATGGGCTTTCAACAGACGAGCTTCTGACATTGGTTGATGCAGCAATGGAAAAGAACACAGTCGGATTCGATCTGGTCGAAGTATCTCCCCAACTGGACACTGGGCAGACAGCCGCGGTCGGTGTAAAGGTCATATTCGAGGCAGTTGCCGCTCTGTCAGCGCGGAGCCATAAGACGTGAAACTGGACAACTACATCACATCATCCACCGCTCGTGTCAAAAGCGACAAGAACGTACCAAAAGCGAAGTTTCAAACGCTCAAGGCCGTCGCTGAAAAAAAACTCCACGAGGCGCGAGCTGCACGTTCAAAGGCTAACCTCAACGGCATTACCGTAGAGTTCTACGGCAACAGCAAGCATCAGGAAGATTTTTGGAAGCTAAATTGGAAGGAGGCACCCCATTCCTCTCACCCTGATGCAAGAATATACTCGGCGTACGGGGTCGAGGGGCATGAACCGACCGCCTACTACTGCCCGGAGACGCACGAGTCAGTATTCTTCAACACAGAATACTACGGGCAATGCAAGAGCTGGGCCTTAGGCATGGCCGCGGCAATCATGGAGGAGAAGAGAAACACACACTCCATACACGGTGCTTGCGTCGACGTTTCGGGCAAAGGAGTCATCATTGTCGCCCCGACCGGGACAGGCAAGACAACACAGGCCTTCAAGCTAATGGAACTCCCTGGAGGCAGAATCGTTGGAGACGACTGGGTCTACATTGACCATAACGAAGGAGAGCGACTCGGACACTTGGTTGGAAGACAGCCTGAGAAGAGTCTCTACATGAGGACGGAGACACAAATGAGTAAGCCGTGGCTGCGAAAAATTTTCGACGAAAGCAAATGCGAGAACATCACTACGGCAAAAGAGAGTTGCGAGTTCACCCAAGGCCCTACAGGTTGCAAGCTAACAAATGGCAGATGCGTGTTCGACGAGGGACTGCACTGGTGCTACTACGCTTTCGGAAACAGTAGAGCACTGGTTCATCGAGAAAAAGTGTTTGGGCCCGGAAAGGTCACTGACCAGGCAAGAATTAGGCTACTCGTTCTCTTGCGGAGAGACGACAAAAGCCCTCCCGAAGTGCATTTGGACGCTGACGAGGCAATCAAGGTGCTCAGGAAGGGAGAGTACATGGTACGCCCTGGCGCCGGTCCCAAAGAGATGTGGGGAAAGCTTGCCGGCGAACCATGGTACAACCCTTATCTCCTACTATTGGACCACGCCCGCCAAGAACGGTTCTTCCGCCGAATGATTTCCAAATTCAACGTCAAATGTCTACTTCTAAACACAGGGGTCGATAGCATAGACCTAACCCACAAGCGGATTATATCCACTCTCGAAGACACTTAGAGCAAGCGCTTTTCTAGAAAATGTTAAGACATCTAGCTACAAATCCTGACTCATGCCCGCGAAACCTATGAGCGCTACGGCAAAGAAACGCAAAGCCTACTATTACTACGCTGGAAAAGAGACCAAAGCAAAGAGCGTAGCAAAGAAGAAAGCAAAGAAATCTCCCAAGAGGCCGAAAAAGTCAACCCGTAAGCCGAGAAAGAAATAGACGGCCTAACTCCGGGCGAATCCTGGAAGACAGAAAGGGTCGGTCACGGCGTCGAAGAAATGGACCCTAGATCTATCCAATTGTCTGGCCACGCGACTCACTAACCCGTTAAGCGAGTGCGGCAGCCTGATCAGTCTCATCCCTCCACCCGCGACCCACTCATCCATTAGGTATCCTCTACGAGCAAGAGACCTGGCAAATCTGAGCCGTCGCTTCGATGTCCAGAAGAATGCGTCCTCGTCGAGAACGTGAACGTGGAAACCTCTTCCCGAATAGACCATCCGGAGTTCCCCAAAAGAATGGGACAGCTCGTCCACTAAGCTGAGCGCCTGCTCTTGGGCCAGCTGGAGTTCTAATCTGCAAAACGACAATCCTTGCCGCCTATTCATTTTGTCTTCAAGAGTGCCGTGGATCGGACATTCGAAATTCTCCGGATCAATGTCGAAAGCTAGTTGTTGGCCGAACGACTTGCCCAGCTGTTCAATCTTGCCTGGGCCGAGTCTGGCTTCGTCCCAGTTCCTGTAGACGTTCCTGTCGTAGTATACGGATTCGGGCTTGAATTCCAGGCAATATCGTCGGAGATCTTGCAATGTATCGTACTCGTCAATGAGAATTGTTCGATCCCTATCTCTTCGATATCTGGCTGGAAATATCTTGGTGTGTCGTCCAATTACCACCGCGAATACAATTGGCTTCGTCCAACCTCGAAACCATTCCCGAATGAGATTTGTCTGGAACTCTCGCTTGTAGAATTCATGTCTCTCTTGGAGTGATGCAGGACGCATTTGGTCTGGGAATCTGTATCGCGATCTCAAGCTAGGCTGCTTCTGTGGTGAGCTTCTCTGAAAACTTCTTCAGCTGAGCCCGGTACATCTCAACCACTTCATCGGTAGTCGTGCAGTCTTCAGGTGACTTGTCCTCCCGATATTTCCCGGTAAACCGTGGGAATCTCACAGCCAGACCAGCACCTTGCCTGATACTGTTCATTCCACATGTGTGTATGGGACTCAGTGTGATCTCTGCTCCAACTATCTCGAGGACAAGTCCTGGAACGAACCACGCGTCGGGTTCAATCTTAGAATCGACCCTCGGATATCGATAACCTATTCGATACTTCTCCAGCAGCTTGGGCAGTTTGCTCAAGTCTTGATCAGTAAATCCTGAGCCACACTTGCAGACCGTTCTGAACATGTCCTCGCTCTTGTCATAAGCTGCAAGAAGCAAGGCGCCATAGGTTCCTCCACGTCGTCCTCTACCCGCGAACGCCCCCACCGCTGCGAGATCCACGCTGTCTTGCATTTCCGACTTGTATTCACGCTTGTACTTGATCCAAGTCCATCCTCTCGCTCCGGCCTTGTAGGTTGAGTCGGGACCAATCGACTTGATCATCAAGCCTTCGCATCCGTCTGCGACCGCCTGCTGCATGAAGTCATCGAGTTGCTTGGGATCATTGCAAATTTTCTGCCGTGAGAGCTCGATCTTTCCATTCCTCGGGATAAGCTCTCGAAGCCGTTCGCGTCTTTCAGGATACCGACGGTCTGTATAGTCAGTCATGTCGGCGTATAGGAGATCAAAAGGGAAGAAAGCCACGGGAATCTCCTCGATCGTTTTGTCAAGGTCATATTTTCTGCCTCGACGCTGCGAGATCAGCTGGAACGGTAGAAGTTCGCCGGTAGACAAGTCAACAGGGACAGCTTCTCCTTCAAGGATTACTCCTTTTGCCTCTATGTTATTCTTCAGCAGTCGTTGAATATCTGGGAATTGGTCGGTGATGTTCTCAAGACGTCGAGAATAGAATGTGACTTCCTCGGTGGAGATGTGTGCCTGGATTCTTAGCCCGTCGTACTTGTACTCCGCTGCACACTCGCCGTTCATCTTGGCCATGATCGCCTGCGCGTCGGAAAGCCGCTCGGCGAGCATTGGCCGGATTGGCCTTCCGACTGTAACTTTGAGTGATTCAATTGCTTTCATACCTCCCGTGGCGAGAGTTCTAGCAACGTAGCCGAGGTCTGAGGATCGATTGTAAGCACGCTCTAGAAGAGGCCTTGAATTTTTTCCCCCTCCGAGGGAAATCGCTAACGTGTCGAGAATGGTCATGTCAGCCACTCCAAGCCGTAGGCGGCCGAGAGCCATTCGGGTGAGGTACTTGGCTTCACTGGGAGAAGCTTTTCCNAGGAGGCCAGTCATATGCCTGAGCTTGGAGTCAACAGAGCCCTGGCCTGCCTCGTGTGCTATCATGTCGAAGATTTTGTAGACTTCTTCTACGGTGAGGGCCCCTCTTTGAAAGGACGTCTGAGTTTTGTCATTGAGGAGTTCCTCGGCAACTGTTCCTAGATCGCCCAACTTCTTGTAGATGGTTGTAACCTTCGCCTCGGTTTGTCCGGTTACTTTTGCGAGAACACGGAAGAGCAGCTTCTCTGCGATTCCGAGTTCAATCCCGAGAAAATCCGGATGCAGCTTTCCTTGAGTCAGGTACACCACCTTATCGAGAATTGAACGTGGAGTATCCTGAATGAGTTCGACGAGAAAACTGGTTATTTCAAGCCTTTTCGTGGTCGCCTCGATCTTCGCGTACGTCTCGACTATCCGCGAGTAGAGCATAGTTAGAAACAGCTCGGTGGTGATGAAACTTGGAAGCTCTTAATTTCTTACTTGAGTTCCGGCGGAGCCCTTGATCGCTCCTCCCAGGTCTCCGAGGTTTGCTATCACCGCTCTCTTTCCGCCGTTTCGGAGAAATCTTATTGCAGCTTCCACCTTCGGTCCCATGCTTCCTTTAGCGAAATATCCCTTTTGGGCATGGATCTCGAGCTCACTTGAACTAATCTTCGAAAGTAATCGCTGGTCCGGTCTTCCGTAATCAAGGTAGACGCCTTCAACGTCAGTGAGTATGACAAGGCTCTCTGCATGAATCGATGTGGCTAATCTTTCGGCAGCTAAGTCCTTGTCGATTACGGCTTCTACCCCCTGAAGGTGGGTCCCTTGTCTTATGACAGGTATCCCTCCTCCTCCACAAGCAATGACCACTGCCTCGTCGTCAACGAGAACTCGGATAGCCTCGTCCTCTACAACTGCTTTAGGATCAGGTGACGGGACGAATCTTCTGTATCCTCTGCCAGAGTCTTCCTCAATGACGAGGTCGCTTCTATCTCTCAGCAATGTGTCTCTCTGCTCCTTCGTGTAGAATGGACCGATTGGTTTTGATGGGTGTTTGAACGCAGGATCACTCTTGTCCACGACAACCTGGGTGATAATCGTTGCAACTGCTCTCCTCGATTCAAGTCTAGCCAACTCGTCTCGAAGGGATTGCTGAATGATGTAGCCTAGGAAACCTTGAGTTTCCGCACCACAAGCATGAAGTGGCAAAGGTGGTACCATTGTCTGGCCTAGCTCGTGCCTGATTACAGTTGCACCAATCTGGGGACCGTTTCCGTGGACGATGACAATTCTGAATCCGTCGTTAACAAGACTCGCTATTTGAGCCGTGGTGGATCTTACGTTTTCATATTGCTCTTCAAACGTTCCCTTTTGGTTGCGCTGAAGGATTGCGTTCCCGCCGAGGGCAAGAACCGTTATTGGAGTCCTACTCAACAAGTCGTTTCGCTTCTTCGAAGGACGCGTGGGGAATGCTGGGTTCCTTTTGTCTCTAACGTCTCCGCTCTGGGGCCATGTTGGGTAGTTGCTCCGTGCTTGTTTGAGCTAGGTTTGATCTCACGCCGGAGGACGTTGGCGCGCTTAAAGGATAGCCGTGATGCCTGAAAGGTTTGCAAAGATACGGAACTGGTCGAGCGAGCACCACTTGATTGCAAAGATTCGGCTGAGAGAGGAGAACCGCTGACATGGTCGCGCCCCCGCCCAACGACGCTCGAAACGTGAAGCGATACTATGTTGCGGGGGAATTCTACGACTGGGTAACCGATCCCAGGGCCCTAGAACAAATATTCCATTGGGGACGATCTACCGTGGCAAAGAGGTTGATTCGAAGACTTGGCAGGTCGCAGTTTGCGCTTGACATAGGGTGCGGGACAGGGCTGATCACTAGATTCATTGAATCATCGCAGGTTGTAGGCACCGATATTAATCGCTGGAACCTTGTGAGGGCAAATGAACGGATTCCCGACGCCGATTTCGTACAATGCGACGTCGAGCATTTACCCTTCCGAAATGTTCTTGCAGATTTTGCGATCTGCACAGAAGTAATCGAACATCTCTATTTCCCTTCGCGGGCTCTCGCGGAAATTGCAAGGGTAATGAAGCCCAAAGGCACTTTCATCGGGTCCGTTCCGAGCAGCAATCCTCTGTGGAGGTTCCGGAACATTCTAAGCGTGACACATCCCCAATCCGAACCATTTCACAATAATTTCTCAAAACCTCGTCTGAAAGAATTGCTGTCGGGATTCTTCGCGGACACCAATCTATTCTACGAGAATCTTTTGATGAACCTCTTCTTCACCGCCCGAAGACCTGCGCCCCAGTAGACTCAAGGCTTGAGCCCCACAGCTTGCTGGTTGTTAAATAGCAGTGGTCTTTCCCAATCGCGATAATACCAATGTATCATTACCCTGGATGGCGACGCGTGCTATTTGTCGCAGTCCTTGTTGTCGTGCTGGTCATCGCTTTGGCCCCCTCGATCACTCAGGGCACTATCAAGGTCCACATCTACGGATTGACTGCGCCGGGTGTGATCGACCATCTTTACGTCAAGTTCACGAGCTTGCAATTCCACACCTACGGGTTCGGATCCAGTGCCGGATGGGTTAACGTCAATGAAACAACGCCAACCATCGATTTGATACCCATCCCAACTCAGTTCTTGCCTCAAATTCTGGCCTCTGCACAGATAACCTCAGGCAGATACGATGCAATTCGGTTGCTCATGACAAATTCGACCGCAATAATCGGCACAACTCATGTGCTTCTACCGAATACCCCGACATTGAGCGCAAACTTCACCCTCCCAATCCCTCCGAATGGCTTTGGAGACGTTCTTTTGCTCGTAAGCTTCGATGATTCACTTGTACTAGCAAATCCAGCAGCCCTCTCGATTCAAGTCGTCCAGACATCAGTGGTCTAACAGCCCTACCGAAACCATCAAATTCGACCGTTTAGTGAGCGATTTGCATGTGTGTGATCGGCAAGAACCAACTCGTTAGCCTGATCAAGGCTCACAAGTGCATTCATCCGTTCGACTATGGACTCCTGGACGGGGACGGTTACGTGCTTACGGTTAAAGAGGAACGGACGCTCCATTATCTGGAACACCAGAACTTAGTCTCTAACGAGATCGTGTTCACTCCTCCAGAATTTGTGGCGCACCTCACTGCGAAGAGTAAGTACGGGAGAATGGGGCTCTCGTTTCTGAACGCGGCAAAGGTCCACAGCGGTTTCATAGGGCGCCTCGCACTCGAGCTAGTTAATCTCAGCAACGAGCGACAGCCGATAACGATCAAGAGGGGTGACCCGTTAATGCATATTGAGTTCATGAAGCGCGAGGGAGAAGCCTCGCCTTACAACGGAGGTTACATGTTCCAATTCATGAGTGAAGATGAAATCGGGGAATACATGTCGATCCTGGCGAGAGACTTCAAGACTTTGTTTCCTAAAGAGTACCTGACAAAAGCGGTTCAGGCGCGCGTTGCTGTGGTCACTCAAATCTAGCAGCGCGGCCGTCGAATAAACTGGAGTCATTGTCCATGGCCGGCCTCGTNCGGATGGACTCGCTCTTACTTCGGAGACGAAATTTCGTCCAAAAGCTGCTTTAGCTTCGGATCTTTGATTGCCCCCCTAGAGGATTCGTAGAACTCTTTGAGCTTCGCCGCTTCAATGCCTCCCTTAGCATATTCGTTCGCCTGAAGGGCCATCTCCAGCTTGTCGAGTTCGTGAACTAGTTGTGCTTCNTTGCTTTTCTCGTTCTCCAGCTCCGACCATAATTCCCGGTAGACTCGCTGATTCTCCTTTGGAAAGTACGAAAGCAATTGTTCACGGGCGGAGATCTTCTGAGCTTTCACAATATTTTCTCCCCTCGACGCCTTGTCTTGAGGAGTCAGATCTCCAGTAATCGCTTCCTCCAAGTCGTGTAATAGAGCGAGCTTTAGCAATCTTTCCACGTTGTGGCCTCGTCTTTCACCCTCGAATAAGCAGAGAAGCGATAATGCAAACGAATGATCGGCCACCGACTCCGTTCTTTGAAGACGAAGTTTCTTGAGCCAGCCCCTCCGCGGTTCGGCCTTTAGTCTTGCAGCGAATTCCCAAAATCGGACAAGCTGGTCCAAAACGTAATCCCTTCTAAGTTGCCAATATTACCGCAATACCTAAAAACCCTTCACAATGCAAATACGTCAACTATTCAACCCGTCAAGGCTTAGTAAATTGGTTAAGAAAATCCTGACTAGATTCGCCGTCGCAAAGAAACNAGCTCGATCTGAGGGTACGCAATACAGATCCCCGCGAATATATCTGCCAACGAAACTGACTGATGACTCTAGCTTTCCATTCAAAGAAGGAGACTTACTCACCATTCGAGTTGATGGCCGTAAGTTGATCGTTCAGANGGCTCATAAGAGTATTCTCCAGATATCTGGAAGCGTAGATGCCCGGCNGAAACCATAATACCTCAGGGACCCCACCCGCCCTGCGCTGCAAGTCGCATGCTAAGAGTGACCGTGCAAGTTACGAATCTTACTGGGGAACGTTTCTGGGGCCAAGACTCGCAATTGCCGCCTCAAGTCCAGATCGCTGTTAACATCAATATCGTCGGATTAGAGATGAAAAACGAGTCCACAGCTGACGCTCCCTTTGTTTTCACGGTGAATTACAGTCCGTCGATTGCACAGCTCAGCGTCAAAGGTCGCGCGCAAGTGATTGGTGAAGAAGGAGAGATCTCTAAGATGATAGTTGAGCACAAACAGAACAAGCCGCCACCGGTGGCGATAATTCAGGCAGTTTCCGGCATTGCAATGGCTGAGGCGATTCTCTTGTCGAAGAGCCTGGGGATCCCCCCTCCACTTCCTCCTATGGGTCTTTCTCCAGAACAAATGCAAGCGCAGCAACAGCAAGGACAGAGAAAATCCGAGGCACGTTACACAACGTAATGTGGTCTCGAGTTTCTCGAGCCTTCCAAAATTTTGGAGGGTTGTTATTCCTCCAAGAAATTGGATGGCTTGCAGACAAGCGGGCAATCTGAGGAATTGAGTTTCCGGCTGAGACCTCGGGGGGTAAACTGCAAAAGATAGGTGGCTTTCATTGAATAGTTAGTACTAATGAGCATGAAAATGTCGGAATCTCTATATAGAATCCGACATGAAAAAGTACGCAGTTGAGATCCTCTACGAGGTACAAGAAGAGAAAAGCGTGGCTAACTGGAAGCCAAGTCGAAACAATCCTCGGACTGGCCAGGAAGACTAGCCCTCGCGATCACGCAATGATGACGCTGATGAGATGGGGTCTCAGGGTTGGTGAGATAGTAGGTTGCGAAGGGCTTCCAGGGATCCACATGGAAGACATTCGATCAGAGGGAATCTGGGTAAAAGGCAAGGGGTACAAAGCCGGAATCGTTCAAGACAGCCTGGTACCAATGCCGGCCAACGTAATCAAGCTGGTTAGACATTACTCCTCCAATCTGAAACAAGGGGACAAAGTGTTCCCAATTTCCGAGAGACAAGCAGAGCGAATCGTCAAGAACTATGCAAGACTATCTGAAGTCGAAGACTGGCGTCTCGTTGGACCTCACCGGCTTAGGGCCTTCTTCGCGACCGACGCCAAGGACAAGGGAAAGGACGGTTTAATGATCAAAGACCTTATGCGCCACAAGAATCTTGCAACGACCGAGATTTACGTTGGAAGAGCCAGCCCTCAGACACTAAGGAGGGTGGTAGAGGAACTTGCCGAGCAAGTNGTAAGCTAGAAAAATCTGGCCGCTTTGTCTTCGAGAAGTTACGCAATGATGTAGGAGGACAAGTGAGGCCCGATTCACTGAAGAAATTACGTTAGAAATTTCTCAACCAACAATCCATCTTCTTCTCCCAACTTACAGATTCTTCTTCAACCATAAGGATTAAACG
>JGI25386J43895_10000058_pt1 | contig 14397 bp, 13 predicted proteins | sample GraSoi013_1_40cm_2_FD_43895 | JGI IMG/M metagenome (IMG submission 43895) | reverse complement strand
AAGTCGTAGACGTACTTGCCCTTCGTGAGGCTCGGACAGGCGCTCGGCTCGACGGCGACGACGCGGAGCTTCTTCCTCTTGCCGGCGAGCTTGTCGGCGAGGAACGGGAAGGAGAAGCCCGCGAAGTTCGAGCCGCCGCCGATGCAGCCGACGAGGATGTCGGCCTCCGCGTCCGCTTTCTCGAGCTGCTTCTTCACCTCGAGGCCGACGACGGTCTGATGCATGAGGACGTGGTTGAGCACGCTCCCGAGCGAGTACTTCGTGTCCTCGCGCGCCGCCGCGTCCTCGACCGCCTCGCTGATCGCGATCCCGAGGCTGCCGGGCGAGTTCGGGTCCTGCTCGAGCACCTTCTTGCCCGACTGCGTGTCGGAGCTCGGGCTCGCGACGACCTGCGCGCCGTACGTCTCCATCAGCACGCGCCGGTACGGCTTCTGCTGGTAGGAGACCTTGACCATGTACACCTTGCACTGCAGGCCGAAGAAGCTGCACGCGATGGCGAGCGCCGAGCCCCACTGGCCGGCGCCCGTCTCCGTCGTGAGCCGCGCGACCTTCTCCTTCTTGTTGTAGTACGCCTGGGCGACGGCCGTGTTCGGCTTGTGGCTGCCCGCCGGGCTCACGCCCTCGTACTTGTAGTAGATGCGCGCGGGCGTATCGAGCGCCTTCTCGAGGCGTCGGGCGCGGTAGAGCGGCGTCGGTCGCCACAGCCGATAGATCTCCCGGATCTCCTCGGGGATCGCGATCCACCGCTCCTGGCTCACCTCCTGCTTGATGAGCTCCATCGGAAAGAGCGGCGCCANNTCTTGAGGCCCGATCGGCTGGCCGGTGCCGGGATGAAGCGGCGGGGGCAGCGGGGTCTTGAAGTCGGCCTGGATGTTGTACCACTTCGTCGGGATGTCCTTCTCGTCGAGGAGAAACTTGGTGTTGTCGCCGGCCTTAGTCGCCATGCGCTGCCTCCTTCGGATCTTGTGGCGGCGGGACCCCGTGAAAAGTGCGCTAACGATACGCAAGGGGGACCGCCCCTGTCAATACAGGCGTCTGCTAGACTCCTGTCGCAGGAGGGGATGCCATGGCCAGGACGCTGCGCCTGCCGCGCGCCGACGGGACCCTGACCGCGTACCGCCTGACCGGGGCGACGCCGGTGGCGCCGCCCGCGGGACCGATCAGGAGCCGCATCGCCTACGCCGCGGTGCACGTCGTCGCTGACCCGCTGGCCGCCATCAATCCCACGCTCGANGCCGCCCTCGACTGGGACGCGACACTCGCGTACCGACGCTACATCTGGTCGCTCGGCCTCGCCGTCGCCGAGGCGATGGACACCTCGCAGCGCGGGATGGGGTTCGACTGGTCCACGGCCAAGGAGCTGATCCGGCGCGCCGTGGCGGAGGCGCGGGGGATTCCAGGCGCCGTGATCGCGAGCGGAGCCGGGACGGACCACCTCGAGCCCGGGCAGCGCGTGACGCTCGCGGACGTCGAGGCGGCGTACGAGGAGCAGTGCGCGTTCATCGAGTCGGTCGGCGGCCGGATCATCCTCATGGCGAGCCGCGCGCTCGCGGCGTGCGCCAAGGGTGGAGACGACTACGCGAAGGTCTACGGGAAGCTTCTGGAGCAGGTGAGCGAGCCCGTGATCATCCACTGGCTCGGCGAGATGTTCGATCCGGCGCTGGCCGGCTACTGGGGCTCGCCGGACCTGGACCGCGCGACCGAGACGCTGGTCGCCATCGTGGGCGAGCACGCGCCGAAGATCGACGGCGTCAAGATCTCGCTCCTCGACCAGGCGCGCGAGATCGCGATGCGGCGGCGCTTTCCGCGGGGCGTCCGGATGTACACCGGCGACGACTTCGACTACCCGACGACGATCCGTGGCGACGGCGAGCGCTGGAGCGACGCGCTCCTCGGGATCTTCGATGTGATCGCCCCGGCCGCGTCCGCCGCGCTTCACGCCCTGGACGGCGGGGACCTCGCCCGCTACGGCGCGATCCTGGCGCCGACCCTTCCGCTCTCGCGCCACGTCTTCGGCGCGCCCACGCGCTTCTACAAGACCGGCGTCGTGTTCGCCGCGTACCTCAACGGCCACCAGTCAGGCTTCAAGATGGTGGGCGGGATGGAGAGCGCGCGCTCGGTCGTCCACCTCGCCGAGCAGTTCGTCCTGATGGACGCGGCGGGACTCCTGCGAGACCCCGACCTCGCTGCCGATCGGATGCGCCGCGTCCTGGCGGTCGCGGGCGCCGACTAACCAACGTCGGGGGGAGCGGCGCCGCTCCCGATGTCGAGTAGTCTCGCTGGCATTTGAGATCACCCCGTGGCACCGACGCCGGCCAGAAGCTGATCAATCCGCCCGTCTGACGGCTCCACAGCGCCGTCGAAAGCTCAACGATTCGAGTGGCTTGCGGGACGTTGGGCCAGGTTTGCGCCTCTGGTTCGACTCTTGCACCTTTCCGCGCTGGGGCGAACCCTGTGAAAATCCTCGTCATTGACGACTCGGCGACGATGCGGCGGATCATCAAGAGCCATCTGGCGACGATGGGATTCGACGCCATCGTCGAGGCGCGCGACGGCGAGTCGGCGCTCGCCAAGCTCGCCAGCGAAGCCATCGATCTCGTCATTACAGATTGGGCGATGCCCACCATGAGCGGGCCGGACCTCGTGCGGGCGATCCGATCGAGCCCGACCCACGGCAAGCTCCCCGTGCTCATGATCACGGGCATCGCCCAAAAGGAAGATATCGTCCAGGCGATCGAGGCGGGGGTCAACGGGTACATCGTCAAGCCGTTCACGCCCCAGACGCTCAAGGAGAAGATCCAAGAGCTCATGGGGGACGTGGTGACGAAGCCGTGACGACCGCGCCGGAAGCCAACGCCGTCAAGCGCGTGCAGGACGCGATCGAGGCCGCCGAAGAGCTGATCGCAGCGGCCGGCCAGAACAGCGCCCCATTCGCGGCGCCCCTCGGGGAGCTGCTCGAGGTCATCAAGGTCGTCGTGCGNGCCACCGTCGTCTGCGTGCGGCCCGCCGCCAGCCACGCGNTGCCGTCGGTCGCCACGACGCTGACGGCGCTCGTGCAGGCGACGGAAACCGCGGCCCAGAAGGTGCTCGACGAGACGGACGCGCTGCACGCGACGCTGGACACGCTCCGCCAGGCCCTGGCACAGCTCGACTCGGCCACGCCCGGCTCCGGCCCGGCCGCGCGCGCCTGGCGCGAGGCGACGGAGTCGTGCGANGCCCTGTCCGGGCACGTCGGCGCGATCGTGTCCGCGATGGAGTTCCAGGATCTGACGGCGCAGCACCTCACCGCCACGATCCACGCGGTCCAGGGGGCGCGCGAACAGCTGGAGCGGCTGCTCCGATTCATCGGCCTGCCCGCCGACTCGGAGGCGGCGCCCGTCAGGACCGCCGCGAAGGTCGGCGCCCCGTCGGTGCTCGCCCCGTGGCGACAGAAACTCGCCGACCGAATCGTGCAGGAGCACCAGGGTCAGCCCGACCCCTCCCTGGGCCTGTGAAGTCGACCGTCTTCGTCGTCGAGGACTCGCGGACGATGCGGGCCCTCGTCCGGAACGTGCTCGAGGGTGACGGCTATGAGGTCCGTGAGAGCGCCGATGGCCGCGCGGCGCTCGACCTCCTCCACTCGATGTCGCCGGACCTGGTGATCACCGACATCAATATGCCCGAGATGGACGGGATCACCCTGGTGCGCGAGCTCCGCAAGCTCCCGGCGCTCCACCGCACGCCGGTGCTGATCCTGACGACCGANTCCGACGACACGGTGAAGGCCAGCGCGCGGGCCGCCGGCGCGACGGGCTGGATCGGCAAGCCCTTTCATCCGGACCAGCTGAGCCAGATCGTCGCACGCGTCCTCGGGAGGGAACGGCCGGGATGAGCCAGGACGCGACCCTCCGCATGTTCTTCGAGGAGGCGACCGATCTNGTGGGCGACTCGGAGGCGGCGCTCCTGCGCCTCGAGGCGGCGTCGGGCGAGCCGGATCCGGGCCTCGTCAATCGCATCTTCCGGAACGTCCATACGCTCAAGGGAACGAGCGCCATGCTGGGGCTCGANCGCCTCGCCGCGTTCGCCCACTCCCTCGAGGACGTCTTGGTGCGGATGCGGAAGGGCGCGCAAGCGATCACGCCGGGCCTCGTCGATACGCTGCTCGCGTCCGTCGACGTTCTTCGTCGGCTCCTCGAGCGGGCGCGGGAGGGGAGCGGCGGCGAGCCCGAAAACCTGGAATCCATGCTGGCGACGTTGCGCGCGCTCTCCGTCGGTCCCGCGGCGCGCGGGGGCGGGGATGGTTCCGGGACGNTCCNGGCGGGCGGTGGCGCCGGGCTCTTCGGCCGGGCGTCGGACGACGGCGGTCACGACCCCGACCATGCGGTCGAAGCGGCGACGGTTCGCGTGCCGATCGAGAAAGTCGACAGCCTGGTCAACCTGGTCGGCGAGCTCGTCATCACCCAGTCCATGATCGCCCGGCTCGTGGCGCACCTCGGGCCGGACCGCGCCAGAGAACTCGAGGAAGCCGTCGCACAGATGGATCGCCACGCCCGGGAGCTGCAGGAGCGCGTGATGGCCGTGCGCATGCTGCCGATCCGGACGGTGTTCGGCCGGTTCCCGCGCCTCGTCCGCGATCTGGCGCACGCCCAGGGCAAGCAGGTGGTGCTCGAAGCCTCGGGGGAAGACACGGAGCTGGACAAGAGCGTGATCGAGCAGATCACCGATCCGCTGACCCACCTGCTCCGCAACGCGATCGATCACGGCATCGAGCCGCCCGAGGCGCGTCGCGCCGCGGGCAAGCCCGGCGTCGGGCATCTGCGCCTCCGGGCCTACCAGGAGGGCGGCAACATCCATCTGGAGGTCGCCGACGACGGTCGCGGGCTCGACCGCGACCGGATCGCGCGGAAGGCCGAAGAGCTCGGGTTGCTGACCGCGGACGCTCGGCCGTCCGACGACGAGATCTTCGGGTTGATCTGGGAGCCCGGGTTCTCGACCGCCGACACGGTGAGTCAGGTCTCGGGCCGCGGGGTCGGGCTCGACGTCGTGCGCCGCAACGTCGAGACGCTCGGCGGCTCCATCACGGTCCACACGGAGCGCGGTCGCGGCACCACCTTCGATGTCCGGCTGCCCCTCACGCTGGTCATCCTCGACGGCCAGTCGCTCCGCGTGGGGTCGCACACCTACATCCTGCCCCTCGCCGCGATCGTCGAGTCGCTGCGGCCGCGGCCCGGGCAGGTGTCTCGCGTCTTCACCGACGCGGAGGTCGTGGTGGTCCGCGGAGAGGCGGTGCCCATGATCCGGCTGCACCGCGTGTTCGACATCGCGCCCGCGACCGAGGATCCCTCGCAGGGGATCGTGGTCATCGTCGAGCACGGGGGACGCGATGTCGCGCTGCTCGTCGACGAGCTCGGCGGCCAGCAGCAGGTCGTGATCAAGAGCCTCGAAGCCAACTTTCAGAAGGTCACCGGCGTCGCGGGAGCCACGATTCTGAGTGACGGGGGCGTCGCGCTGATCCTGGACGTGCCGGGGCTGGTCGCGTTGAGCCGCGCCCGGCCGGGCGGGGAGCCGCGGATCGTCACGTCCCAACCCGTGGTGTCCGTGGCGAGCTCGGCGGGCCATTCGCAGTCTGACGGAGGAGGACGACGATGAGAGTCGATCGGCGTACCGGCTTGTTCACAGCCGTCTCACTCCTGGTGGTGGCGGCCGCCGCGCACGCGGCGGTCGAGGTCACGCCAGGCATCCAGGCCGAGCTCGACCGGCAGAAGAAGATCGCCGCCGGCTGGGCGGCGGACCCCGTGATCGTCAAGGCCGTCGCGGAGCAGAATGCCAAGGGGCCGCTGGCCGGAATGGACAACTCGAAGTGGAAGCTCGTCCGGCGCAGCGATCCGCTCGTGCGGGCGTTCCAGTCGAACCCGGCGGGCCAATTTCTACGCTCCAAGATGGAGGCCAGCGGGGGCCTGATCACCGAGGCGTTCGTGAGCGCCGCGCAGGGCGAAAAGGTCGCGTTCGCGGAGAAGACGACCTCGTACATCCACAAGGGGATGCCCAAGTTCGACGTCCCGTTCACGAGCCGCAGCGCGTGGCAGGGCCGTCCGGAGTTCGACGAGTCGGCGCAGACCTATCAGATCCAGATCTCGGTCCCGGTGCTGGTGGACGGTCAACCGGCCGGTGCGCTGGTGGTCGGGATCAGCCTGTCGCAGCTCGAGAGGCAGGCGAAGAAGTGACGCACCGGCATGGCTGGAGGGGATGATGAACGAGCGGCATGCGCTCTCGATACGGGCCAAGGTGGTCGCGACGTGCGTCGGCCTGGCCCTGACCACGGGGTTCGCCGGCGGCCTCGGCATCTGGGCGTTCTCGCGCGTCAACGCCGCCTTTCAGGTGGTCGCCACGCAGAGCCTCCCCGCGGCGAACGATATCTTACAGACGGACCGTGACATGCAGCAGGCGCTCGTCGCCGAGCGCACGTTGATGTTCATGAGCATGGCGACGCCCGAGGCGAAGCAGCAGGTCAAGGTCCACGCGGCCGAGCTCACGCAGGTGCTCGAGCGCTGGCGCGAGTACACCGCGATCCCGGCCACCGAGGCGGAACGGCAGCTGTGGCCCGCCTTCAGCGCGGCGGTTCGCGAGTGGGAGCAGGCCTCTCGCGACACGGTGCGGGTCCTGTCCGAAGATACCCCCTCGGCCCGCCGCGACGCCATCGATCTCTCGGTGGGCGAGGGCACCATCAAGTTCGAGAACGCGCGCAAGATCCTGAGCGAGCTCACGGCGATGCGCATGGCTCAGGCGGAGAGGCACGCCAAGACGGAGGAGGCGCGCGCCGCCGCGATGCTGTGGTGGGTCGTGATCGCGGTGGCCGGCGCGATGGGGCTGGCGCTGGTCCTGAGCGTCGTCCTCGGCCGCTCGATCGCAAACCCCCTGGGCCAGACCGCGACGCTGCTCCGGGACATCGCCGAGGGCGAGGGCGACCTGACGCGGCGGCTCCAGGTCCGGAGCCGGGACGAGCTCGGCGAGCTGGCGCGCTGGTTCAACACCTTCGTCGACAAGCTACGCGTGATCATCGGTCAGACGCGGGAGTCGGCCGAGCGGGCGGCCCTCGCCGCCCAGCAGCTCTCCACCGGGACGGAGCAGATCTCCGGCGCCGCCCAGGAGCAGGCGTCCTCCCTGGAGGAGACGGCGGCGAGCATGGAGGAGTTGACCGGCACCGTCAAGCAGAACGCCGACAACGCGCGCCAGGCCAGTCAGCTCGCGGTGGAGTCGCGTGACACGGCCGAGCGGGGCGGCCAGGTCGTCGCCTCGGCGGTCGCCTCGATGGACGAGATCACCCGAGCGTCGGAGCGGATCTCGGAGATCATCTCGGTCATCGACGAGATCGCGTTCCAGACCAACCTCCTGGCGCTCAACGCGGCCGTCGAGGCGGCCCGCGCCGGGGAGCAGGGCCGCGGGTTCGCCGTCGTCGCCGCGGAGGTTCGAAATCTGGCGCAGCGGTCGGCCGCGGCCGCCAAAGAGATCAAGGCGTTGATCCACGATTCGGTGCAGAAGGTGAGGACCGGCGCGTCGCTCGTGAATCAGTCCGGCCAGACCTTCAAGGAGATCGTCGCCTCGGTGAAGCGCGTGACCGAGATCATCGCCGAGATCGCCGCCGCCAGTACGGAGCAGTCGCAAGGGATCGAGCAGGTCAACAAGGCGATCGTCCAGATGGACCGACTGGTGCAGTCGAGCGCCGCGCAGACCGAGGAGCTCTCCTCCACGGCGCTCGCCCTGGCCGTCCACGCCAAGCAGCTCCGCGCGCTGGTGTGGCGGTTCAAGCTGGCCGACGGCGCCCCGGAACGGCCGCCGGCCGAGACGGGACCAGACGCGACGCTCGAGCCGGCGCCGTCGGTCGCGGCGCGGGCTTCCGCGACGCGCACGCGGACGCTCCCGACGCGGCTCCTGCGCACGTCGTCCGGCAACGGCTCCACGGCGCGGGACGACGCCGACGACTTCGAGGAGTTCTGAGCGTGGAGCGTCTCGGGGCGCTCTCGGGTCAGATCGGCGCCGCGGCGGGCGCGCAGTACCTGACCTTTCGCCTGGGCGACGAGGAGTACGGCCTGGACATCCTGAAGGTTCAGGAGATCCGAAGCTACGCGGCGATCACGCCGCTCCCGAACGCGCCGCCCGCCGTCAAGGGCGTCATGAACCTCCGAGGACAGATCATCCCGGTCGTGGACCTCCGCGTGACGTTCGGCATGCGGCCGACCGAGTACACCCGGTTCGCGGTGGTCATCGTCGTCAGCATCGTCGGAAAGATCGTCGGGCTCCTGGCGGACGGCGTCTCCGACGTGCTCACGATGGCCCGGACGGACGTCCAGCCCGCGCCGGACTTCGGCGCGCCGGTCGAGGCTCGGCTGATCAGCGGGATGGCGAAGACCGGAGAGAAGCTGGTCATCTTGCTGGACGTCGAGCGTCTCCTCGATGGCGCCGACCACGACGCCTGACCCCTTCGCCGTCGCCGACGTGATCGTCACGGGCCGCGAGTTCCGCGAGTTCGCGGCGTTCGTCCACCGACAGACCGGGATCGCCCTGAACGAGGCCAAGCGGCCGCTCGTCTGCGCCCGGCTGCGGAAGCGTCTGCGCCACTACGGCTACGCGCGGCTCCAGCAGTATTACGACCACCTCATCGAGCGCGACCCCGAGGGCGAAGAACTGGTCCGGATGGTCAACGCCCTCACGACCAACAAGACCGAGTTCTTCCGCGAAGCGCATCACTTCGCCCTCCTGCGCACCGAGATCCTCGCACGCCGCACGGCGGGCCCCGGGCCCCGGCGGCTCCGGGTCTGGAGCGCGGGATGCTCGAGCGGCGAGGAGGCTTACAGCATCGCGTTCACGGTGCTCGAAAGCTTGCCGGGCGTCATTGACTGGGACGTGCGTGTCCTGGCGTCGGACATCGACACCGACGTGCTGGCCCGCGCGGAGCGGGGCGTCTATCTGGCGGAGCGGGCGGCCGGCGTCCCAACCGCGCTCCGGGAACGGTACTTCCTCCGGGGACGCGGCGCCAACGAGGGGCTCGTGCGCGTCCGACCCGAGGCGGCGCGCCTCGTGACCTTCCGGCGCATCAACCTCCGCGACGAGGCGTGGCCGATTCGGGCCGCGTTCGACGCCATCTTCTGCCGGAACGTCCTCATCTACTTCGACCGCGCGCTCCAGCAGGAGGTCATCCGACGGCTCGTCGAGCACCTCCAGCCCGGCGGCTACCTCTTCCTCGGCCACTCGGAGTCACTGCTCGGCATGGGCATGGGGCTCCGGCCGGTCGGCAAGACCGTCTACNAGAACGCCCCGCGCGGAGAGCGTCCGTGAGCGGTGAGCGGTCGGGCGGCGGCAAGGCGGAGGTCGCNATCCACGTCGGCGGGGTGTACGCGACGCGCGAGCCNACGATCATCCGGACGCTCCTCGGCTCGTGTGTCGCCGTCTGTCTCTTCGATCCGGTCACGCGCGTGGGCGGAATGAACCACTTCATGCTCCCGGCGCCGGGGCCGGGTCGAGAGGACCGGCTCGACTACACCCGATTCGGCGTGCACGCGATGGACTGTCTCATGGGGGCGCTGCAGAAGGCGGGCGGCGATCGCCGCCGCGCCAGGGCGAAGGTCTTCGGCGGCGGCAACGTCCTCGAGATCGGTCGAAACGGCGACAGCGTCGCCCAGCGGAACGTCCGGTTCATCGACGAGTTCCTGCGATGCGAGGACATTCCCGTCGTCGGTCGCGACCTCGGTGGGGAGCTCGGCCGGCAACTCTACTTCCACACCGACACCGGCACGGTCTACGTGCGACGGCTCCGGGACGGGGGCCGCCGACGCCTCCGGACCGTGGAGCGGGCGCACGCGCAAGCACTCGCGCAGGCGCCGCCACGGTTCGGAGACGTCCAGCTCTTCGAGCCATGAGGCGGAAGGTCCGCGTCCTCGTCGTCGAGGGGTCGGCGGTGACCCGACGCATTCTCACCGCGATCCTCGCGGCGGACCGCGAGATCGAGGTGGCGGGGGCCGTGGCGGGCGTCCAGGACGCGCACGAGGTGACGGTGCGGCTCCGNCCCGACGTGCTCACGCTCGACGTCGCGCTCCTGTCCCGACGGGGCTTGCCGTCNCTGGAGCGGCTGATGCGCGCCTCGCAGACGCCGGTCGTCCTCGTGTCCCCGCCCACGCGGAAGGGNCGCGAGATGACGCTGCTCGCCCTCGAGCTCGGCGCGGCGGGGGTCGTGCGGATGCCCTCGCGCGAGCTGGTGCGACGGATGCCGGACGTGGTCTCTGAGATGCTCGGCGCGGTGAAGGCCGCCGCCCGCGCGCGGACGGAGCCGGACGCGCCCACCGGCCGAGGGGCGCCGTCCGCCGCGTCCGTGATCGCGGTGGGGGCGTCAACCGGCGGGACCGACGCGATCCAGCGGTTCCTCATGGCGATGCGGCCCGACGCGCCGGGGCTCGTCATCGTCCAGCACATGCCCGAGCGGTTCACGCACGCCTTCGCCGAGCGCTGCAACGGGCTCTGCCCCGTCCGGGTCCGGGAGGCGACGGACGGCGACCTCGTGCGGCCCGGGCACGCCCTCATCGCGCCCGGCAATCTTCACATGCGCGTCCGTCGCGACGGCCAGGGCTATCGCGTCCTTCTGGAGCACGGTCCCCCCGTCAACGGCCACCGGCCGTCGATCGACGTGCTGTTCACCTCGACCGCGGCAGCCGTCGGAAGGAACGCCGTCGGCGTGATCCTGACGGGGATGGGCGCCGACGGCGCCCGGGGTCTCTCGGCAATGAAGCGCGCGGGCGCCCGGACGCTCGCCCAGGACGAGGCCTCCTGCGTCGTGTTCGGCATGCCGCGTGAGGCGATCGCGCTCGGCGCCGTGGATCACGTGCTGCCCCTGTCCGAGCTCGGCCGCGTGGCGCTGGAGCTCTGCAGTGGGCGCCTCCGATGAAGCCGGACCGGTCCAGCCGGCGCCGCCCGGAGCGCCAGCGCTTCGACCCGAACCTCGCCGGCATGTTCCGGGCGACCCGCGAGGGCAAGATCCTCGAGGCGAACGAATCGTTCGCGCGCACCCTTGGGCACGCCGCGCCCACCGAGCTGCGCGGGCGGCACCTCAGGGAGTTCTACGTCGAGCCGGCGCGGTGGGACCTTCTGCGCGCCGGGCTCCGCGTGGCGCGGAGCGTGGCCAACCTCGAGGTCCCGTTGCGTCGCGCCAACCGTAGCGTCGTGTGGGTGCTGATGAGCGTCGTGCGAGCCGGCGCGGACCCGCGAGCGGTCTCGAGGGCTCGATCGTCGACATCACCGCGCGTAAGCGCGCCGACGACCTGCTGCGGGAGACCGAGGCGCTCCGCTCGGTCGCGGCGCTCGCGACCGCCACGGCGCACGAGATCAACAATTCGCTGAACGTGCTGAAGGGACACTTGCAGTTGCTCTCGCCGCGTGTCGGCGGCGACCTCGCCGCCGCCCACCTCGCTCCGGCGCTCGCCGCCGCGAAGGCGATCGAGGAGATCGTCGGCCGGATGAACCAGATCATTCGGGTGGAGCTGGCGGAACCGTCCGGGAGACTGCCGGAGATGCTCGACCTCAGAAAGTCCGCCTCGGTGCCCGACGCGCCCCGGACCGACGCGCCGCTCACCGCGTGAGCGGCGCCTAGAGCACGTGGAGCAGCGGGCGCGCCGCCAGCTCCCCCGACTTCCAGAACCCGCTCTCCGTGAACCAGCCGAGCGCTTNCGCCGCGTCNGGAGTCTTCACGAGCACGAGCGTCTGGCCGCCCTCGAAGAAGCCGCCGAAGGCCACGCGGCCGGCGCCGCGCATCTCGATGAGGGCGAGCTGCGCCATGTCGTGGTCGATCACGGGCCCCTCGACGAGGGTGACCTTGCGCGAGCCGTCGAGGACCACGGGGACCATCTCCCACGGCTCGACGAACTGGGCGAAGCTCCGCGGCTCGTAGCGCGTCCAGACCCCACCCGTCCAGTAGGGGTCCTCCTCGATGGCGTTCTTGAGCTGCGTCGGCTGCTGGAGGCGATAGAAGATGTCGGCGGTCTTCCCGTCTGGCGCGGGCCCGCCGCCGATCAGGATGCTCGCGGCGCGCAGCCCCTGCAGCCGCTCGATGTGGCCTCGCCGGTAGCCCTCGCGCCGGGTCAGGTAATCCTCGGCGGCCGTGATGGCGACGTGGAAGACGATCATGGCGCGTCCTGCCGAGTATAGCCCCGCGCGAGCCTNGAGCAGGGAGAAGAGCGGGCGGGAAGACCGTCGTGGCCATCGCGGGTCGAGCCGACCACCCGTGGTACTGTGTCGGGTGATGGAGNTGCTCGAGCAGTTTCGCGCACGGTACCCGTTTNCCCTCGACGACTTCCAGCTCGAAGCGATCCGGGCGATCGAGGCCGGACAGTCCGTCATCGTGTCGGCGCCGACCGGGGCGGGGAAGACGCTCGTCGCCGAGTTCGCCATCCACATGGCGCTCGCCACCGGCAAGCGCATCGCCTACACGACGCCGCTCAAGGCGCTCTCGAACCAGAAGTTCAACGACTTCACCCGGGTCCTCGGCGCCGAGACGGTCGGTATCCTGACGGGCGACGTGAAGGTGAACCCGCACGGCCGGGTGCTGGTCATGACGACGGAAATTCTCAGGAACGCGCTCTACGGCTCGGGGCTCGAGGACCTCGGCTACATCGTGCTGGACGAGTGCCACTACATGGGCGACGAGGGGCGCGGCACGGTCTGGGAGGAGATCATCGTCAACGCGCCGCAGGACGTCCTGCTCGTCGGCCTCTCGGCGACCGTGGCGAACGTCAAAGAGATCGCCGACTGGATCTCGATCGTGCACCGACCGATCGTGCCGATCTTCCACCCGCACCGCCCCGTGCCCCTCTCGTACGCGGTCGCGGACCTCGCGGGCGAGGTCCACGAGATCGCCGAGGTGCGGGCCGGGCGCGCCCGGCTGGTCGGCGACGAGTCGCGCGGGCCCGACGCGCGCGGCCGCTGGTACACGCGCCGGGTCGTTGATCCCGTCGTCCTGATCGCGGACCTGGAAGCGCGGGGCTGGCTGCCCGCGATCTACTTCATCTTCAGCCGCGCCGGCTGCGAGCGCGCGATGGACGACGTCCTCGCCGAGGGCCGGGGCCTCCTCACCGCCGCGCAGCGGGACGACGTCGAGCGCGCGATCAACGAGCTCGTCGAGGAGAGCCCGACCGTCGCCGAGTCCGCGCTGAACCAGACGGTGTTCCAGGCGCTCAGGCTCGGCGTCGGCCTCCATCACGCCGGGATCCTGCCGAGCGTCAAGCGGCTCATCGAGCTCTCCTTCGAGCGTGGGCTCTGCAAGGTCGTCTTCGCGACCGAGACGATGTCGCTCGGAATCCACATGCCGGCGCGCAGCGTCGTGCTCCAGGGCGTCACCAAGCGAACCGACCGCGGCTTCCGTGCGCTGTCGCACAACGAGCTGACCCAGATGGCGGGGCGCGCAGGCCGCCGCGGGATCGACCCCGAGGGCAAGTGCGTGATCGCCCTCGACGCGCGCGACGGCGTCGAGGACCTCCTCCGCGTCGTGGACGGCTCGCCGGAGCCGATCGAGAGCCAGTTCAAGCTCGGCTACGGCTCCGCCGCGCTCCTCCTCGCCACCGGCGCGCCGCCCGAGGCCCTCCGGCGGCGGATCGAGTCGTCGTTCGGCCAGTACCAGAACCTCAAGCGCATCCGTGAGATGGAGGGCGAGATCCGGTCCCTCGAGGCGGCCCTCGCGGAGGTCAAGCGCTACGCGGCGCCGTGCGGCGACTTCCCGCGCATCGGGCGCTACCGGCGCGCGCGTCAGGAGGCGGAGGCCCGGCGCCAGGCGCTCGGCCGGGGCGGGCGCCGGGGCGAACGGGGCGTCGCCGAGGCCGAGACCGGCAGGCTCGCCCTCGTCCGGCGCAAGGGGGGGCCCGGCCTGGCGCTGATCCTCGGCACGCACTCGATCCGTGGCCACCGGGTGCTCATCGACGCGCTCCTGCCCCACGGCGCCGTCGTCCGCGTGAAGAGCGGGGTCGTCAAGCGGATCTTCTGGGCCACGCCGCCTTTCTCNGTGCCGCGCGACCGGGGACGCGACGGCCGCGGGCTGCGCCATCTCGCCGCCGAGCTCGCGCGGCTGTCCGTCCCGGAGCTCCTGGAACGTGAGCGGGCGCAGGGGCCCGAGGCCGCGCTCTCGTCGATCGAGTGCCACCGGTGCCCCTGGGGCGCCCAGCCGAGGTGCGATCGCGAGTGGCGCGAGCTCGAGACGCTCACGGAGCGCCTCGGCGTCCGGCGGCGCGCGCTCGAGCAATTCAGGAGCGCGTACTGGCAGGAGTTCCTCAACGTGGTCGAGGTGCTCGAGCAGTTCGGCGCCGTGCGCGACCGCCGACTCGAGCCGCGAGGACGGCTCATCGCCGGCCTCAGACACGACAACGAGCTGCTCGTTGCCGAGAGCGT
>JGI25386J43895_10000055_pt1 | contig 14669 bp, 16 predicted proteins | sample GraSoi013_1_40cm_2_FD_43895 | JGI IMG/M metagenome (IMG submission 43895) | reverse complement strand
ACCAAAAAGGGTATGGAGCTGCATGCTCTTCTCGGCGACCTGGCCGAATGGGTGAAAAAGTGGGACAAGCAGGACATTGAGGGTGCGGAGAAGGTCCGAGAAGAAAGACTCCGCCCACTGGCCCGAGTCAGTAAGTAGACTCTGTCAGTTAGTTGCCGACAAGGCTCTATTGTTTCGCGTCACGTTTCTCAGTTCAAGCCCAGTCAAGAGTGGCTGAGGTCCCATATTCCCAGTTCTTGTCTTGCCCTCATGGTCTTCATCAGGTCTCCGCGGGTAACCATTCCGGCAATTCTGTCTCCATCCATGACAACAAGCCTGCCTATTCCATTCTTTGCCATTATTTGCAAAGCGTCGATGGCTGAGGTCGTCGGACTCACGGTGATCGTTCTTTCGAACGGAACCATTGCCTGGCTGACCCTTTCAAAATCTCTCTTTTCGCGGGGGATAGATCGGACAGACGACATTGTGACAACCCCGAGCAGTTTCCCGTTTGAGATGACAGGGTAGCCTCCGTGGGGATGGACGAGGAAGTAGTCGGAGACGAGCTGTTGGACGGACGCCTCAGGAGAGACGGACAGTAGCTCTCTGGTCATGATGTCGCCTACTCTGACGCCAGCGAGAGACTCGGTCAATCTGGTCTGTCTCAAACTAGTTTCCGCTCCGGACCGGATGAACCAGCCTAGGAAGATGATCCACAATCCATTGACGAAATCTCCGAGAACGACGAAGAATAGCCCTACAGCCATCATGAGTAAGGAGATGCCTTCGCTAACTCGGGTCGCATTCGCTGTAGCGCTGAGAAGGTTCTTCGATCGGTTCCAGAGGCTTCCGCGGAGAACTCGGCCTCCATCCAAGGGAAAAGCTGGGATTAGATTGAATGCGCCTAGAACTCCGTTGAGGAGCGCCGCATAGTAGAGCGTTGCAATGATTGGTACTGGTCCTGTTACCAAGACTGTAAGATACCAGAAGGCGCCTAGGACGATCGCGATTAGGAAGCTTGTGAGGGGGCCTGCTGCTGCCATGCGAACTTCGAGCGATGGATCCTTGGGCTCCTCGCTCATCTCTGAGACTCCTCCGAAGAAGAACAGTGTGATCCTCTTGATCGGCAGGCCGTTCTTCTTGGCGATGTAAGAGTGGGAGAGTTCGTGGAGGAAGACTGAGACGAAGAGGATGATCGCGGAGACGATTCCTATTGCCCAGTAGGTGGTCGCACCAAGGCCAGGATAGTGTTGGGGCATGTAGCCTTCGGCAAGCGACCAAGCGATTAGGAGAAGGACGAGCCAAAGAGTGTAGTGGATTCTGACGGGAATCCCAATTATTCTTCCTATGTTGAGCGACATTTGCCCGCCCTGCTTACCTGGCTACTTCCTTTCTTAGTCTTGTCATAGACTCTCGCCTCGACGAGAGCGGATTACGAAGGAGAGATACGTCAACACATCGCTGGCCAATGTACTCTCGCCGAGTTTGGATGACGCCAGCTCTCCCGCGCGCCCCACAATGAATGCGGCGACTTTCGCAGCGTCCAACGGGTTTCTCCCTCTTGCAAGTTGGGCGCCAGCGACTCCGGCGAGTAGGTCTCCGTATCCTCCTTTCGTCAGGTAGGNAGACCCTCGACGGTCGACGTATGTTTTTTTCCCATCAGAAATTACGTCAGGAGCCCCTTTTACGATAACCGTCGCGTCGTATTGCCTCGCTAGATTTTCGACGGCGGTTCTTTTCGCCTCAAGGGCGGGGGGCCAGGGAGTTCCGGAGAGTACTTGGTATTCTCCTGCGTTTGGTGTCAAGAGCACCTTCTTTCCTTTGATGGTGTCCGCCTTAGCAGCTAGGGAGTGAAGGGCTTCAGCGTCCAGAACCATCGGTGTCTTACACCTTTGAATAATGTCCAAGAGTGCCTCATGCGACTCCGGAGTTCTAGTAACGCCACATCCGAGGACTAGCGAGTCAGCGTTCTCGAGCACTTCAATCGCGATGTTCGGATCCGGGAAGGGGGAATCGCAGGGCACTGTTATGAGATCTGGGGAATATCCCGCAACGATATCCGCGGCTCGGCGAGGTGCGACAACTATTGCTAGATCCGCTCCAGCTCGCAACGCGGCCAGTGAGTTGAAGGCTAGACAGCCCGCGTACCGGTCGCTGCCCCCGCAAACGACGACCCGGCCAAAGTCGCCCTTGCGGGCGTTGTTAGATCGAGTTGGATAGAATTCTTTTAGGTTCCGCTCTTTCTTTCGGCTATGATCGTTCAGGGTATGATCTGCTCGTCGAGTACGTGGGCTAGAGGGCATTTGAAAGAATCTGAAGTTAGAAGATAGGAAGATAGAGTTTCGGGTAAAGCGAGGTCATGTGCTTTACTGCCTAGAACCTGGCGACTGCCCTTTCGGCCCTCGCTGGAAGGCGACGTCGGGACGGGCTGTCTCGGGGTTTAGTCATGAGCCTCTTGATTTTCAATCCTATGTTTTCGAAGACCTCTTCGATGGACCAGCCTTCTTCTCTAAATTCGACCTGGTGCTTAGGCATTCTTATCAACACGTGAACCTCGAAATGCTTCCTCTCCTTCCCTTTAGAGAAGGCCCTGACAGTGGCTCTGGCCTCGCCAATCTCAGGGTAGACGTGGCTCAAGGATTCTATTGATTTTTGGAATTTTGTCTTGGCTAGGGAGGACTCGATATCATTGTCGTCGAGGCCAACGATGTACACCGGCAATGGAGTTGAGACTTCCGCTGTTGGATGCGAGTGGGACACCTCATCTCACTACTAGAACGGCGCATTGAGCGTGTGTGACGACGCCATTCGAGACGCTTCCGAGGAGCATTTTCTTGAAGCCGCCCATTCCTCTTGTCCCCATTACAATTAAGTCGATCTTCTCAGCGGCCGCGTAGTCGGTTATCGTTTGAACCACCGAGCCGATAGTCTCACTGGTTTTGGGCTTCACCTTCACGCCTCTTTTCTCAGCCAGCAACGCGGCTCGCCCTACCACTTCCAAGGCAGCCTTTCTCGCGTACTCTTCGTAAGCTTGGATGACCTCCCCAGATGGAGATGGAGCAGAGGGAAACATCGTCATGTACTCGGGGTAGCCTCGGAACACGTTCAATACGAAGAGTTGGGCGTCGAATTTCAGCGCTAGATCCGTTGCGACCTCCGAGGCTTTGGCCGAGCCTTCAGAACCGTCCACGGCAGCCAGTATTCTCTGGAAACGCAAGCTTGACTCATGTCTGAGACTCTGCTTTCCTAGAGTGCTCATTGCCAACGCTTTCTTCTCCAAACTGACAGTCTTCTGGTCGCTATTTAGGTGCGGCGTCTACACTCGGAACCCCGAGTTGACTATATCTGAGATGCACGAATCGAACAGGAAGATCGTACCAGAACTTCCCTCAACTTCGACAGCTAGAAAGCCTCTACCAATTCGTGTAGAAGGCTAGATAGATGGACGGTTACATTGTGTACACAGTTCCTAATTATCCAGCAAATGCCCCACCATGTTCAGTGACAAGAATGGTGAAGTGTCTAGAATGCAGAACTGAACTGCCCGCGGGCGCCAAGTTCTGCTTCTCTTGTGGAGCTCAAGTTGGGATAAAAAAGGAAGTCTTCCAAGTCTCATCTGAAAAACTCTTTGAGAAGTTTAAGGAATTAACCAGAGATGCAACTGTGAAAAGAGTGATAATCAAGGATGATCAGGGGAAGGTTGTCCTATCAATTCCCCTCACTTGGGGCGCAGCTGGTGCCGTCGCGACTCTGGCCTTAGCGCCTTGGCTNGCCGCCTTGGGCGTCATCGCCGGAATCGCTACGAAGTGCACTATAGAGGTACAAAGAGTAGCCAGCTAGACAAAACGATCTAGAGAATCACCGAGGTCCGAGGCCACGACGNTGGGAATCGCAGAAGAACTAAGCCAATACGCCTTCTCTGTAAAGTACTCTGAAATTCCAGAGAATATCGTTCACGACTCGAAGAAGAGAATCATCGATGCTCTCGGTTGCGGTATAGGAGCTTTCAACGCAGAACCTGTCAGGTTCTCAAGAAGGATCGCTCAGAAGGCTAAGCTCAAGGATGGTTCGACTCTTCTCGGGACAGGGAAGAAGAGTACGCCTGACTTGGCATCTTTTGTTAACGGGATTATGGTCCGGTATTTTGATTACAACGACACGTACCTGTCTAGAGAGCCCGCTCATCCGAGCGACAATCTCGGTGCCTGCCTTTCCGTAGCCGACTCAGAAGGTGCGAGCGGAAGAGATCTCCTGCTATCCGTGGCTCTGGCTTTTGAGATTCAATGCAGACTTTGTGATGCGGCTGACCTACGCCACAGAGGATGGGACCATGTCTGCTACGGCCTCGTATCTACAGCTCTTGCATCAGGGCGACTCATGAATCTCAACCCGGAAAAGATGACGCAGGCTGTGAATCTATCTCTGAACTCTCACATCACAATGCGCCAGGTGAGGACTGGAGAGCTATCCATGTGGAAGGGCTGCTCCTTCGCCAACGCCGGCCGAAACGGCGTCTTCTCAGCCCTTCTTGCAAGAGAAGGCATGACAGGTCCTTCGCCAATCTTCGAAGGCGAGATGGGCTTCTTCAAACAAGTATCCGGACCCTTCCAGATCAACACGGAAGACTTCGGTGGAAGAAACGGCAAGTTCAGGATCGGTGAGACCTATCTGAAATATTTCCCCGCAGAAATCCACTCGCAAACGGCCATCTGGGCTGCACTAGAGGCAAGGAAGGAGATCGAAGATCTTAACGAGATCGTATCCGTAGAGATCGCCTCTCATGAAGCGGGCCACACTATATTGGGCAAGGACCCTGAAAAATGGGCCCCGGCGACAAAGGAGACGGCAGACCACAGCCTACCATACATCGTCGCGATGGCTCTTTTAGAGGGCAAGATAGACAATTCATCATACGCACCCAAGAAGTTCAAGGACCCCAAGACTCTAGATTTTCTGAAGAAAGTAACAGTTGCTGAGGACAAGGATCTCACAGCCATGTACCCTGAGGCGGTCGCTAACAGAGTCACCGTGAAACTCTCATCGGGCAAAGTCGTCTCCAAGCAAGTGAACTATCACAAGGGCCATCCGAAGAATCCCATGAGTGATCAGGATGTCGAGAAAAAGTTCCGGACCCTTACGAAGAGACAGCTCAGCGAGAATCAGGCGAAGAGAGCCCTGAACATTCTCTGGACCCTGGAAAAAGTGAACGACGTGTCAAAACTGTTCTCCACGCTAGTCGTCGAATAGCTCACTCCAGGCGAACTTACCTTGGTGAGTAGCTGATCTTCTCTCCCTTCCAAATGTCCCTGTCTCCCCAGAGTCCCAGCTTCCACGCCGTGAACTCCACTACCTGGGAGTGGTCGATGAATAGGTTCACNTCCGTCCCGAAAGATTTCAGGTACCACTTGAAAACCGGCGGATCAGACGCCTCGAACATCCACGTCTTGTAGCCGAACCTGTAGACGAGCTTCTTCACCGCATCCTTCCTCCATTTCGAGGGTGGAAGGTCTTCGGTAATCCCCTCGGACTCGAGCATGAGGAGCTTCGCGCCCACATCAAGGTGAGCCTGCGCCTCATTTGCCACATCTTGGAAGGTCCTCATCTTGGTTTTGTAGCCTACGACATGGGTCCCTCCTCCCGCTCCTATCATCATGGAAACTTCGGGCTTGGCCTTCATGCCCAATTTCTGAACCTGGCGAACAATACCCACCTTGTCCTCCAATTTCATGGGTGCGAGGCCGCTGGAGACTTCGACTATATCGAACTCCAATGCCTTGCATTCTTCGAGATACCTGTCGACGATATCTGAGCCCTCGACGATAACCCGTTCCACGAAGCCACCAGTTGAGACATACACGCCATGGTCATGGCATAGACTGATGACCTTCCTAGTAGTCTCCCTTGGCAGCAGTCTCATTGAGCCTCCTGCGAACTTGTAGCCGTCTACATACTCGCTCCAATCCTCAAGGAGATCTCTCAGGTACCCGTAACTAACAGAGGTATAGTAGGGTCCCCGGATCTCGATCACTCCCTTGTCCCTAGGCTTGGGGGCCAGCTCAATCAGCTTGACAAAATCGAAAGTCTTCGATTGCGCGCTCATCTTTGTCAAGGCGAAATGTTCATCGGCGTGACGCTATCAAGTAGCACTCTAGAGTCTACAAGCCTCTCGATGATCGCATTCATTACATGAACCCGGAGAATTCAGGAAAGAGAGGACTCACAAAGAAGGTTCTTATCTCTCTCGCAGCACGACGGGCTCTATGAGTAATCTGAAAACAGAACTGGAACACATCAAGCACCACATCAAGTACCCGGCGAACAAGACACAAGTCATGGCAGCCTGCAACAATATGTCGGACGTCCCGTCAATCGACAAGGACTTTGTCGCCAAGTCTCTCCCTGAAAGCAACTACAAGGGCCCAGAAGACGTCGTAAAGGCCCTCCTCAACAAAGTCTAACCTTTCTCAAACTTCTCCCTTTTTTCGTTAGTACCCAGTATATCGTCCGCCCTAGTCTTCCGCGAACAAGGCTGTCTTAGAGGTTGAATATCACGGCTCGGTCTGAAGTTTTGGTTTTCGGCTGGACCCCTGCCGATACGAAGGTTTCACCGATGTAGTTTGCGAGAAACGTGGACCATTTCGGACCCAGTTCATGCATTAGTGTTATGGTCCAGTGTTCATTCTCGTTCTTCTCATAATACTCGAACAGGTTGGCGTAAGCTGAAAGGTCATGAATATACTCGATCACAGTATTGACAGTAATCTTCCCCCACTTTGACGCGATCAAAGCCACTGGAGCACTCTTGCCAGCAGCTACACCGGCATTGGCCAGGCTGTCTTCTGAGACCGTGCCCAAAATCTCGCCAAAGGTCTTCCGGCTGAGACGCAGGTGCGTCGACTCTCTGAAGGAATCTTCCGAACTCAGAATAGTCGAGCAACAGCTGGTTCACAAGCGTGTATACGCTCACGCTCTGACGGGCAGCCTCCTCCTGAAGAGCCCCTAGCGCCTTCTCGTTTACTCTGAAAGACTTGGCACTGTCTTCCCTTCACGAGGCATAAGATTACTTCGCACACGGCTTCGATTTCTCCAATATCATGCTTCCCGTCTGACCGTCGCAATACAATTCGCTAGCTCTGTACTCAATTTGCACGGTCTCTATATCTATCATGCATGCAGATGAAGAAGTCATGTCGAGGAAAACAATCTGGACAAAACTGTCAGCCAGAAAAAATTGGAACCAACGCCCATGAGCCAATCAACCGCAAAGCAGTGGTCCACTGAAAAACTACTGCTCGCAGTCGGAATAGTAGCAATCGCCGCAGGCGCCGCCGTCGGAGTAAGCGTCGGATACGCGGTTCACTACGAGGCACCAACCACCAGGGCCTTCTACCTCTTCAACAATTCCTTGCCCTTTGACCAGCACACGTGGGGTATCCCACACGATACTTTCTCCCCTGACCGCATCACCGTCAACAAAGGCGACAAAGTCGTCATCTACTACCGCAACATAGAGGACACAACTGAAGCCCACACGTTCACCATGGACGCGCCTTACACATTTGACGCGATCGTTCACGCTGGGCAGAACGAGAGCTTCCCGATAGCCAGCAGCTTACACAGCGCCTCCAATGTCGTCGTCCAAGTGAATCAGACCGCTACTATCTCATTCAGCGCTACCTGGGCAGGCGTCTTCCGCTTCTACTGCGCGTATCACCAGCCAACCATGACCGGATATCTCGTAGTGCTAGGTTAGGAGCGAACTAGAGATGCAAATACGAAAAACGCCCACCATACTTCGCTGGAGCGCAGTAAGCTTACTTTTCGTCGTCGGACTGATCGACATATACTACGGCAACTTCTACGCTGGCTTCTTCGAGAACCTCTGGTACGTGATGGGATCGATCTACATCTTCACCGGAGCTGTGATCGCGGCAAACTTTGAGCCGAGGTTTACTCAGCCAGCAGTGTTCGGTTACGCGATATTCCTCTTCGCCCTCTGGGCAACCACTGCCCTCGGAACAGGCGCTGGTCTAGACACCGTGGCCTACGTAGACAAAGCGATCGAAGCCTTGCTAGTGGTGAACATGGCTCTCCTCATCCGCAGCTCTCGCAACCCAAGCGCTCTCAGCTAAATCCTCCAAACCCCTTCGGGGACCCATCCGGGTCCCTCCCTTTTTGGATTATCACGGGATAGGCTTTGTGCATGCCTTTCGACGGACCATCCCATGGTCACAATCAGGCTTGCTGTTTGAATCATGTCCAAGTCGAGCGTTTTCCGCCTGTCCTTGAAATGTCAATCCCTCTTTCCCGCCTATCCTCGACCACGACTCGGCTAGCTCGCGAAGACGTGACGGTATCCGCGCCCGTGGCTCCGAACTCATACTTCTCTACGAAGGGCTTGAGCCATCTGGTTTCCGAGGCCGGTGGGAAAACATCGGCAGAATCCAGACTAAACGGTGACTAGAGTCTTTTCCGCCCATTTCAACAGAACAGCATTGGTCGCAACGATTATCGAAGATGCGCTCATGAGCAATGCAGAAACCTCGGGTCGAAGGATGATCCCAAAGTTGGGATAAAGAATACCAGCCGCGACGGGGATTGCGAGGATATTGTAGAATGAAGCCCAGAAGAGGTTCTGCTTCATCTTCGTGACGGTAGCCTTACTGAGCCTTATCGCCCGCAATACATCCGAAGGGTCGGATTTCATCAAGACTACTTTAGCCGTCTCTATCGCCACGTCTGTGCCAGCCCCGATTGCAATTCCGATGTCTGCTTGAGCCAAAGCNNGTGCATCATTCACGCCATCACCCACCATCGCGACAAATTTTCCTTCATCTTGCAGTTTCTTAACAAATATCGCCTTGTCTTGTGGGAGGACGTCCGCAAATACCCGCTTGATCCCAACCGTTTTCGCGACCGCCTCGGCGGTTGCCAGATTATCGCCTGTAATCAGAGCCGTCTCAATCCCGAGCTGGTTAAGCTTCGACACTGCAACNTTGGCCGTTGGCTTTACAGTATCAGCGGCGCCGATGACCGCTATGATTCTGCCGTCAACGGCGAGGACCATTATCGTCTCGCTCTTCTCAACGAGCTGATCGAACTTCTCTTGCATGGGAGCGGTATCAATACCGCTCTGTTTCATCAGCTTCACAGTTCCCACCAGCACTTCCTTCCCTTCGATGCTTGCTCTGACTCCCAAACCGGACAAGTTTTCGAACCGCTCAATCCCTGTCGGTAACCGCAGCTGTCTCCGCTTCACCTCCTCAAGCACAGCGTTGCTTAACGGATGATTGGAGTCAGCTTCAGCCCCGCCAACGAGTCTCAGAGCCTCGTCTTCATCCCAACCTTGAACGGTGGCGATTCCCGAGATTCTCGGTTTCCCCTCTGTCAGGGTTCCGGTCTTATCGAAAACCACCGATTGGATCTTAGAGACGCCTTCAAGTGTCGGAGCATCTTTGATCAAAATGTTGTGTCTTGCGCCCAGCCCGGTTCCGACAGCCACGGCTGTTGGTGTCGCTAGGCCCAGAGCATCAGGACAGGCTATCACTATGGCGGAGATAGCAAAGGTCAGGGCGAATAGGACTGGCTGCCGAGCAACGGCAAACCAGACCAGGAACGTAGCGAGACCCGCGCCTATTGCCAGCACTACAAGATACTGAGCAAACCTGTCTGCCAGTCTCTGGCCAGGTGCTTTAGAATTCTGAGCGGCTTCGACCAGCTTTACTATCTGCGCGAGGGCTGTCTCCTCGCCTACTTTAGTTGCCTCGAACCTGACAGACCCTGATTGGTTGATGGATCCGCCTATGACATTATCCCCCTCCTTTTTCGCAACTGGAATGGATTCACCTGTTACCAGGGATTCGTCGATCGCCGTCTCGCCATCAATTATTCTCCCGTCAACAGGAACTCGGTCTCCTGGTTTCAGAATCATGATTTCACCAATTTGGACCTGTGATGTTGAAATGAGAATCTCTCTCCCGTCTCGGAGAACTCTGGCTTGAGGTGGAACCAGCTGGAGCAAAGCCTGCAAGGCGTCGGTTGTGCCGCGCCGAGATCTCATCTCCATCCAGTGGCCAAATAGGACGAAAGTGACGAGGAGGGCGGCTGCCTCGTAATAGGAATCGGCGCTTTGCAGAATCGTGAGGAGTACGCTGAAGCTGTAGGCTGCTGTTATGCCCACTGCGATGAGAACTGACATGTTTAGTGTTCTATGTTGTAGAGCTCTGAAGCTTGAATAGAGGAAAATCCANCCGGAATAGAAGAATACGGGAGTCGTTAGGAGGAAAAGAAGCCAGGGAACTGGTATAGGGGCNGGCGGCTGAAAACCGAAGATGAGGTTTCCGAGAGGCGAGTAGAGGATGATTGGGACTGATAGTATCAGTGCGAAGAAGAATTTCTGGCGAATGTCTAATTCCATCAACCTCGCCATTTCTCGACCCGCAACACCGGTATGCTCCATGCCCATGGTCATGGTCATGCTCATCCTGAACTTCTCCCAGGGGGACATCTTGAGAGCCGGCTTCATGGCGTGCTCGTGATGATCCATTCCTTCTTCGNTCCTGGCGATTGGGACTAGTTTCATCCCGCATTTTGGGCAAGTTCCAGGAGAGGTGGATCTGACCTCTGGATGCATAGGGCAAGTGTAGATCGTTGGGTCAGCGTTCATGTGATAGTGGTCAGAATGATCTTCGTGTTTCTCCGCGGCAGTCATCCTATTTCAACTCTAGAAGACGCTATGTATTACAGGTTTGATGGTGCAACCATTGAACGACCCGCTTGATGAACGTGATTTACTTACTGTAGTTTCAATTCTACATCACACTTGCTTACTCTTTTCACGTCTCTCACGCAGTACCAGTGCTGTAGACCGACACGCGGTCGTGCACTTTCGCNCTAACCGAATTCAGCAAACCGTTTCCAAAAGCGATATTTCCGTTCGATTAAGAAGTCCAAGGAGTATTTGCTGGGGCCAGATATGGTGTTTATGATGACGAGTGATAGGAATACGAAACTGTAGATGATTCCTGTTCCGATGTCTGTGGAGCCTGGGCCGTATGGTCCTCCGGAGCCTTCGGGAATAGCCCATATGAATAGGCTGAAAATTATTCCCCCAAGGTAGGCAATCTTGCGCATGAACCCCAGAACTAGGGCTACGCCAAGAGCGACTTCCAACACGCCGGTCGTGTACACGAATAGAGCCGCATTCGATGCTGTGACACTGGACCAAAAGTTGAACCAGGGTTGAAGCCAAGTCGGTTGGCCATCACCAGCTCTACTAACGAGGTCGGGGAATGAGTCGACTAGTCCTGGCGAGAACTTGAGGTAGCCATCGATCAGCCATACGATTCCTAGAAATATTCTGATGAACGATTTTAGCCAACTAACATTTCTAACCACCCAGTTCCGGCTCTCCTTCCCCACAAGCAACCGCTCACTATCCTCCGCGTTCCTGTCTGCTCTTGACGCGCTGCCCCGCCCGAAAAAGAGGAGGGACTCGATCGTTATTTTTGCCTGTCGTACGGAAAGATCGCTCTTTGCATCGTGAGAAGTCAAGCTCTCCGATCGGGACTCTCAGGTCAGGCATTTCAACTAAGAGAGTGCAAGCAAATCTTATAGGTCGTCAACGGATGTTCGCGTGCATCACGGACAATGGATCTGGTCATCATCAACCCTAGATGAGGCGGTAGACTAGGGACGACTCCAAGAGCGACCTCCATCCGTTATTCGAACAAAGAGACGACTGTACGAAGGGTGATGCCTCGAAAGGCGGAGGAAGCCACGGAGGACTATCTAGAAATGATCAATCTGCTCGTTGCAGAGAAGGGTTTTGCTTCAACATCAGACATAGCTGAGCGAATGGGTGTCTCACAACCAACCGTGACAAACATTCTGAAGAAGCTTGACAAGCAAGGATACATCACATACGAACGATATCGCGGAATGGCCCTAACAGAGGCGGGGAAGAACGTAGCACGAAAGATGAAGGACCGCCATCAGACGCTGGTAAGTCTACTTGTGCTGATCGGTGTTCCTGAGCGAATCGCTATTGAAGACGCGGAGAAGATCGAACATGGACTTCACGAGCAGACAGTTCGCAAGTTACAAGAGTTAATTGAACAACTCAAAAAAGGCTAGCTGAACTAATAGGGGACAGCGAGCCCGCCTGTGCCTCAGAGAATGAATTCATGGAATGGTAGCGAGTGGAAGGGCGAAAGAGTTCGTAGGCTCCGTCCAAAAGATAAATTTCCGCAGTCGAATACCGTGCCCCGTTATTCTGTCCTAGGGCTCTCGTCCTGATCCTCTCTGAGGAGACGGATGAGTTTTTCGATGCCTTGGAGGCTGCTTATGCTTGGGCAGTCGTTAGTATGTGTTTTCTCCCGTCGGTCAACTAGGATGGGTTGCATTCCTACCTTCTTTGCGCCCAAAACGTCCTGATCGTAGCTGTCTCCAGCGTGCACTGCTTCAATGGGCTTGCATCCGGCACGCTCTAGCGCAAGTCTGAATATTCGAGGATGAGGCTTCTCGGCCTTGGCTTCTTGTGAGTAGGTAAAACTATCAAAGTACTTGGCGAGGCCGACGTGTTCCAGACGATCCGTAACATCGTCGGTAGCGTTTGATATGACGCCAAGCTTAAACCCGCGCCGCTTGAGGGCCCTCAACACTCTCTTCGTTTCCGGGTACGGGCTAGACCACGGATGCTGCTGGAATCTTTCGCACATTTCTTCGGCGAGTTCAGATTGATTACCCTCAACTTTCAGTTTAGCAAGAAGAAAACCGAGATAACTCGTCCAGTACTCTCGGGTCCTCCCAGCATAGGAGAAATAACGTTTACCATAAGTCAAATCCGCATACCGAACCCCAACCTCAACTCTGTGAAGCGACATGTCGAGCCCAAGGTCTCCCATGATTCGATGCCATATTCTCGAGTACGGCGGGACTTCGACAAGAGTTCCTGCAGAATCAAAGAATACCGTGTTGATCGAGAAAGGAGGCATAGCCAAATAATCGAGCGATATCATACTTCTCTTCCACAATGGAAAGATTCGGTTTGGTCTTGGGATGGCTCCAAAAGAAGAACTAACTCTTGCAAAGAGTCCACTGAAATGTCAGCGGTGCGTTGAAGAACTACTATTTCTGCTGGAGTTCGGAGACCCCGAATTTTAGATAGCAACTATGGGACGAATATGGTGTAGAGCAGAAAGGTATTGAAAACCAGGATCAAACCGACAGTAACTATGGCTAGGACAAGCGTGCTCCTTCTATTGACGAAACCAGCCATGAACTTCTTCTTCGAGGTGTAGTAAACGAGAGGAATCATCGGGAGGGGAATCATGAGACTGAGAATTACCTGACTGTAAACGAGCAAACTGAGCGGATCGAGTCCAAGCAATATTGCGAACGTGGTTGGAAACACGTTGATGAATCTCGTTACTATTCGTCTCGCCCATACATTCCAGTGCTTTCCGATCAAACCCTCCATTATGACCTGTCCCGATATTGTTCCAAGCGCCGACGAGGAGAGCCCCGATGCGAGCAGAGTCAGAATGAAGACAATGGCGATCGCCGGCCCGAATAACAGGCCGATCCCATGGACAAAATCGCCGACAGTTACGTTCGGGTTCGGATAGAGCGGTATGGCGATGAGGAGTATTCCCGCGTTAACCACAGACGCAATTGTCAGAGCAATTACGGTTTCCTTGAGATGGAATTTCCTCGTTCTCTCGATCTCCCCGTTCGAGTATGGGTGATGATTGCCGGGTCTCATTGAGTCGGTGATCGAACTGCCTAATGTTCCCTCGGGGACCCTTTTTCCAATGAGGTCCATCTTGTTTTTCGAAAGCCAAGAGTGAACAAACAGCGCATGTGGCATCACCGTTGCGCCGATCATTCCAACTACTATTAGGAAAGCGGCGTTGCTCGACGCGAAGGGCACTACGGAATGATACGCGGTTTGCGTCAGGTCGGGTTTGACCACCGCCAGATTGTAAAGGATCCCAAAGACAAGAACGCTGATCAGCAACGCAAAGTATTGCTCAATAAGACGGAATCTCTTGCCCATCATAGCTAGTAGGAGGATGACATCCAGGGCGCCGAATATTGACGCGTAGAGAAGTGGGACCCCAAAGAGGAGATTGAGACCCAGCACCGTCCCCAAGTACTCTGCCAGGTCTGTGGCTGCGGCCGCGGCCTCAGCAGCGAGCCAGTAGGGAATAACGTATCTGCGCTTTACAAGTGACATCCTGACCAGTTCAGGCAACGAATAACCGGAGACAATTCCGAGTTTGCCGGAGAGGTACTGCAACAGCATGGCCATGCCTCCAGCAAGCCAGGCGGCCCAAAGTAGATCGTACTTGAAGCCGGCACCTGCTGCAATGTCTGTCCCATAGTTGCCTGGGTCCATGTATGCGATGGATACCATGAGTGCTGGTCCAAGCCAAAGGACGAAAGTGCGCAAAGAAACTCCCTTCCCGGTCTGCTGAAGTGGCGCATCGACCGGGACCTGCTGTTGAGCCTTTGTACTAGTTTTCCACGGGAAACGCAAGGTACGATTTACCGATCGAGTGGGATACTCGTTTTCATGGACTAAGGTGATGCTAATAAAGCTAGGCTAACCTAAGATTTCCCACACGCGTATCGTGGAAGGAGCGATTGGGATCCAGATCCTAGAAATCTTCCCATCCTCCGATTCG
>JGI25386J43895_10000054_pt1 | contig 14734 bp, 12 predicted proteins | sample GraSoi013_1_40cm_2_FD_43895 | JGI IMG/M metagenome (IMG submission 43895) | reverse complement strand
CCTTTGAAGAACTTGACGCCTTTTGCTGCTGACTTATTTCTGGAATAAGCGTAGACCTGCATTCCAAATCTCCTGGCGATTCCTCCAACGACACTCCCGATCCCGCCGAATCCGAGTATTCCGAGAATTTTCTCTCTCAGAACTGTGATCTCACTCCCCTCGTCTAGAGTACGTTTCAGGGTCCATCTTTGATCTCGAAGTGACACGTGGAGTTCTACAACTCTCTTTGCGGCCGAGAGGAGCAAGGCCCACGCATACTCGGCGACCTCGTCCGAGTAAGCTCCAGCGTTACTGCTCACGACAACATTCTTGTTGAGACTTGTGAAGGGGATGTGGTTGACGCCCGCGAGAATGCTCTGAATGAAACGCAGGCGAGTCATCCTTTGGAGCCTCTCATTCGTCAGTTGGCTCGGCCAAGAGAACACCAAGAGACAACCAATCGAGGGTAGAACTTCGTCGAGGAGATCCTCCGTCAGATCGGGGAGCTTGTAGACTCTGGAGTATTTTGACAGTGCCCTGATGCTTTTGTCGTCAACGACATCCGTGCATACCAAAAGCTCATGATTCTTTCCTGTCATGGGCAGAGAACAATCTGGGAAACCGTCATCCTAATAACGAGTAAGTCTTGGAAGGTATTCAAGTTGGACTATACTGAGATCGTTCCAGAGAGGCTCTGGATCGGTGCTGCTCCCTCCAAAGACGACATAGTTGAACTCAAGCGTAAGCTAGGCAGCGAGCTTGTGATAATGGACCTGACTGGAAGCAATGAGGAGAAATCTTGGTGCCGCGAACTCGGCGTAGTGTACGATGAGAGAACTCCATTAGTGCCCGAGTCAGGACGGGCGATTCCCATAAGCCGTCTCAAAATAGTGGCCGCGGTCATCGGAGACAATGTCGACTCGGGCAAGAAAGTTGTTCTCCACTGTCTAAAGGGAAGAGGCAGAAGTCCCACGTGTGCCGCTGCCTATCTGATGCAGTCTGGAATGTCGGTGGCCGACGCGAAGAGTACGATTACGAGTAAACGTAAAGTCTGGGCTGGAGCTGACGAGAATTACGCGGGACTCTTGAATGATTTCGGAAAGATAATGGAAATGACCCGTTCAATCTTCTAAGTGAATGGGCAAGACCGTTCAGAGAGACGGTCCTTGAGCGTTATTGCCGACTCTATTGGGCTCTGCTCTTTGTTGCCCAGAGAAACTTTCTCTGCAGGGTCTTGGGATATATCGAGGTCCAGTCGAATTCTGCTTTGTTAGCCCAGTTCTTGTACACTCTGGGGTCGATGTAGTTGCGGAGAGAAGTGTTCAGATTGTAATCTCTGGTCCGCTTCTGTAATTCAATATCCAGTTTGAGCTTCCTCATCCTCTCAGCGAGCCGCTGGGCCTGCTTCTCGGTCTTCGAAGGACGTTTCATCAGCTCACCGAGCCTCAACTGCTTCTTACCGAGACTACTCTCCCAAGTCTTCGGAGGAGTCCGCTTATGGTTGCACCTTATCGCTGCCTCCAAGTTCGCAACCCGGGCATGGTAGAGCTTAACGAACCCAGGGTCGTCAGGTTTGAACCCGTCGTGTCGGCCTAGGTAGGTCTGCACCGTCTCTGTGGCATGATGGGTTCGGAAGACTTTGGCGGTTAGACCCCGTGCTGCCTTCCCGAGAAAACTGTTAACCCGAGCGGAAGCGATCCCGTCGAAGACAAGATCTTCAAGCTTCTTGTCTGACACGAACTCTTGGAGGTTTCTTCGGATCGGGCTGTCGGAACCGTCTAGTTTGAGGGTCTTCTCCCAACGTACACTGTCCTTTCCGAGAAAGTCAAACTCGACGCCTTCTGGGAGGAATTTGACATGCTCGACTCGGAGCGTCGAGGCGCCGACGGTGTCAGCCTCGTCCTCCTCCTTCTCATCTCCTACTCTCATGGCCAAGTTGTCGATGAGGTATGATACAGTGGCTAGCTTCCGGACCTTGACATCTGGCGAGTGAAGGTTCTTCTCTATGAACTCGCGAACATCGGAAAGCTTTCTTCGCAGCTTCTTTGCATTATCATACTTCATCTTGTCTCGTTCTTGGCGCAGATCCGAGATATCGGAGGGCCAGACATACTTCCTAACCTGGCTTAGCTTGTCGACCCAGTAGGCCAGCCAGATAGACTCGTGATCATGAACAATATCCCTCCACTTCCCTAGGGGAACGGAAGCATCCTCGGAGAGATTCAGAACCACATCCTCATGAAATATTCTCGGCTTCCAGCGGCCCCGCATAGGATGACTGCCACGCCCCATNAATATGCTCGGGGGTTCCACCATGTAGTTTGCAAACTCAGTCTTTGTGCCATCGATAACAGCGTAGCCATACTTCTCCTTCAATTGAAGGCGAAGCTCCTTTCGCTGATCCGCAACCCTCTTCTTCAGTTCCTTGTCAGCCTTGAGAAGCTCCTCTTTCGACAGATACTCGTAGACCGGTGTGAAGTTGATCTCCGAATACTTCACATCAGCAAACTTCGCAGGAAGCAGCTTCACGAAGTCGGAGAGGAAGTTAGTCTGGAAGACGGGATCTTGAACGTAGGGGGTTGTTCTCTTCTTCCCCCACGCGTAGGCCATTTCTTCAGCATCGGGCGAGAGTCGAACTGTCTCGCCTCTGAGGTTGATCTGGAGCCCTTTGGGCTCGTATAAAGGTGGAAACGCGACACCATTGTGCCTAAGTTCCTTCCACTTCATCGCAAGACCCCAATAGTCACAGGCGTTTCACTGAAGACGGTAGAGAAGTATAGCTTGTCTCGCCTTTTTTTAGAACTTTGTTTTTGCTTAGCCTCTAAATGAGGGTTTTCTTCTCGTATGCCGGAATCAATAACGTGATTGGATAGGTTAAAGAGAATGAAAACTCCTTGGAGTTACTATAATGAAGCGGGCCGGAGCTTTCCTTGGCCCTGTTGGGCTATTCTTCGTTTCACTAGGCTATACGGCCTCGGCTGGAATCGCGCGGGTATTCGTTACCCTGGAATCTGTCTGCACTCAACACTGTCCCGTCCTTAGAGTTGAAGGATTCAGATTTCACCACATGTACTATGGCGTTCTTTTGCTACTGGTCACTACTGGTGTGATGCTCTATGCCTCTGATGCCAGGGCAAGATGGGACAGCGCACTCGTCGCAGGCATCGGACTGGGACTTATAGCAGACGAGATCGGGTTGCTGATTCTGAAACTGTCCTATTGGAATCCCATATCCGTAGGCATTCTGGCTGGAGGTGCGCTCTTTCTCTATCTCGCCACCGCACTCAAGTCTTGGAGAACTGGGTTGTCCGATTTCTATTTCGTAGACAGATACCAATTCCTAGCCCTGATCGGACTCTTGCTCGGATTAACAGGATTCCTCTACTTCGATCGGCCGGTCAGAATGATCGTCGAGGTAACCGCCTTGGGAGCATGGCTTTCAAGCGCCGTCCTAGTCACCAAATATGGGCGCAGACACTTCTTCCTTCTTCGGAACGCTCCGCTCGACTACCCGTCCCCGAATCGTTAGGAACTGGTAACGAGTTCCGCCCTTGCAGACCTTCCAACCAGAAGGTATCGAAGCCAGAGAGTATCAGAGAGCTATCGCAAAATCCGCGCTGACTGCGAACACTCTGGTGGTCTTGCCCACCGGGCTCGGGAAGACGATTGTGGCATTGCTCGTAGCGGCTGATCGTCTCTCCGGGTATCCACAAAGCAAGGTCTTGATCTTGGCCCCTACGAGGCCACTGGTGCTTCAACACGCCCAATTCTTCAGAGAGCATTTCCCAGATCCAGAAACAATATCGACTGTCCTCACAGGGGAGACCCCAGCCCGATATAGGGAGACGGCCTTTTCTGATTCGACACTGGTTTTTGCCACGCCTGAGGTCATCAGAAACGACGTTTCATCCGATCGGTACAGTCTCCGAAATGTCTCCCTTGTTGTGTTCGATGAAGCTCACAGATGTGTCAGAAGCTACGCTTATTCTGAGGTGGCCCAGGCTTACAAGCTACAAGCAAACAACCTATTGATTCTGGGCTTGACCGCGTCTCCCAGTGCAAAGAGGAGCCGGGTCGAAGAAATCTGCGAAAAGCTAGCAATAACCAACGTCGAGACCCGAACGGAAGCCGACGAGGATGTTACACCGTATGTCAAAGAGGTCTCCCTGAAGTATGAGCGATTAGCCCTCCCTGAGAAATACAAGGAAGTAAGCGGGATCCTGCGGGCGAGCCTTGACGAGAGGATAAACAAGCTAAGAACCATGCACCAGCTCCCGGCGAATGTAAGAGTAAGCAAGCGGATCCTACTAGACCTCGGCGAAAGGCTTCACAATAGTTTGAGAAAAGGAGGAGGTGGCGCGCTATTCGGGGCCGTTCAACTACAAGCTCAGGCAATGTCGCTGAACCATGCTATTGACCTGTTGGAGACGCAGGGGTCGCGGAGTGCCGAGCGATTTCTCTCCAAACTGGAGAGAGCTAGCACGAGATCAGCTCGTGGACTTGCACGCGATCCTCGAGTAGTTGAAGCTCAGAAACTGTGCGCTTCCCTCGCCAAGATCCCGCATCCGAAACAGAAACGACTTCGAGAGCTAGTTTCAGAGGATCTTCGATCAAAACCCGATTCGAAGATCATTGTCTTCACTCAATTCAGAGATAGTGTCGAGGCTATTGTTGAAGACCTGAGTATGATTGATGCTGTCCGACCCGTCCGGTTTGTAGGCCAGGCCAGCCGAAACACGAAGGATCTAGGATTGAGTCAAGGCGAGCAGATGCAGATTCTCGAAGACTTTCGAGATGGCAAGCATAATGTTCTGGTGACGACGAGCATTGGAGAGGAGGGTTTGCATGTGCCAGACGTGGATCATGTGGTATTCTACGAGGCTGTCCCGTCTGAGATTCGAATGATTCAACGGCGCGGAAGAACAGGGCGAACGCGACCAGGCAAGACGACTGTGTTGATGACTGAAGGAACTATCGACGAAGCCTATTACTGGACCAGTATCCGAAAGGAGGAACGAATGCACCGTTACTTAGCAACGATCAAGAGGAGCGGCGTGAAACACAAGCGAAAGACAACCCTCTTGGATTACGCATAGCGATCGTTCACGAAGACGAATTTTTCCCGTTCGTGGCCTGAGCCACAACCCTCAAAACTTTCAGTTTCAGAACAAATTGCCCATGATTAGCTTCGCAGAAAGCCTCTACACTTGGCTGGCCTCGACGCTCCTCCCTGCCTTCGCAGGGTTGCTGGTAATTACCTGGGCGAGCAAGAAGATTCCTGTAAGATACATAGCAGCCTTCGCCTTCGGTATCTTGTTCTGGTTTTTTGTAGATACGATCAGCGGCTCGGCGGTTCTTGGCGTCAACAGCGGATTTGGAGGAGGCCTATCTCAAACAGGATTGGTAGTCCTCTTCCTTATTGGCGTGATCTTCTTCTTCTGGGTCGATCGCAATCGAGAAGTCCTATCGCCGCAATCAGCCATCGGAAAATACGGCATGACCATACCGGTGTTGGTGGCTATCGCCCTGGGAATACATGGTCTCGGCGAAGGGGCAGCTTACGGCGCCACCGCCCATTCGACGTCGAGCGCGTCCATCATAGACGCATTTGGGGGACTGAGGGCAGCCGTGGCCTATGTGCTGCATAAGGGTCTGGAGCCTATGATGATAGGTGCCTGTTACTCTGTGTACTGCAAGCCCGAGGATACCACTGCCGGCGGCTCGCTTAGGAGTATGTTCATTCTGAGCGTCGTCTTCATGATTCCCTCTCTTCTGGGCGCTGCGACGGGCTACCTGCTTGCCTATGATACCACATACTTCTTCGCCCTCGGCACTGGTGCTGCAGTCTATGTAGTCTTCAGGCTCGCCGGGCCACTGTTCATTCCACGCGGAGTCGCGACGTCCAGAGAGCCAATCAAGGTAGCTGTATCTTGGATACTAGGAATTATGGCAATTTACTTCGCAGCCCTCTTTCACTCCTGAAACAAGACCCCAGTGAAAGACGAAGGACCCTAAGGGGAGAATGAGTGTCTGAGGGATGCTTCAATACACTCATCATCACTTCTCTTGATGATCAGCCTTTGGGAAAGCTTGCAGTCAGAAACAGCGAACAGAGACCGTCCTATGCAACCGTCAAGCGTTGGCGTCCAAGGTCCAGAAGAGTCTCCTTAGCTACTGCAACCCTCGTCTTAGTTGTGGCTGCCTTCTTCGTTGCCGCTTACGCCTTTCATCTCTTTGGATCGCAACCCCAGAATTGCTGGACCCGTCCCGCAAGTGCGCCCAACACAGCAATTTTTACCATCGTGATGGCGAACGAAGGCGTGAACGTGGGGTTCAATGGAAGCAAATATCACTCGCCCCCATGGCCGGTCGTGAACGTCACTCTCGGGCAGAACGTCATCATCCATGTCGTTAACAACGATACAGTGCAAGCTCACGGCTTCCAAATAATCCACTATTTCGACTCTGGAATCCTGGGAGGGCTAGCGCCGGGAAAGTGCTATGATGTCAAGTTCACGGCCAACAAGCTAGGAAGCTTCCTGGTGCAATGTGACATTAGTTGCTCGATCCATATCTTAATGCAGAGCGGTAGGCTAAATGTCAACTCATGATACCCAATCGGCCCTGGAACCGACGATGGAAATCAGCTTCCTGAAACGCTATTCGAAAATGGTATCCGACTCGCTTTCTGAAACTGGTTCTTGAAACAGCTTAATGAAATCGTTCCCTGATGCAGGTACCTGAATCGCTTCCTGAAACTGTGTCCTGAAACAGCTATCATGAATTTTCTAGCCCCCCGGGGGCCTATCCGAAACTCATGTGCCGGAAGTTGTACAGACAACTCCTCTCCCGGTGCCTGTTGATGTTACTCGTCCAGTTCTAACGAGGTGACGACACAGGCTTGAGAGACGGACAGAATAGACGTGCTCGAACGGGGCCACTAGACAGTCATGCCATACAGACGCTACGACCGGAAGGGACTCGACACTATCCTCGCCACCCTCCTACTCGTAGTCATAGTCGTAGCCATGACAGTAATCGTCTACTCCTGGTCACTAGGCATCTTCGGAAGCATCTTCCCTGCACCCCCCAGCGGCAGAGAGATATTGACCATAGAGAACCAGGGCTTCGACAGCAGCAACATGAAGATGACCCTCTTCCTAAGAAACACAGGCTCCAACCCAACCACCCTAGTCAGCTACTACGTACAAGACCAGAACGGAAACCAGTACTCAAGAACCTCTTGGTCAGTGCCACCTGACCCTCCGGCAACCTTGGTGAATGGAACTGGGGTGTTCGTTCTAATCAACTCAGCATGTAGCAGCTGTGCACACACCGGAAGCCAGTTTCAGTTCCAGACCGGGAACAGCTACACGATAACACTCATCACCCAGAGAAACAACCAGTTCTCCTTCACAATCATCCGCTAGAGCACCACCTTCTCGAACGCGAAATATCGCACCCAAGCACGTCAACAACGGTACTCCGACGGACTCGATCACCTCTTCCAAAACCGGTCCCGAGAACACGCAAAGTCCCACCACCCTTCGGTGCATCGCGAGACCATTATGGTTTAATAGAAATGAGCTAACCTAGTTTGATGTCGCGTCGATCTGTTCGCTTATTGTTCTGAAATCCCAGAGACCCCTCTGTGCTACAGAAGGCCGTAGATGACTAAGATGACCCTTCTGCGCCAGATTCTTGACGAGCCAAGCGGCGAACGCAGGAGATCCGGTAGCCCCTGGAGAATTGTAGTTGACGATGTGGTACGAGTGGGGCCCTTCGAGTTCGACTGCCTCCTTCAGGAAATTTCCATTCCGGTCTATTACTTGGGCTCGTACACCCGCTATTCCATGCCTTGTTAGATATTCTACCTTCAGCTCAGGGATGAATTCTTGGGCTCGTCGTGCCATCTGGCTCTTTGATATCGAAGAAAGCCATTCTTGCCCGGCTAGTTCGAGAAAGTCCCGGTTGTANAGTAGAGCGAGCTTGTTTGCNATTGGCCGCTCAAATATCTTCTTCACNGCCTCTGCAGGACTCGTAAAGAACCCACTATAGGTGTAAGGACCCGCTACAGGGACCGCGTTCGGCCCGATCTCCCTCCTGCCGTCGGCTCGCACTATCCAGTGAGGATCTAGGAAGGGAAGCTCCGGATGNTGCGCCACNGTGTAGATGTTTCTGGTCGCTAGGTATGTCCATTCGTTGCCTATCTCCCAGTATTCTCCTCTAAAGTTCAGGTCGCAATATTCGGTTCCCAGCTCTAACATGTGAGCAATACGTAGTGAGCTGCCCCCGGCACAGTTTATGAGAAATCGGGTCCGAATTGGACCACCGCCATTTCTTGGCCGGATCTCTAAGGAATCTCCTACCAGCTTGATGGCTACGACCTCGATTCCTGTTAGGAACTTGACGCCTTCGCGTTCCGCGTCTGCGCGGAGGGATCTTGTGAATGCGCGATAGTCTACTGATGTATCTGTCTTTGACCAGATNGCTCCGTGACCACGCACATGAGGTTCGAGTTTTCGAACCTCCTCGGCTGTGAGAACTTCAAGTTCGTCTTCGCCCATTCCATTCTGGAGCCCCCAGTGATAATATTTTTCGACTCGTTTCACATCCTCAGGACGCGTGGCCACTTCGAGAGTTGTAACCGGCTTCCAAGGCAGATTGTACTCTTTGGCATAGGACTTCCACATGCCATAAGCGGCCTGCGAGGACCTGGCGAAAATTCGCCGTTTTACAGGGTCGAGGTAGAAGGGGCGGTGAACGACGCCCGTGTTTCGTGTGGATGTGTGTACCGCAACGTCTTGCTCCTTTTCTAAGACTGCTACTCGTCCTTCGTATTGGTTTCCTATCCAGTAGGAGACTGATGTCCCTAGGATTCCGCCGCCTATGATAACAACATCCCAGGGTTCCACGTCGATCGACTCTGATTCGCGAGAGTTGAGTTTCCTATATCGGAATCGCGTAGTCTAATTTTTCAGAAGGACCCTAGAGCACCCAAGGGACCCCTATCTCGTTCCCGACTTGTTTCATCGACTCAACCACTGCTGCTCCCAGTGGAATGCCTTCCCTACGATACCTTTCGGTTCTAGCATAGCTCTTCTCTCCGTGGACGTAGATTCTGTTCTCTCCCTCAGCTTTCGGCGCGTCCTTCAGCTCTCGAGAAAGACGGTCCATGTCTCTTTTGAACTCTGCCAATGGACGAAATGCACCTGGGTCCAAAGCCATGAAGAAATGACCTACGCTGGGCTTTGCCTTGTTGACGTCTACTCCAAGCCCGGTAGCGGAGCCGCTTAGAACGCCGCAGAGTACGTCGACCATAAGGGCGAGTCCGTAGCCCTTGTGTCCTGAGTGTTCTTCTCCTTCCCCGCCGAGTGGAAGGATGCCTCCGCCTAGCCTCTTTGACAATGCGTCTAGTACCATGTGGGGATCGGTTATTCCCCTCCCAGTTGTGTCAACTGCCCAGCCTAGAGGCATCTTCTTTTTCAGTCGATCGTAGACCTCCAATTTCCCTCTGGGAACCACCGATGTCGCCATATCTAACACGAACGGCTTCTCATTGTAGGCCGGAGCTGTCAGGCTGATTGGATTGGTTCCAAGGATGGCTGTTTGGCCGAAGGTTGGAACTACTAGAGGCGCAGCGTTCGTCATGCTTACCCCGATTAGGTCATGTTCCAGCGCCATCAGGCTGTAGTATCCGGCGATTCCATAGTGGTGGGAGTTTCTGACAGAAACGATTCCTATGGCAGTTTCTTTTGCCTTTTTTATGGCAAGTTCCATTCCTTTGTGTCCGACGACTTGGCCGAGGCTCTCGCCGCCGTCGATGAGCGCGGTAGCTTTCGTCTCTTTGAGAATTCTGCTCTGGTCTGTCGGTTTTGTCCAGCCGTTCTTCAGATCATTGTAGTATCGCGGGAGCCTTGCGACTCCGTGAGAGTCGACCCCTCGGAGGTCGGCGAGTACCAGAACGTCGGTCGTTACTTGAGCGTCCTTCTCCGGGACTCCGAGTTTGCTCCAGACCTTGTTGCAAAAGTCCTTGAGTTTTGTCTCTTGAACTGTGACCTGATTGACTGTTAGCTGATCCAAGTCTTCATCTTCACTTAATAGTCAACCGCACGAATCAAGGGAATTCTTTAAGATTGGTACTGATTCCAGCGTAGAGCTGGGAGAGAAGAGTTTGGAGACCTACAAGATTATTCTGAGCAAGCTTGATGTTCGCCAGTTCGATTCGAAGAAGATTCCAGCCGAGGTGAAGGTGAGAGTGCTCGAGGCAGCTCGCGCGTCTGGAACGGGCAACAACAAGCAGGAGTGGAGGTTCATTCTAGTCCAAGAAAGAGAGATGTTGAAGAGGTTGGCTGAGGATAGTACNTCTGGGGGCTGGGTCGCGGGTGCTAGTTTTGCGGTGATTGTTCTTTCTGATCCGTCTCTTGGTTTTCACTTGATCGACGCTGGTCGGGCTGTCCAAAATATGGAGTTGGCTGCTTGGGATCTGGGAGTCATCTCCGGAATCTACACGGGGATTAAGGATGAGAAGATGAGGAAGGATTTCGCGATTCCCAGCTCGCTGAAGCCTGTGGTGGTCGTTGGGTTCGGGTATCCGGTGAAGAGGATCGTTGGGAAGAAGAATAGGATGCCGCTCTCGGATCTGGCCTTCATCGACAAGCNCGGGAACAAATTCGATCCCAAGAAGCTGAGCTAGAAATCTCGACATCGCACCTAACGCGCGACTCTACGCATGGTCGTGACATGCCAGCTAGGCGTCGTAGAGTTGCGAAATCGAAACTGTCAGTGCGCGCAGCCGGCTTGAGAGATCTCGATGCCCTAGTTCATCAACGTCGAGCCATGTGGAAGGCACTTGGGGTCAAGAATGATGGGTTGCACGAAAAAGGAGACCACGTCTACAAGCGATGGGCGCGAGCGCGTCTCAGAAATCACCAGCTCATGGCCTGGGTCGTTAGGAGCGATGATGGTAGGATCGCTGGCGGGGGCTGTCTGTGGCTTCAACCGGTCCAGCCGAGGCCTCAGCGCTCCTCGATGGTCCAGCCATACCTCTTGTCAATGTACACTGAGCCAGATTTTCGCAAGAAAGGCGCCGCTTCCTTAGTGGTCGAGGAGGCCATCAAGTGGTGCATGAAGAGGAGGTATGAGCGATTGATGCTTCACGCGAGCCAAATGGGACGTGGAGTCTACAGTAGACTAGGCTTCAAGCGGACGTGGGAGATGAGGCTCAACCTAGAAGATCGCTGATTGTTGAGGCCTGAGGGGCTAGTTCATGGTCATGAGAAAATTCGTTTCCTAGCAAAAGGAGTAGGTATGACAATGGCAATTCCCAGTCCTCATTCCATGATCTTGTCCACCATAAGACAAGCTGGCAAGGGCACGCCGGAGAGGAGTCGAAGCGTGGACTACTGCCCTTCGTGATTCTGGGCCGGCCATAGTCGCGCAGGCTTGGATAGGTTCAATGCCAAAAGATTGGAGATTGTCAACCGGACTCAGTTTTCTGGGTTTTCCGTTTGAGCCAACCTAAGGCTCCTTTTTTCTTCTTCAGACGGCAGTCCGGTCGTTGCTGTTTTATCAAAGTCTGTCGCGTCCCAGTCATCGAGTCGAGCTTTCCGCATGTGACTATAGGTCTCCACCGCTTTGAACGCTGCAACAATTAGTGAAAGCCCAGCTAGATATGGTAGCAGTAGTCTGACTTTGTCTGTTGGGACAATGACGCCTCCCACGCTTGGCGATTGAACTGTAATGCTCAGCAAGTCGAAATGGGACCTCGCACCGCTAGTACCGGTTACGTTCACGATGTAGGTCCCCAGAGGCGTGGTGGCTGTCGGGGAAAAGGTGAGATTGAAGCCGTTTACCAACGGTGGAAGATTGACGGTGGTGGACATCGGGCTTGTTGGGAGGCCCGATGGCCGGGGGGATGATAACACGCTGACACTTCCAGAAAATCCGGTGAGGCTGACTAGTGTGATCTTGCTCTGCCCAGAACCTCCCTGAACGACAGTTTGGGAAACAGGGCTGGCGGAAATGGCAAAGTCGGCGAGGCCAATAGTAGCGGTATAAGCATCCTGGTCAACGCATCCCCATGCTGGGTCGACAGTGTCACAGGCGCTACGGTTGTCAGTCCAGATAGGGTGGACGGTCTGCGCTGTAGCCGCGATTCCAATGTAGTCTCCCATGAAGGCTCCGCTCGCGTCAGGGTTATCGGTTCTGAGTACAGTGTTCGGGTTGAAGGAAGCGTTTGTCACTCGGACATTCGGAGAAAACGAGACTCCTCCATCTTGTGACTGGGCGTAAAATAGATCCAAGGTTGTCATCGTTGCTCCGGTATTCAATCTGCTATCGTACCATGCCACGTTGATTATTCCTGCCGAGACGGCGATAGTTGGAAAGAAATGCTGCCCTTGGCTTACGTCATTGACTCTTAGAGGAGCGGTCCATGAAGAGCCACCGTCTGTCGATCTAGTCAAGAATACGCTCGCATTTCCCTGCCTCAAATCGTCAAAGATCACGTAGACACCCTTGTTATCCGCGGCGATTTGAGGAATTGTGAAGGCACGAAAACTAGCACCCGAGGGAGGGCCGGTCAGCCACGAGGCAGGATTAACAGCTCTTACGGTCTGTACTAGCGATGCTCCGCCGTTAACAAGTTTGGACACCTGGACATAGTACAGGTTGGCTCCCGTTACTGGATCAAAGGCATCACTTGAGACGTAGACATTGCCGCTCAAGTCAACGGCAACCCCTGGCAGTCCTCCTGTCTGATCTGCTGGGGCATAGAATGGCGCCGAGAATGTGCTTCCACCGTCGGTAGACCGCGTGAAGAGAGTGGCGAACGGAGAAGCTACAGTAAGTTGAGCGTCAAAGGCCATGTAGACGTTTCCGTCATTTGGACCGCCTGTGGTGTCGACGGCAATCCATTCTTTGTCGGCGGACAAAGGACCGGTGATCAAAGTGACACCTGAGTACGTCAGTCCGTCATTCACATATTTGGCGACAAAAGCGACTGTATTCCCCACGGAACCAGTCGAGGTTAAGTTGAAGACAAGGCCCGCGTAGTAGACATTTCCCGCGCGATCAAAGGCCAGAACAGGGTCAGAGGTAACGTTGGACTTGTGCAATGGCGAAGATAGTCCTTGGGGCGAGGTATCACTCGGGAAGCCTGGCAGTAGACTGGAGGACCAAGTCTGACCGTTATCTGTGGATCTGTAATAACCATGCCATCTGTGTTCCCCGATGCTCTTGAGCCTCAAGTCTTGGCCGCCCGCCACGAGAACGTTGGGGTTCCGTGGGTCGACCGCGATTGTTACCTCAACTTGTTGACGGTCGGGGAGTGCTTCTCCAACAATTCCCACGTTGGAACCGACGACGCCTACGCTAGAAGGACTCGCTTGCGGTGAAGGGCTGATACCTACGGAGGTCGTCGATTGCAAAGCTGATGTGGGCATTGCCTGGACTTGCAACGCTAGGAGTGCAAGCCAGCTCAGGGTTATGATAGCCAAAAGGGGGCGTTTCACACAGATGAAAGTATCATGCAAACTGAAATGCTTTGCGGAGCCCACCCAAGTATTGCTCAAACCGAGAACCCACCAATCAGGTATGGACGAGACCTGTTGCTCTTATCGGCAGTAACGCGCTCGCCGATGAGCTGCGCTTGGCGATCGAAGATAGTGGAGTGACAAGACTCCTGGATGAACCCGAACACTGTTCGTGATCGCCCGATAGGATTATTCTGCTTGTTCTAAATGATGATTGTCGAGTAGCTCTTCTAGCTGTTGAAGAATTCTTTTGGGATGGTCTTTGCCAGAGCTGCCCCCCGCTTCTTTGGTTACTGATGAATCCCGTCCGAAGACATGTTTTGTGTCGCGAGGAACAACTGCTTTTGACGTTTCTGGGTTGGTAACGGATTCGGTAACGGTGGTTGGTAACATCTAGGGATTGCGTAGTGAGGTTTTCTTTGTTTTTCCAGACTGCAGAGGGAGGTTCTCACGCGCAGCTTAGGATCTGCATGGATCAGCTTTGATTTACTCTGCCTGTTCCCAGTGATGGTTGTCCTGCAATTCTTCTGATTGTTCGAGAAACTCTTCCGGCTGGGTCTTGTCGAGAAGATGGCCTGCTCTCTTCTTGGTCTCAAGATAGAACCTGTCGTACTTGTTCGGAGGAACCACGACTGGAATCCGCCCGGTTATTCGAATCCCGTGCAACTGTAGGTCTTTGATCTTAGCCGGGTTGTTTGTCATTAGTTTGATGGACTTGACGTGGAGGGACCTTANCATGTGAGCCGCTAGATCATAGTCGCGCTCGTCCCGTTTGAAGCCGAGCACCTCGTTGGCTCGAAAAGTGTCATAGCCCTCATCCTGTAACTGGTAGGCTTTGATCTTGTTGATGAAGCCGATTCCCCGCCCCTCCTGCCTCATGTAGAGTACGATGCCGCGGTCCATNTTCGCAATCTGCCTCATTGACTCTTGGAGCTGATCGCGACAATCGCACCTGAGAGAGCCAAGCGTATCTCCCGTCAGGCACTCAGAATGAAGTCGTACTGGGACCTCCTCTTTCTCGAAAATGTCCCCGTGGATCAGCGCAGCATGCTCTTTTCTGTCAAAATTATTCCAGAACGCCACCACCTGGAATTCGCCGAACATGTCAGGGAGTTCAGCGATGGCCATCACCTTGACACATATCTCAGGAGCCTCTGCGCAGGCATGATCCTGATTCTCCTTAAGCAGCAGCTGCACGGTAGGCTTCGGTAGCCCCATTC
>JGI25386J43895_10000042_pt1 | contig 15926 bp, 13 predicted proteins | sample GraSoi013_1_40cm_2_FD_43895 | JGI IMG/M metagenome (IMG submission 43895) | reverse complement strand
CCAAGGGCGCGGCGGGGAGCCGGAATCGATAAGGGCAGACTTCGTCCAGGGACTGCGCGCTTCCGCACTCCTCGCGCAGCGCGAGCGCGTCCTCCGGCCGGTCGGGCTCGCATCCGGTCTCCACCGGCTTCAGCGCCAGCGGGCGCAGTCCCTTGCGAGCGAGCGAGGCGCAGATCGCGCGCGCGATCTCCGTCTTGCCGACACCGGTGTCGGTGCCGGCGACGAAGAAGCCCTTCACCCGGTCGCCTCGACGATCGACTCGCGAACACTGTCCACGAGGAAATCCACCTCGGCCGGCTTGATCGAGAGCGGGGGCATCAGCACCACCACGTTGCCCAAGGGCCGCAGCATCAGCTCCCGCTGGCGCGCGGCGAGCGCGACCTTGTGCCCCACCCGCTCGGCGTAGGGAAACTCCTCCTTCGTCTTGCGGTCGCGCACCAGCTCGATGCCGATCATCAGGCCGCGCTGCCGGATGTCGCCGACATGCGGCAGCTCGGCGAGCGGCGCGAGGCCTTCCGCAAGCCGCTGCCCCATCGCGCTGGCGTGATCGAGGGTGCGGTCCTCGTCGAACAGACGGAGCGAGGCGAGGGCGGCGGCGCAGGCGAGCGGGTTGCCGGTGTAGCTGTGGCCGTGGAAGAAGGTGCGCTTCGACTCGAACGGTCCGAGGAAGCTCTCGTAGACCGCGTCGGTGGTGAGGGTCGCTGCGAGCGGCAGGTACCCGCCCGTGAGCCCCTTCGCGAGGCAGAGGAAATCCGGCACCACCTCCTCCTGCTCGCAGGCGAAGAGCGTGCCGGTGCGGCCGAATCCGGTCGCCACCTCGTCGCAGATCAGCAGGACGCCGTTCTCCCTGCAGGCGCGCGCGATGCGCTTCAGGTAGCCCGGCGGGTGCGTGATCATCCCGGCGGCGCCCATCACCAGAGGCTCGAGGATCACCGCTGCGATCTCGTCGCGCCTTCCGTGGATCATCGATTCCGCCGCCAAAGCAGCGGACTCGAGGCAGTGCTTCGGCCCGGTGGGCCAGCGATAGGCGTAAGGCGCCGGGACGCGCAAGCAGTCGAACAGCAGCGGCCGGAAGATCTCGTGGAACAGATCGACCCCCCCGACGCTGACCGACCCCAGTGTGTCGCCGTGGTAGCCCTCCGCCAGTGCGACGAACTTGCGCTTCTCCGGCTTGCCCCGCTGCTTCCAGTGCTGGAACGCCATCTTCAGCGCGACTTCCACCGCGGTGCTGCCGTTGTCCGAATAGAAGACCTTGGTCAGGCCGTGCTCGCCCGGAGGGAGGCCGGCCCGTGGAGCCCGCGCAACGAGCTCCGCCGCCAGCTCGATCGACGGCGTCGAGGCGAGCCCGAGCAACGTCGTGTGCGCCACGTGCTCGAGCTGAAGACGGATGGCGCTGTCGATCTCCGGCCGGTGGTGTCCATGCACGTTGACCCACAGGGACGAGATCGCGTCGAGGTACTTGCGCCCGCGCGTGTCGAAGATCCAGGAGCCACGCGCGTGCTCGATGATCACCGGCTCGTCGCCCGGGAGCGGCTCGAGCCAGGTCTGCATCTGCGTGAATGGGTGCCAGAGATGCGCGCGATCCAGGGCGACAAGGCGCTGGTGGCGCGATTCAGCCTCCTCGATTGATTTCGGGATCTCACTCATCGAGCGAAGGTTTTAGCACGCGCGGAGCGCGGCGAGAGCGGCATCGATGTGCGCCTCGGTGTGTGTGGCGTTCAGCGCGAAGCGGATGCGGCTGGTGCCCGGCGGGACCGTGGGCGGCCTGATGGCCTTGGCGAGGATGCCCAGCTCGCGCAGGCGGGCGGCCGTCGCCAGCGCGCGCTCGGGCGCGCCCGCGAGAATCGGGAAAATCGCGCTGTCTTCGCGCGCGGTGACGCCGAGCGCACGGAGGCCGGCGGCGAAGCGGCGCACGTTCGTCCACAGCTGGGTCCGGCGCTGGTCTCCCTCCGCGCCGGCAAGGATCGTCAGGGATGCCAGCGCGGCGACGGCGAGGGCCGGCGGCAGCGCGGTGGAGAAGATCAGCGGGCGGGCGCGGTTGACGAGCAGGTCGCAGATCGCCCGCGAGGCGGCGACGTACGCGCCGGCCACCCCAAACGACTTGGAGAGCGTGGCCATGCGCAGATCGGCGGTGACACCGAGCTCGGAGCAAAGGCCGGCGCCGCGCGGGCCGAGGACGCCGGTCGCGTGGGCCTCGTCCACGACCAACAAGGCTTGCGCATTCGCGCAGACCTCGGCCAGTTCGCGGAGCGGAGCGCGGTCTCCGTCCATGGAGAAGATGGCGTCGGTGACGACGAGCTTGCGACGCGCCGGCGACCGCAGCAGGCGGGCGACCGCGCCGACATCGCCGTGCGGGTAGATCTCGATGCGCGCCCTGGAAAGGCGGCAACCGTCGACGATCGAGGCGTGGTTCAGGGCATCCGAGAAGATCAGGTCCTCGGGGCCGGCGAGCGCGGCGAGGAGGCCGCAATTGGCGGCGTAGCCGCTGCCGAAGAGGATTGCTGCCTCGGTGCCTTCGAACCGGGCGAGTTGCGCCTCCAGCTCGTGCTGCGGCAGGAAGTCGCCACAGACCAGCCGGCTCGCGCCTGCCCCGGCGCCCCACGCGCGCGCTCCACCGGCGAGCGCCTCGACGATGCGGGGGTCAGAAGCGAGCCCGAGGTAGTCGTTGGAGCTGAAGTTGATCAGCCGCTCCCCGGGACGCAGCTCGACCTCGGCCCCCGGCGGGGTCCGCAAAGGCTCCATCGACCGCAATAGCCCGCGCGCTCGGAGCGCATCCAGCTCGCTGCGCGCGATCTCGTCCGCTCCCGCCATCGCTCCGCACACTATCAGCGGAACGGGAACGCGCGCAGCACGGTGTGCGTCGCTCCGCCCTTGCCGAGGACGCTCTGCATCAGGCACGCCTCCCGCGTCGTCCAGCGGGCAAACTCGCCCGGGGTGATGGCCGCCAGCGCCCGCTTCGCCGACTGCTCTCCCCGCGGCCGCACCCGGGCGAACGTGAGATGAGGCCGGAAGGGGCGCTCCTCCAGCGTGAATCCGCGCTGGCGCAAGGCGGCACGCAGGCGCTCGGCGGCCTCGATCAGCAGCGCCGCGCCGTCCTTCACCCCAAGCCAGAGGACGCGCGGCCGGGCTGTGTTGGGAAATGCGCCCGTTCCCGAGAGCGCCACCTCGAATGGCGCCCCTTCGCGCAGCGCCTCGCCCGCCGCCAGCGCCTCGTCCGGTCCCGGCTGCTCGCCCAGGAAAGCAAGCGTGAAGTGGAGTTGCTCGATGCGCGTGAAGCTCACGCCGTCTCCGCCCGCCTTCTTCGCCGCCTCGAGCGGCGCACGCAGCCGATCCTTCGCTTCGCCCGGCAGCGGCAATGCAAAGAAGAGGCGCATGAGTTATCCATGCAGTCCCATGCCCCGCAAAAGCAAGGCATCGACGCGCGCGCCGCTCCTGCCGCTTCCGCTCGTCGAGCGGCTGCTCTCCGCCGCCATGTCGCGCGGCGCCGACTTCGCGGAAGTGTACGTGGAGCGGAACACCACCACGGCCGCGACGCTCGACGAGGGCAGCATCAAGAGCGCGCAGTCCGGCTCGGTTACCGGCGTCGGCGTCCGCGCCATCCGCGGCGCACAGGTCGGCTACGCATATTCAGACGATCTCGATGAGGCAGCCCTGCTCCGCACCGCGCATACCGCCGCGCTGATCGCCGACGGCAACCGCGAGCCTGGACCGGTGAACATGTCGCGCACCCCGCTCCCCACCTACTACCAGGTGCGCACTCCGCTCGCTTCCATCGACGTGGCGCGCAAGATCGAGCTACTGCAGCAGGCCGACTCGGCCGCGCGCGCCTACGACCGGCGCGTGAAGCAGGTCACCGGCGGCTACGCGGACCAGACGCGCGAGATCCTCGTCGCCAATACGCTCGGTCACCTCGCCGAAGACCGGCAGGATCTCTGCCGCCTCTCGGTCCAGTGCGTCGCCTTCGGCAAGAACGGCGAACGGCGCACCGGCTTCTACGGCGGAGGCGGCCGCGTCGACTTCCGCTTCTTCGAGGATTTCTCGCCCCAGCAGGTGGGCCGCGAGGCCGCGCGGCAGGCGGTGGCCACGCTCGGCGCCGTGCCAGCGCCCTCGGGCCCGCAGACGGTTGTGCTCGCGCCAGGGTGGAGCGGCATCCTCCTCCACGAAGCGGTGGGACACGGCCTGGAGGCCGATTTCATCCGCAAGGGGACCTCGCTCTTCGCCGGCAAGCTCGGCGAAAAGGTGGCGAGCGAGCTCGTCACGGTGATCGACGACGGCACCGTCGCGGGAGGCCGCGGGTCGATCAACGTCGACGACGAGGGCAACCCCGGCGAGCGCAAGGTCCTGATCGAGAACGGGGTGCTCAAGGGTTACCTCTATGATCACCTGAACGCCAAGCTCACCGGCCAGCGCAGCACCGGCTCCGGCCGGCGGCAGAGCTTCCGGTACGCGCCTCTGCCGCGCATGACCAATACCTATCTCGCGCCGGGCGATCAGACGCCCGAGGAGATCATCTCTGGAGTCGAGAGGGGACTGTATTGTCGCCAGTTCGGCGGCGGCCAGGTGGACATCTCGAACGGAAACTTCGTCTTCGAGATCAGCGAGGCGTATCTGATCGAAGGGGGAGAGATCACCAAGCCCGTCAAGGGCGCGATGCTGATCGGCGTCGGACCCGAGGCGCTGAAAAACGTCAGCGCCGTCGGCTCCGACGCCTCGCACGATCCCGGCCTCGGCACCTGCGGCAAGGACGGGCAGGCGGTGCCCGTCGGCGTGGGACTGCCGACGGTGCGCATCGACAGCGTCACCGTCGGGGGCACCGGCGCATGAAGCTGCTCGATACCTGCGAGCTGCTGGTCACGCTCGCGCGCAAGGCCGGCGCCGCGGAGGCGGAAGCGTATGCGGAGCGGACGCGCGAGGCGTCGGTGCGGGTGCGCGACGGCGAGGTGGAGGAGCTCCACCAGGCATCGTCGAAAGGGATTGGCCTGCGCGTCATCTGCGGGCAGCGGCTCGGCTTCGCCTACGGGACGGACCTGTCGAAGGACGGCCTGAAGGGGCTCGCCGGGAAAGCCGTCGCGCTCGCCCAAGGCGCCGCGAAGGACCCCGCGAACGGGCTCCCGCGCGGCGCCCAGCTCGGGGCCGTTGCCGGGGGCGAATACGATCCGGCGATCGAGGAGATCGCGCCCGAATGGAAGCTGCGCGCCGCCAGGGAAGCGGAGAAGGCGGCGCGCGCCGAGGATCCGCGCGTGCGCAAGTTCGATTCCACCGGCGCGGGCGATTTCCTCTCGCAGGCGGCCATCGCCTCCAGCCAGGGCGCGCGCGGAGAGTCGCGCGCCTCTTACGCCTATGTGTACTGCTCGCCGGTCGCCGAAGCGGACGGGCAGCTGCAGACCGCCTCCTGGAGCGACACGCGCAGGACGCTCGCCACCCTTCAAAGCCCCGAGGAGATCGGCCGCATCGCCGCGCGGCGCGCCGCGCGCATGCTGGGCGCGCGCAAGCCGAAGACCCAGCGCGTTCCCGTCGTCTTCGATCCACAGATGGCCGCGGGGTTCATCGGCGGCGTCTCCGCCGCCGTGAACGGCCTGCTCGTGCACAAGAAGTCGAGCTTCCTCGGCGCGCTGATGGGCAAGCCGGTCGCGTCCAAGGAAGTGACGCTGGTGGACGACGCCACCCTCCCTCACGGCATCGCCACCCGCCCCTTCGATGGCGAGGGCGTTGTCTCCCGCCGGACACCGGTGATCGAACAGGGCGTACTCCGGAGCTTCCTGTACGACGCCACCACCGCGCGCAAGGCGAAGGCGAAGAGCACCAGCAGCGCGTCGCGCGCCTGGGCGAGCCTGCCGTCGATCGGCACCAGCAACTTCTATCTGCAGGCCGGCACGCAGAACCCCGAGGCGATCGTCAAGGGCGTGAAGAACGGACTGTACGTCACGGCCATGCTGGGCCGGGGCGCGGACGTGGTCACGGGCGATTATTCGCGCGGCGCGAACGGCATCTGGATCGAGAACGGCGAGCTGGCGTATCCCGTGCAGGAGGTCACCGTGAGCGGCAATCTCCTCGAGATGCTGCGCGGGATCGATGCGGTCGGCGACGACCTCGAGTTCCGGGCCTCGACGGCCTCGCCTACCATCCGCTTCGCGGAGCTGGTCGTCTCCGGCGCATGAGAGCGCTGCTCTTCGATCTCGACGGGACCCTCACCCACAGCGGCGGCGCCGGAAGCCGCGCTCTCGGCCAGGCGCTGCACGCGCGTCCGCGGGCAGCCGCCGAGCTGCGCAAGATGCGGCTCGACGGCATGACCGATCGCGCGATCGCGCGCGCGGTCCTCGCCGCCGAGGGGAACCAGGCAGTGCCGCTCGACGAGCGGCTTCGTGGCGTGACGGCGAGCGACATCGACGCCGTCCTCGTCCGTTACCTCGACGCGCTCGCCGTGCAGTGCGCGCGCCAGGCCTATGTCGCCCTGCCCGGCGTCTTCGTCCTGCTCGAGCGGCTGCAGGCGCGCGGCGGCGTTCTCCTCGGGCTTTGCACCGGCAATCTCGCGCGGGGCGCGGAGCTGAAGCTGACCTGCGCCGGTCTGTGGGGTTCCTTCCGTTTCGGCGGCTACGGCAGCGACGCGGAGCCCCGCGCCGAGATCGTGCGCACCGCCTGGAGCCGCGCTTGCGAGCTGGGGGCGACCGAAGGGCTGGTGATCGGCGACACCCCGCGCGACGTGCTCGCCGCGCACGACGCGGGGCTTCCCGCCTGCGGTGTCGCGACGGGACGCTACAGCGTCCACGAGCTCGCGGAGCACGGAGCAGAGCTGGTGCTGGCCGACTTCAGCGACGTGGAGCGAAGCGAGCGGCTGCTGCTCGGTCCATTGCGCTAGGAGCGCATCTCATGACCTCGGACCGAGCCAGCGGCGGAGCACCGGTCCAGGTCAGGCCATCGCGGTCCTGGACTTTTCGGTGCGAATTGGACCCGGCGCCGGGTGTGGCGTCGGCACNGTGCGCCGCTTCTTCGGCTGCGCCGGAGCGCCCTTTTCCGGAGCAGGCGCCGGCTTTTCGGCAGCGGCCGCGAGGAGAAAGAGCGCGACGAGCAGGATTCGCATTCCGTGATAGTACCGCCGGCCGCGAAAGGACTCCATGCCCCGCCTCGTCGTCTTCCTTTGCTGCCTCGCCGCGGCCGCATGCAGGAAGGCGTCGCCGCCTCGGCACCGGTTCTGCGATCAGGACCTCTCCGGGCTGTGGCTCAACTCGAGCGATCGGCATTTTGCCTACCGCTTTCGCGATGATGCCGGCGTGATCCGGGGCGAGTACCTGCAGCGGGAGGACGATGGCGGCCTGAGCAACCCCGTGGAGCCGATCACGTTCGAGCTGCGCCGGGGCGAGGACGCCGTTTCGGGCGTCATGCGCACCACAGGGGAGTCGCCGAGCGGCCGCGCTTGCCCGGTGGAGTTCGAGACCCGGGTCAGCGATTGCAAGCCGGAGGCGCTCCAACTGGTGGTGGAAGTCTCCGCGGCCATCGGCGCAGACTGCAGGCGCACTCCCGCGGAGGACGGCGGGATCGCTCCTCGCGATCTCCGAGAGTTCCGCTTCGAGCGCGCCGGGCGATGAACGCTCAGCCCTGAACGAGGAGCTCGAGCTCGGCGCGGACTTCGTCGGCGAGCGAGGGGTCCCCTTCGGCGAGACGAGCAGCTCGAGCCGCCGCAGCGAGCGCCCGGGCCGGATCGCCGCCCTGCTCCCGCAATGCGCGAGCGAGGGCGAGGTGGAGCGCGGCATCGTCCGGCGCCAGCACGGTCGCCCGCGTGAGCGCGAGGATGGCGCCGACCGGGTCCTTGGCGAGCAGCAGCGTCCCGAGCCGGGCATGCGCCCGGGCGTCGTCCGCGAGCCGGATCGCGGCGCGCAAGTGTTGGATGGCCTCGTCGCTCCGGTCCGCGCTCTCGGCGATGCTCGCTAGCCGGAGGCAGGCCAGGGATGCAAGGCGCGGGTCTTCCGCCGCGTCGCGCGCACGCAGGTACAGCTCTCTTGCGCCGGCCTCGTCCAGGTGCAGAGCGCGGTAGTCACCGAGCGCGAGCAAGACGTCGGGATCGTCCGGCCGCGCCTGGGCGAGGCGCTCCAGCGCGGCGAAGAGCGCCGGCATCCGCTCGCCTCCGATCGCGCGCTGGGCAGCGTGCAGCAGCGCGCGAGACGCGGCGGCGAGAGCGGGAAACTCCCCGGTCAGGGCGAGCAGATCGTCCACGCCCTCGCGACGGGCCGCACGACACAGGCGCAGGATGGCCTCGGCCGGCATCTCCGGCTCCATCGTGGCCGGCGGCGCCGCGGCGTCTTCACCCAGCGCCGCCAAGGTGCGCCGGGCGATCCGACGGCCGAGTTGCGCGGCGGCGCCGACCTGCACCCGCTCGTCCCACTGCTCCCGCACGGCACCGCGCGCGTCGGCGAGGAGCAGCTGCAGCGTGAGCCGCTCCCCGGCGCGCGTCAGGGTGGCCCCGAGCGCGAAGTCCGCTCCGAGCTGCCCGGCGGCATCGCCCAGCGAAGCGGCGGATACCTCCACCGGATCGACCACCAGCCGCGCGTCCGCCGCCGGCCCGCACAGCTCCCAGGCCGTTTCCCCGGCGAGCCAGCGCGCGAGGTCGTGCGCCTGCGGATCGATGCCATCCACCGCAAAGGGCAGGACGGCGACGATCCTCACCGCAGCTCCGGCACGTGCTTGCGCAGGATCTGCTGCACGTCCTTGAGCTCGGCCCTGCGCTTGAGCGCGTCGCGCACGTACCGCAGCGAGCTGGGGATGTGCGGCAGGAACGACGGATTCTTCTTCACCCGGTCGATGAACACGAACCGCCCGGCGTCCTTCAGCTTGCGCTGCACCGTCAGCAGATCGAAGAAGGCGACGAACTCGCCGGAGTCGAGCCGCGGCCCGCCTTCCGCTACGAAGCGCTGCAGATAGCGNGCGAGCATGGCGTCGATGAGCGGCCGGTCCAGCTCTACGTAGCTGTCGCGCAACAGGGCGACCAGATCGTATTGCCGCGGCGCTTGCAAGGCGTCCTGGAAGTCGATCACCACCTGCTCGCCATTGGCGAGCACCATGATGTTCCGGCTCTGGTAGTCCCGGTGCGTGAAGCCGCGCGGCGCGCCGGCCAGCTCGCGGCAGATGCGCGCGAAATGCTCCCGCAGCGCCTGCAGCTCCGCCCCGGTCGGCGTCGCCCCGCGCGCGAGCAGCCCGTACTCGATGAAGTGCTCGAATTCCCAATGATACAGGTCGTAATCGAAGGCGCGCGACCAGGCGAAGCAGCTCGGGTCCGGGCTGCGCTCCGCATGGGCCCGCAGCCGCGCCAGCTGATCGATCGCATGGGTATACAGCTTCTTCCGATTCACGCCTTCCTGCAGNGCCCGCTCGAGGGTCCGATCGGTCAGGTCCTCGATCACCAGGAAGCCGTCGCGGGCCGCGTCGAGGAGGATGCGGGGAACGCGCACGCCGATGCGATCGAGGTACCGGTGCACATTGACGAATGGCAATTCTTGTGGCGCGTGATCCTTGCTCGCCTCTTCGCTCTTCACCGGATCCGGCGGCAGCTCCATCACGATGGCGTTGGGGCCCGTCATCCCGTGCACGCGCCAGTAGATGCGATTGCCCGCCCCTCCGGGCAGCCGCTCGACTCGCCCCGCCGGCTGGCCCGTCGCCGACGTGTAGGCGGCCTGCAGTTGTACTTCATTCATGTGTCGGGGCAGAGTAGCACGCACCGCCCGCGCTCTCCTGATCTATAACTCCTTCGTCCGGAGGAGCCGACGATGCCCGTCTTCCAGAACATCCTGCAGGCGATCGGGAACGTGCCTCTGGTGCGGCTGAACAAGGTCGCCGGTCCGGACGACGCGGCCGTCTACGCAAAGTGCGAGTTCATGAATCCCGGCGGGTCCGTCAAGGACCGCATGGCCATGTACATCCTCGACAAGGCCGAGCGGGAGGGCCGGCTGCGGCCTGGCGGCACCATCGTCGAGAACACCTCCGGCAATACCGGCATGGGGGTGGCATTGTGGGCGGCGGTGAAGGGTTACCGCTGCGTGTTCACCATGCCGGACAAGATGAGCACGGAGAAGATCAACGCGCTGAAGGCGTTCGGCGCCGAGGTGGTGGTGACGCCGACCAACGTCGCCGCGGAGGATCCGCGCAGCTACTACGAGACGGCCAAGCGCATCCACCGCGAGATACCGGGCTCATTCATGCTGAACCAGTACCACAACCCCGACAACATCGAGGCGCACTACCGCATCACCGGGCCGGAGATCGAGAAGGACTGCCGCACGGCCGGGTTCAACCTCGACTTCTTCGTCGCAGGGCTGGGCACCGGCGGCACCATGTCGGGCGCCGGCAAATACTTGAAGGAGAAGTTCCGCGGGATGCGGAACATCGGCGTCGATCCGGAGGGGTCCGTCTACCTCGACTACTTCAAGACCGGAAAGCTCACCCAGCCGCACGTCTACAAGGTGGAAGGCATCGGCGAGGACATGCTCTGCAAGGCGATGGACTTCGCCGTGCTCGACGACGTCCGCCGCGTCGACGACAAGCAGAGCTTCGTGATGGCGCGAAGGCTCGCGCGCGAGGAAGGCCTCTTCGGCGGCGGGTCCTCGGGCTCCGCGGCGCACGTCGCCGTCGATCTGGCCAAGGAGATCGGCGCGGGCAAGAACATCGTGGTCGTGCTGCCCGACAGCGGCTCGCGCTACATCACCAAGTTCTATTCGGACGAGTGGATGAAGGACAACGGCTTCCTCGATCCCACCGATCGGCTCGGCACCGTCGCCGACCTGCTCGGCGGAAAGAGGCCTCCGCTCTATACGGTGAAACCGACCGACCACGCCAAGCACGCCGTCGATCTGATGAAGCGGCACGGAGTCTCCCAGCTTCCGGTCGTCGAGGCCGGGAACAAGCCGGTCGCGATGCTGCACGAGGTGGACTTGCTGCAGGCGCTGATCGACGGGCGGCACAGGCTCGACGAGCCGATCTCCGCCGTCATGAAGCCGCTGGCCGGCGTCGTCACGCTGCGCACGCCGGTCTCGCGATTGAAGGAGCTCTTCGCGACCGACCACGTGGCGATCGTGAAGGACGGCGATCAACTCGCCGCCATCGTCACCAAGATCGACCTGATCGACTGGCTCGGCACCCGCGTCTCGATCCGCTGACCGCCTGCGTGTCGTCGTTCCGTTGCGGCCATTCTCGTATCGAGGGGTCCACAAGACGATCGAGCTGCATTCCCTGCGCGGCGGAGTGAAACATCTCCGCCCGCGCTCTGCTAGCCTCAAACATTCTCCGGAAAGGCCTGGCAGAATCCTCGCTTATCCGCCCTTCGGCCAAACTGAACCCTGGATCCGAAGGCGCGACGCGTTCTTCCGCAGGCAATTGCTGAAGACAGCGGTTCCCATCACCCAATGGCAATCGGCCGGTGGCCTGGCGCTCGCCATCGCTGCGACCGCCCTCGACCCGTCGGGCGTGCCCGCGCTGGACGCATGGGCGGGCGCGACCCGGGTCGATGACGACATCTCGGCAGTGCCATCCTCGCTGAGCTTCACGGGGAGCGCCGTCGCGTTGATCGGCACCATCGGCGAGTGATGCTGCGAGGCAGGCCACGCGCGCCTGTTCATCGACGGTAGGGAGACCTTCGATCAGACCGGGATCTGGCAGAACAAGTCGAGCTCGTCACAGAGCCTGCCCAACTCCATCCTGTTCGCCTGGCGCTGGCCGACGACGGGCGTGCACACGCTGCGCTTCGAGCCGGGCGTCGAGAAGGGAAAAGAGGGCGGTTCGTTTCTTCATATCCGGGTTATTTCCTGGTCAGGTAGCCAGCCGGGTCAAGCGATGACCGCGTGCGCGCAGGACGAGCTGGCCTACTGAGCGCGTGAAAGCCTGGCGCGCAAGGCCCCGGCCAGCACCTTGGCGATGCGGTGGTGCGCTTCCGGCCCGGGATGTCCGTCGCCCACGATCAGCTCCGCCGGATGGACGTCGATGATCGCGAACGGCAGGTTCTGCTCGACGAACAGCGCGCTGACGATGGAGGCTTCCGCATGGCCGTCGAGCGCCCGCTCGGCCCCGATGGAAAAGATGACGAAGAGGGGCTCGGCGCCGTGGGCGCGCGCGGTGCGCGCCGTTTCGCGCAGGACCGCTGCCGTCAGTTGCATCGACTCGCGCAGGTCCGCCTCGCTCATGTACGGCAGCTCGTTCACGAACAGGTCGCGCAGGCGCAATGCCGCGAGGAACCTGCGCGCCGGCGGGACCAGCGCCAGCGCTCCGTCGCGCAGCACGAGGCGACCCCGGTAGTCCTGTACGTTGCGCGACAACATGACGGGGACGAAGGTCGTGACGGTCAGCACGGGCCGCTTGAGCCGCTCGAGCGCGTCCTCGAGACGCAGGTACGCTTGATCGGATCCGTACCCGCCGCACGCTACGTTCACGACTTGAAGGCCCAGGTCCTTTCCCATCTGCGCCGCGAACGTCTGCTCGTACGGCACCCCGTGGCCGACCGCGATCGACTCGCCGGAAACGACGAGCGACGGCAGCTCCGGATCGGGTGCGCCGGCGTCGCTCGCGGCGCGGTCGCCCCACGCGTCGATCGCGTACGCGATGCGCCTCTCATTCGGACCGAGGACAGTCGTCCGAGAGGGCAGCAGCACCCAGCCGAATCGCGGATCTTCACGGCCGAATCGGAACTCGAGTTTGAGCGACCTCCAATAGGCAGTCCCGTGCTCCTTCAGGCGGAGCACCACCTCGGAGGTGGCGAGCGCAAGCACAACGGCGAGCGAGATGCGGAGCCACCCGGCAAGGCTCGATCGCGCCACACCGCGACCGAGCGGCCACGCCAAAGCGAGCAGTACGAGACCGCACACCGCCGCCGCGATACGCGTATCAGACACCCACGCGGGCGCCCACGGGTAGTACCAGGGCAAGAGGACGTGGCGCTCGAACCAGCGACCGTCGAGCACGCGCGCGGCGACCAGCAGCGCGGCGCCGCAGGCGGCGCAGACGGTGGTGGCGATCCAGCGCACGTTCCGCGCAGCTTAGCGTGTGCTACCGTCCCGGGCATGACGAAATCGTTCGTCCTCCGCGTTCGAGAGGTCGTGAGCGTGGACGGCGACGGGGCCGTGGGCGGCGCNCCTATCGCAAGAGCAGCGCCGCGAGCGCGATGGCCAGCGGCACCACCAGCGTGGCGAGCGTGAGGACGAGCGCGGCCGGGCGACCATTCCGGGTCGGGCGAGGATTCGGACATCTTGTCTCCCCTCTGCGCGAGCGTGCTATGCAGGGCGCCACATGAGCACCCGCGACAGCGACCACTTCGAGACCAAGGCCATCCACGCCGGTCAGCAGCCCGATCCGACCACGGGCGCCGTGATGACGCCAGTTTATNTGACGTCCACGTACGCGCAGTCCGCCCCCGGCGAGCACAAGGGCTTCGAGTACTCGCGCACTCGCAATCCGACGCGCGACGCGCTCCAGGGCTGCCTCGCCGCGCTGGAGAGCGGGAAGCACGCTCTCGCCTTCGCCAGCGGGCTGGCGGCGACGGACGCGGTGCTGCACCTGCTCTCCTCGGGCGATCACCTGGTGCTCAGCGACGACCTGTACGGAGGGACCTTCCGCCTCGCGGACAAGGTGTTCAAGCGGCTGGGCATCGAGCAGACGTACGTCGACGTCGCCGACCTGCGCGCAGTGGAGGCCGCGTTCCGCCCGAACACGAAGCTGCTCTGGGTGGAAACGCCAACCAACCCCATGCTGAAGATCTGCGATCTGGCGGCGCTCGCGGAGATCTCCCGCAAGCGCGCGGTGATCTCCGTCTGCGACAACACGTTCGCCACCCCGTTCTTCCAGCGGCCCCTGGAGCTGGGGTTCGACGTCGTCGCACACTCGATGACCAAGTACCTGAACGGCCACAGTGACGTNGTCGCCGGCGCGCTCGTGCTGCGACGTGACGACCTGCACGAGAAGCTCGCGTTCCTGCAGAACGCGGTCGGGGCCGTGCCCGGCCCGCTCGACTCGTTCCTCGTCCTGCGCGGGCTGAAGACCCTGCACGTGCGCATGGAGCGGCACGACCGGAACGCGCGCCTCGTGGCGGAAGCCCTCAAGCGCCACGCGAAGGTGGAGCGCGTCACCTGGCCAGGTCTCGCCGAGCACCCGCAGCACGCGCTGGCGCGCAAGCAGATGACGGGGTTCGGCGGAATGCTCACCTGCGTGGTCAAGGGCGGGCTTCCCGCGGCGCGAACGTTCCTCAAGGCGTTGCGGCTGTTCGCCGTCGCCGAGTCCCTGGGCGGCGTGGAGAGCCTGATCGAGCACCCGGCGATCATGACCCACGCTTCGGTGCCGCCGGAGACCCGCCGCAAGCTCGGGATCGACGACGGCTTCCTCCGCCTCTCCGTCGGGATCGAGAACGGCCAGGACCTCGTCGACGACCTGGTGCAGGCGCTCGACCGCGTTTAAGTCGCCAGCTTCAGCGGCGGCGGCTCCTTCTCCACCAGGTACTCGAACTGCCTGCGCAGTTCCTCCGGGCTCATCTTGATCGTCGCGGCGATCTTCCCCACCAGCGCCGCGTCGTCGAAGTCGTCCCGGCGCAGCCGGATCATGTACCGCCGCGCGATGGCGTAGCGGTCCGAGTGGATGTCCACCAGGCGCACCCGGGCGCGGCCGGTCTTCGGATCCAGCAGCTCCGTGAAGGGCACCGGGACAAAGTGGCCTCCCTGCACCGAGACCATCGCCTTGTCTCCGCCGGAGAGCAGGTACTTCGTGGCGCAATAGCCGAGATCGCGCGTGTACTCCATGTCGTAGGGGATGGGATCCGCGCAGCGCAGCTCGTAGCCGATGTTCTTCGATACCAGCGTAGCCTTGATGCCCAGCGAGGCGAGGCGCGCGGAGACCTGGTGCTTGAGGATCTCGCCGATGTCGACTTCCGCCAGCCGGACGTGCCCGTGCTCGTCGCGCTCGACCTCGTCCAACCCGGAGAGGTCCTTGGGATCGACGCTGAGCACCAGACCTTCCGCGACCACCGCCACGCCATCGCGCCGGCCCATCGCCAGCCGCTTGACCACGGCCATCGCCAGCGTATCGACGAAGAGCCGCAGCGGAACGCCTTCGCCGAACTCCTCGCTGATCAGCGTGAGCGTCGCGCCCACCGACTTCCCGATGCCCAGCGCGAGGTGGCCCGCCTTGCGGCCCATGGCGACGACGATGTACCAGCGCGAGGTGGTGTAGGCGTCCACCATGAGATTTTTCACGAGCTCGACGCCCAGGTGCCGCGCGGTCTGGAAGCCGAAGGTGTCGATGTGCGGCGGCAGGTCGAGGTCGTTGTCGATGGTCTTCGGCACGTGCGCGACGCGCAGCCGCCCCTCCGCCACCTCGGAAAGCTTCATCGACGAGAAGGCGGTGTCGTCGCCGCCGATGGTGATCAACATCCCGACGCCGAGATCGGCCAGGGCATCGCGCGCCGCCACCAGGAATCGCTTGTCCTTGGTCGGATTGGCCCGGGAGATGCCCAGGAGCGAACCTCCGCGGAAGTGGAGGCGGCTCACTTTATCGATGGTGAGAGGGATCACGGCATCGGGCGCCCCGTGCATGATCCGGTCGAACCCATCGCGGATCCCGATCACCTCCACGCCCTCGAGAACGGCCCGGATGGTAGCGGCGCCGATGACGCTGTTGATGCCGGGAGCGGGTCCGCCACCGACGAGGATTGCCAGCTTCCCTGCGCCTGCCATGTTCGCTCTCCATCCGGCCCCTCGGGCCTAGAACACATTTCATAACCGGCCTGCGGGTGTTTGCGCTCAAGCGTAGCCGCTAACCGGCCTTCGGCCGGCGCGGCTAGCCAGACGATAGCTGATCTCGTCCAGTCGCGTGGGTGCGTTCGGCGAAACACGTGTAGAGTGCCCAGCCCTCCAAGGAGACATTTTTGTCCGATCCGCCCCGCTCACCGAAGGAAGCGCGCCGCCTCG
>JGI25386J43895_10000041_pt1 | contig 15947 bp, 11 predicted proteins | sample GraSoi013_1_40cm_2_FD_43895 | JGI IMG/M metagenome (IMG submission 43895) | reverse complement strand
CGATCCCGCCGGCCTCGAGCCCGGCGACATCGAGCACCTCATGGACGAGCGCGGCGGTCTCGTCGAGCAGCGGTGCGACGAGCCGCTCGAAGCGGCCGCGCACGATCCGCGCGTCCACGTCGACCGCGGCGTGGTGGTACGAGAGGATCGCGCTTGCCTGCGTCGAGAGCTCGCACTTGGTCGCGTCCGCGGCCTGGAAGATTTCGTACCCGAGCTGCAATTCGATCGCGCTGCGCAGTGCGGCAAGCTCGCGCTTCGGCGCGCCCGCGCGGACGAGGTCGTCGAGCGCGTCGAGGAGCGGCTTCTCGTTCAGCGCCGAGAGCGCGTGCCAGTCGCGGAGCGCGTTCACGATGTAGCGCGGCAGCGCGAGTCGCTTGGGACCCCACTGCGCGCGCGAGCCGAGGAACGGCGCGACCGCATCGTCGATGACGAGCTCCGTCGCGCGGTCGCCGCCGATCGGGCCGCCCGCGGTCGCCAGGACGCGTAGCCCGCGCGCGTCGCGCCGCACGACGCATAGGTCGAGCGTTCCGCCGCCGAAGTCGAACACCAGGCTCGTGCCCTCGGCCGTGGCCGCGGCGTGTGCGGCGGCGATGGGCTCCGGCACGAAGTGGACCTCAGAAAAGCCGGCGAGCTCCGCGGCTGCCCGCAGACGCGCCGTCGCGCGGTCGTCGGCTCCAGGCGGTCCGCTGAAGCGCACAGGTCGACCGAGCGTGACCGCCTCGGGGGCGATGCCGACAAGGTCTCTTGCGCGCGCGCGCACGTGCGCAAGGACCAGGGCGATCAGATCTTCAAGGCCTTTCGCATCCCCAAAGACGTTCGTCCGCGTGTCGAGCGGATCCCCGAGAAAGGTCTTGAGCGCCTGGAAGAGCCGGCCGGGGGCGCTCGTGTCCGTGAGGATGTAGGCCTCGAGGCTCTTGTGGGTCCAGTCCGTGGAGGGGAGGCGGATGCCGAGCATCTGCACTTGACGCCGAAGCGGTCCGCGGTCGCGGTTGTCCGACAGATACTCGTCGATGGCACGTCGGCCGACGATCGGCGTGCCGTCTCGCCGGATGTACAGGACCGTCGGCAGCGTTTCACCCGCGATCGGGTCGAGCGGCAGCACGCGGACAGCGGCGCCGTCGAACGCGGCGAGCGACGTGTTGGACGTGCCGAAATCCAGACCGAAGCGCACGGGCCGACCACACTAGCGGCCGAGAAGGGCCCGCCGCGTAGAGAGGGTTTCGGGCGGCGGGCCTGGTCGCCCGGCGGGTGGGCGGTCCGACGCGAAGGAAGAGTCTTGACAACGGCATTGTTAGGTTTTATAGAAAGAAGGTGGCCATAGGACGTCGACCCGTCTACGTGATCTCGATCGCCGCGGGCCTGGCCGGCTGCCACCCGCGGACCCTCCGGATCTACGAGGAGGAAGGCCTGCTCGAGCCGGTGCGCACGCACACCAACATCCGGCTCTACTCCGACGACGACCTGCAGCGCGTCCGCGCCATCCGGTACCTCACGCAGATCCGGGGCGTGAACCTTGCGGGTGTCAAGCTCCTGCTCCAGCTCCGCGACGCGACCGAGCTCCTTCGCGAGATCGGCGAGGAGCTCGCGACGCAGGACGAGGCCCCGGCCGCGCAGGCGGCGGTCTATCAGGAACGCGGCGACGAGACGGCGAACGACGCGGGGCGCCCGCGGCCACGAAATCGCCCGCGCCGAAATAGCGTTGAGCTCTAAAAGAGGAGGCAACCTATGACGCTCGCCCGCTTCAGCCCCAGCACCGACGTCGTGTCTCTCCGCGAGGCCATGGATCGTCTCTTCGAGGACAGCTTCACCCGGCCGAACGGGTGGTCCGGTCTGGTTTCCGGCCAGGTCGGCGTGCCGGTGGACCTCTGGGAGACGAAGGACGCATACCACCTTCGCGCGGACCTGCCCGGTCTGACCGCGGAGGACATCGAGATCAATGCCACGAGCGACACGATCACGTTCGGCGGCGAGATCAAGGCGCAGGCCGACGCCACGGAGGACAGCTGGCTCCGTCAGGAGCGGCGCGCCGGGAAGTTCCAGCGCGCCTTCACCCTGCCGGTGCAGATCGACCCGAACAAGGTCGAGGCGAAGTTCACGAACGGCGTTCTGGAGCTCGTGGTCCCGAAGGCCGAGAGCACCAAGCCGCGCACGATCAAGATCAACGCGAATAACAAGTAGCCAAGTCGCTTAAGGAAAGAGAGCTCGAATGACCGACCCCGAGACGACCACCACGATCACCGACCCGCAAGGGAATCCCTACCCTCGCGACCTGCCGCTCGTGCCGCTGCGCGAAGCGGTCGTGTTCCCGAAGCTCGTGGTCCCGCTCGGGGTCGGTCGTGAGAAGAGCGTCGCCGCCATCAACGCGGCGATGGCCGAGGAGAAGCACTACGTCATCCTCGCGGCGCAGCGCGACGCCGAGGTCGACGACGTATCGCCCGAGCAGATCTACGGCGTCGGCACCGTCGCCGAGATCGTGCGCCTCCTGCGCATCCCCGACGGCAGCGCCCAGATCATCGTCCAGGGCCTCCAGCGCGTCCGGATCACCGGCTACCAGCCGGAGCAGCGCTTCTTCCGCGCGACGTTCGAGCCGCTCACCGAGGATCTCGGNAACGCGGTCGAGCGCGAGGCGCTCGTCCGCAGCGTGCGCGCCCTCTTCGAGAAGTACGTCGACAACGGTGGCTCGATCCTGCCTGAGGTCGCGATGACGGCGAAGAACACCGAGGATCCCTCGCACTTCGCCGACCTCGTCGCGTCGAGCCCCGACCTCACGCTCGAGCAGCGCCAGCAGCTCCTCGAGACGCGGCCGCTCGTCGAGCGCCTCAAGTTCCTCTCGGTCTTCCTCGCGAAGCAGAACGAGATCCTCGAGCTGAAGGCGAAGATCCAGAGCGAGGTCCAGCAGACCCTCGACAAGACGCAGCGCGAGTACATCCTCCGCGAGCAGATGAAGGCGATCCAGAAGGAGCTCGGCGAGGACGAGGGTGGCGCGGAGCTGCGCGAGCTCAAGGAGAAGATCGAACAGGCCGGCATGCCCGACGCGGTGAAGGAGAAGGCCCTCAAGGAAGTGGGCCGTCTCGAGAAGATCCCGCAAGCCTCGCCGGAGACCGGCGTCATCCGGACCTACGTGGACTGGCTCGTCTCGCTGCCCTGGAACAAGGCGGCCAGCGACGACTGGGACATCGCCCAGGCCGCGAAGATCCTCGACGAGGACCACTACGGCCTGCCGAAGGTGAAGGACCGGATCATCGAGTACATGGCCGTGCGCAAGCTCAGCCAGAACCTGCGCGCGCCCATCCTCTGCTTCGTCGGCCCGCCCGGCGTCGGCAAGACGAGCCTCGGCAAGTCCATCGCTCGCGCGATGGGCCGCAAGTTCATCCGCATGTCGCTCGGCGGCATCCGCGACGAGGCCGAGATCCGCGGCCACCGGCGCACCTACGTGGGCGCGCTCCCCGGCCGCATCCTGCAGAACATGAAGACCGCGGGTGAGATCAACCCGGTCTTCATGCTCGACGAGATCGACAAGGTCGGCGCGGACTTCCGCGGTGACCCGAGCTCGGCGCTCCTCGAGGTCCTCGACCCCGAGCAGAACAACGCGTTCAGCGACCACTACCTCGAGGTGCCGTACGACCTCTCCAAGGTGATCTTCATCACGACCGCGAACGTCGAGGACACGATCATCCCGCCGCTCCGCGACCGCATGGAGATCATCCGGCTCCCCGGCTACACCGAGGACGAGAAGATGCACATCGCCACGGGCTTCCTCATGCCGAAGCAACTGAAGCAGCACGGCCTCGAGGACGGCAGGCTCACGATCGAAGCCGAGACGCTCCGCAAGCTCGTGCGCGAGTACACGCGCGAGGCCGGTGTCCGCAACCTCGAGCGGGAGATCGGCACGATCTGCCGCAAAGTCGCGCGCGCGATCGCCGAGGCGAAGACCGAGGCCGTCACGGTGAAGCCCGAGGACCTCAACACCTACCTGGGCCCCGAGCGGTTCGACTACGGCCTCGCGGAGAAAGAGGACCAGGTCGGTGCGGCCACCGGCGTGTCGGTGTCCGAGCACGGCGGCGACGTCCTCACCGTCGAGGCGACGATCATGGACCAGGGCAGCAAGCAGGAGGAGTTCGTCCTCACCGGCCAGATCCAGAAGGTCATGGAGGAGTCCGCGATCGCGGCCCTCAGCTACGTTCGCGCCCACTACGCGGAGCTCGGCGTGCCGAAGGGCTTCTTCAAGGACCACGCCATGCACATCCACGTGCCGGCCGGGGCGATCCCCAAGGACGGCCCGTCNGCGGGAGTGACGATGGCGACCGCCATCGTGTCCGCGCTCACCGGCCGCAAGGTTCGGAAGGACGTCGCGATGACGGGCGAGATCACGCTCCGTGGCCTCGTCCTGCCGATCGGTGGCGTGAAGGAGAAGCTCCTCGCGGCCCACCGCGCGGGTATCAAGACGTTCCTCATGCCGAAGAAGAACAAGAAGGATCTCGTCGACGTGCCCAAGGAGGTCACCGACACGGTGGAGATCAAGCTCATGGAGAGCATCGACGAGGTCCTGAAGGCCGCGCTGCTTCCGGGCCCGAGCGTGACCCCGGCGCAGATCGAGGCGGCTCGCCCGACGCAGACCATCACGCCGCCGGCGCACTAGCCGGAGGACCGCCATGCCGGTCGAGTACAAGGACTACTACAAGATCCTCGGGGTGGGAAAGAACGCCACCACCGAGGACATCAAGAAGGCGTACCGCAAGCTCGCGCGCCAGCACCACCCGGACGTCAACAAGAAGCCGGAGGCGGAGCGCCGCTTCAAGGAGATCAACGAGGCCAACGAGGTCCTCAGCGATCCCTCCAAGCGCAAGCGCTACGACACCGTGGGTCCGGACTGGGAGCGCTACGCCTCGGGCATGGGCGGTCAGCCTGGTGGCGGGTCGGGATTCCATTGGGTGTACAACGGGCCGCCCGGCGCGAATCCCTTCGGCACCGACGCGGCCGGGTTCTCTGACTTCTTCCGGACGCTGTTCGGCGACGTGGGCAACGGCGGATTCGCCGACGCCGACGATCTGCTCGGCCGGACGCGGACGCGGACGCGCCCGCGAGCGCGCGCGCGACCGGGCGAGGACGTGGAGGCCGAGGTCGAGGTCACGCTCGCCGAGGCGTACAAGGGGACCGAGCGCGTCGTCGAGATCGCGCGCGAGAACAGCGGCGGACCGCGACGGCTCAGCGTCAAGATCCCGGTGGGCGTCCGCGACGGGCAGCGCATCCGGCTCGCGGGTCAGGGCCTTCCCGGTTCGGGCGGCGGCGCGTCGGGCGATCTCTACCTGCGCGTCCGCGTGAAGCCGCACCCCTTCTTCACGCGCGACGGGGACGACCTCCGCGCCGAGCTGCCGGTCGCGCTGCACGAGGCCCTGCTCGGTGGCGAGGTCACNGTCCCCACGCTGAAGGGGCGAGTCACGCTTCGCATCCCGCCCGAGACACAGAACGGGCGCGTCATCCGGCTCGCCGGCCAGGGGATGCCCCGCACGACCGGCGGCTTTGGCGACTTGTATCTGACGATCAAAGTAGTCCTGCCGACGAAGCTGTCGGAAAAGGAGCGGGAGATGGCGAAGGAGCTCGCCGCCGCGCGCGGGAACGAGAACGTCAGGAGTCATCTTCTGTGATCGATCCGAACAAGCTGACCGAGAAGTCGCAGGAGGCGCTCGTCGCCGCGCAGCAGCTCGCGCGCGAGAACGGCCACGCGCAGGTCGACGTCGAGCACCTCGCCGCGCGCTCGTCGATCAGTCCGGCGGCATCGTGCCGAGCGTGCTCTCCGCGCTCAACATCGCCGCGCCGCAGCTGCGCGCCGCGCTCGAGGGCGAGCTGCGACGCGCGCCCAAGGTCAGCGGCAACGTCCAGGTGGGCGCGTCCGCGCGGCTCGGCCGCGTGCTCCAGCAGGCCCAGCAGGAGGCCAAGAACCTGCGTGACGAGTACGTCTCGACCGAGCACCTCTTCCTCGCGATGACCGACGACCAGGGCTTCACCGGCGACACNCTCAAGNGGCTCGGGGCCACGCGCGACCGGATCCTCGAGGCGCTGCAGTCGGTGCGCGGCAACCAGCGCGTCACGGACGCGAACCCCGAGGGCAAATATCAGGCGCTCGAGAAGTACGGACGCGACATCACCGACCTCGCGCGCAAGGGCAAGCTGGACCCGGTCATCGGGCGCGACGAGGAGATCCGCCGGGTCATCCAGGTCCTCTCGCGGCGCACCAAGAACAACCCGGTGCTCATCGGCGAGCCGGGCGTGGGCAAGACCGCGATCGTCGAGGGCCTGGCCCAGCGCATCGTGCGCGGCGACGTCCCCGAGGGCCTCAAGGACAAGCGCGTCGTCGAGCTCAGCATCGGCTCGCTCCTCGCCGGCTCGAAGTACCGCGGCGAGTTCGAGGAGCGTCTCAAGGCGGTCCTCAAGGAGATCGCCGCCAGCGAGGGCCAGATCATCCTCTTCATCGACGAGCTGCACACGGTGGTCGGCGCCGGAGCCGCCGAAGGCGCGGTGGACGCGGCCAACATGCTGAAGCCGATGCTCGCCCGTGGCGAGCTGCACACGATCGGCGCGACGACGCTCGACGAGTACCGCAAGCACATCGAGAAGGACGCCGCTCTCGAGCGCCGCTTCCAGCCCGTCTACGTGGGCGAGCCGTCGGTCGACGACACGATCTCGATCCTCCGCGGNCTGCGCGAGCGCTACGAGATCCACCACGGCGTCCGCATCCAGGACGCCGCGCTCGTCGCCGCCGCCGTGCTGTCGCAGCGCTACATCACCGATCGGTTCCTTCCGGACAAGGCGATCGACCTCGTGGACGAGGCCGGGTCGAAGCTCCGCATGGAGATCGACTCGATGCCGGCCGAGCTCGACGAGGTCGAGCGGCGCATCCGCCAGCTCGAGATCGAGCGCGAGGCCCTGCGCAAGGAGAGCGATCAGGCGTCGAAGGACCGGCTCGCGAAGCTCGAGCGAGAGCTCGCCGACCTCAAGGAATCGTCCGCGGGGCTGCGCTCGCAGTGGCAGCAGGAGAAGTCGATCATCGACGAGATCCGCTCCAAGCGGTCGCGGCTGGAGCAGCTGCGCACCGAGATCGAGCGAGCCGAGCGCGCGGCCGACTATGCGAAGGCGGCCGAGCTCAAGTACTCGACCGTGGCCGGGCTCGAGAAGGAAGTGCAGGCGGCCGAGGAGCGGCTCGCGCAGCTCCAGAGGGGCCGCAAGATGCTCACCGAAGAGGTCACGCCCGACGATGTCGCCGAGGTNGTCGCGAAGTGGACCGGCATCCCGGTCACCAAGCTCCTCGAGGGCGAGGTCTCAAAGCTCCTCAAGATGGAAGAGCGGCTGCACGAGCGCGTCGTGGGCCAGGACGAGGCTGTCACCGTCGTCGCGAATGCGGTCCGGCGCGCCCGCGCGGGCATTCAGGATCCGCAACGTCCTCTCGGGTCATTCCTCTTCCTCGGTCCGACGGGGGTCGGCAAGACGCTGCTCGCGAAGGCGCTCGCCGAGTTCCTCTTCGATGACGAGAAGGCGCTCGTCCGCCTCGACATGAGCGAATACATGGAGAAGCACACGGTCGCGCGCCTCATCGGCGCGCCGCCCGGATACGTCGGCTTTGATGAGGGTGGCCAGCTCACGGAGGCGATCCGCCGGAGGCCGTACGCGGTGCTCTTGCTCGACGAGATCGAGAAGGCGCACCCCGACGTCTTCAACGTCCTCCTGCAGATCCTCGACGACGGCCGGCTCACCGACGGGCACGGCCGCACCGTGGACTTCAAGAACGTCGTGATCATCATGACGAGCAACGTCGGCTCCACGTTCATCACCGAGCTCGCGAACAACCCCGAGCTCATGCGCAAGCGCGTGATGGATGCCCTCCGCGGGCAGTTCCGGCCGGAGTTCCTCAACCGGATCGACGAGATCGTCATCTTCTCGAACCTCGTNACCGAGCAGCTCATGGAGATCGTCGACAAGGAGACCCGGATGCTCGCGAAGCGCCTTGCGGAGCGCAAGATCGAGCTCGAGCTCTCGGACGGCGCGAAGGCGCTCATCGCGAAGGAAGGGTTCGACCCCGCGTACGGGGCGCGGCCCATCAAGCGCACGATCCAGAAGCTCATCCTCGACCCGCTCGCGCAGAAAGTGCTGTCGGGCGAGTTCAAGGAGGGCGACACCGTCTACGTCGACNCCGAGGACGGGAAGATCGTCTTCTGGTCGGAGCAGTACGCGCAGCAGCGCGCCGGGGAGAGCCAGAACGGCGAGCGTGAGGCCGCCGGCACGCGCAAGCGCGGCAGGAGGATGAACTAGCCGGTGCGGGCCGCGCTGGCGGCGCTCGCCGCGCTGGCGATCGCCGCCGCCTCGTGCGCGGGCGGACGTAGCGCCGCGCCGAGCGCGACGGGGCTTGTCGTCGCGGCGCCGAGCGCGACGGCGTCGCCGGCCCCAACCGCGACCTCGACCGCCGCGCCGGGTCACGCGATCGAGGACCTCATCGCGCAGATCGACGAGGCCAGGCTGGTCGCCCACATGACGGCGCTCACCGCCGTCGGCTCGCGCGATCCGCGTCATCCCGGGCACGAGAAGGCGGCGCAGTACCTGCGCGACGAGCTCGCGAAGCTGCCGGGGCTGGCAATCGGGCAGCACCAGACCGTCCAACAGGGCATCAAGCTCACGAACATCATCGTCACCGTGCCGCCGACCGGGCCGTCGGCGCAGACTTCGCTCAACGGGGCGATCCTGCTCTGCGCGCACTACGACTCGACCGCGGTGCGGACCCCCGGCTGGCGTCCCGCGGTCGATCCCGCGCCGGGAGCGGACGACAACGCGACCGGGACCGCCGCGCTGCTCGAGATGGCGAGGATCCTCGCCGGCGAGCGAGGCTCGCTGCGCCGTCCGCTGGTCCTGGCGTTCTTCGATGGCGAGGAGCTCTTCTTCAAGGGCAGCGCCGCGTACCAGCAATCACTGGCGGGACTCTCGCAGCCGATCACGTTCGCGGACGTCATCGACATCGACATGGTCGGGTTCAACCCGATCGCCGACCGGCTCGACCTCATCTGGTACACGAACGCGTCCGCGCCGCTGCGCGATCGCGTCGTCGCGGCGAACGACCGCTACAAGATCGGCGTCTCGCCGCTGACCCCGCAGCTCGCGACGGACGCAAGCACGATCCTCGACGCCGCGCCGTTCGGGCTCGCCGGCACCCCGTCGGTCGGCCTCGTCGAGCGCTACGGCGACCCCGACGCGACGTATCCGGGCAACCCCGCCTTCCACACCACGAACGACACCCCTGAGAGCGTCGTGAACCACCGCCTGTGGCTCAAGGCGGCCAGATTGGCCTTCGCGACGGGCCTGGAGCTCGCCCGCGCCGGTTAGGCATCGGCGCGATCAACGAGCGAGCCGCTAACCGGCGAGGGCCTCCGCCGCGAGGACCGTGCCCTCGCGTTCGAGCGTCTCGACCTCGCCGTCGCTGACGCCGATCTCGCCAAGGATCTCGCGCGTGTGTTCGCCAAGGAGCGGGCCCGCGCGCTCGTGCCGCAGCGGCGTACGCGACATGCGGACGGGCGAACGCGTCGCGCGGACGCGGCCGAGCTTGGTGTGCGCGAGCTCACCCACGAAGCCGCGCGCGCGGACATGCTCGTCCTCGAGCACCTGGTCGAGCGTGTAGAGGACGCCGCAAGGGACACCCGCGCGTTCGAGGAGCCGATACCAGTGCTCGCTCGGCCTGCGGCTGGTGACCTCCTCGATGAGCGCGGCGAGCTCCCGGTAGTTCTTCCGCCGGAGCGGCCCGGTCGCAAAGCGCTCGTCCGTCGACAGGTGCTCTATGCCGAGCGCCGCGGCGAACGCCTGCCAGTTGGCGGGCGTCGTCGCGCCGATCGTGACGTAGCCGTCCGACGTCCGGACCGCCTGGTACGGCGCGTTGATCCGGTGGGCGGACCCGAGCGGCTTCGGTACCTGGCCCGTGGCGAAGTAGCCACTCGTCTCCCACACCTCGAGCGCGATCGCCGACTCGAGGAGGCTCACGTCGATGTGCTGGCCCGTGCCGTCGCGATCGCGCACCCGCAAAGCCGCGAAGATCGCGTAGGCGGCGAANAGCGCGGCCGAGAGGTCCGCGAGCGGNACCCCCACCTTCACCGGCGGGCGNCCTTCCTCGCCGGTGATCGACATGATCCCACTCATGCCCTGGACGATGAGGTCGAGCGCCGCGCGATCCTTGTACGGGCCGGTCTGACCGAACCCGGACGCCGAGCTGAGGATGACGCGCGGGTTCGCCTGGGCGAGGATGGAGTAGCCGAGGCCGAGGTCGTCCAACGTCCCCGGCCGAAGGTTCTCGACGACGACGTCGGAGGTCTTCACGAGCCGCAGGAAGATCTCGCGGCCGCGCGCGGACTTCAGGTCGAGCGCGAGGCTGCGCTTGTTGCGGTTCACCGCCATGAAGCCGGCGGCGTGCCCATCGACGAACGGTCCGGCCAGGCGCGTGAAGTCGCCGCCCTTCGGGTTCTCCACTTTGATCACGTCGGCGCCCATGTCCGCGAGCAACATGCCGCAGTAGGGACCGGCCATGAAGTTCGTGAGCTCGAGGACGCGAACGCCCGCGAGCGCGTAGTCGCCCGTCAGCGGCCCTTCCACCGGGGGGCGCGCTTGGCGAGGAACGCGTCGACCCCTTCTCTGAAGTCCTCGCTCTGGTACGCCATCTGGATGAGGTCGTCGACCTCTTCGGTGCGGGCGTGCACGAGGAGGCGACGCACCATCTCCTTGATCGACCGGATCGTGAGCGGCGCGTTCGCCGCGATCTGCTCGGCGACTTCGAGGGTCCGCGACTCGACGCGATCGGGTTCGACGACCTCGCTGAATACACCGGCGGCCTTGCCCTCTTCGGCGTCGATGAGCCGGCCCGTGAAGAGCAGATCCTTGGTCCGCGCCGGACCGATGTAGGCCATCATCCGCGCGACCGCGGCGATCGAGAGGGTGTTGCCGAGCGTGCGGGCGATCGGCACGCCCAGGCGTGCGTCCGTCGCCGCGATCCGCAGGTCACAGGCGAGGGCGATGTTCGCGCCGCCGCCCACGGCGAAGCCGCGGATCATCGCGATCGTGGGCTTGCGCACCGCCTCGACACGGCCGACGTTGCGGTTCTGGCGCTCCTCGTATTCGAGCGCGTGTTGCGGCGTGGTGAATTCGCGGAACTGCGAGATGTCGGTCCCGGCGACGAACGCCTTGTCGCCCGCGCCGCGGAGGACGAGCACGCGGACGCGGTCGTCCTGGTCCACGTGCTCGCAGGCGTCGTANAGAGCCTGGTACATCGCCCAGGTCATCGCGTTCCGCGCCTCGGGNCGGTTGAACGTGAGGATCGCGATCGCGCCGCGACGCTCGTACAGGAGCTCGTCGGTTCGNGGCGCGAAATCCGTCTCGACAGTCACGCGGTCATGGTAGAGACTGGCGCAGCCTCGGCGCGGACCAGAGAGTGGGAGGAACTGAGATGCGGCTTTCACCGTTCGCTCTGCTGTTNGCGACGCTCGTGACGATCACCGCGTGCGGAGGTACGGCCGCGCCGAGCGGGAGCGCGCCGAGCGCCGCGGCGAGCGCGACGCCCACGTCGACCGAGCTCAAGAAGACCGCGTCGGGGTANCCGGCGCGCGCGATCAGCTTCGTGGTCCCGTACGCGGCCGGCGGTGGGAGCGACATCCTGATCCGGTCCCTCGACAAGATCTCGCAGGACCTCAAGGTCTTCCCGCAGCCGTTCACCATCTCGAACGTCGCCGGCGGCAGCGGGTTCACCGGGAAGCAGCAGGCCCTCAGCAAGCCGGCCGACGGCTACACGCTCACGATCGGGGACGATTCCAGCATCTTCGGCCAGCTGCTCGGACAGGCGCCGATGAAGTACACGGAGTTCACGTACGTCGCGCGGCTGGTCACCGACCCCAACATGGTCGTCGTGCGTACGGAGTCGTCCCTCAAGACGCTGAAGGACTGGCTCGACGCCGCCAGGGCCAAGCCAAAGGGCGTCAGCGTGGGGGGCACGGGCATCGGCAACGCCGACCANGTCCAGCTGGCGAACATCGAGAAGCAAGCGGGGACGTCGTTCAACTACGTCCCGTTCGACTCCGGCGGTCAGGTCATGACGAACCTGCTCGGTGGCAAGGTGGACTCCGCGATGGCGAACCCCAGCGAGGCCTACGAGCAGATGCGCGCGGGCAAGGTCCGCGCGCTCGGCATCACCACCGACAAGCGCATCAGCGACCTGCCCGACGTGCCCACGCTGAAGGAGCAGGGCGTCGACTANGTCGTCGCGCAGTTCCGCGGCGTCGCGGGACCGAAGGGCATTCCGGCGGACGTCGTCGCGTACCTCGAGGAGGCCTTCCGCCGCGTGGCGAAGAGCGAGACCTGGAAGACCGATTACCTCGCGAAGTACCAGCAGGTGGACGGGTACATGGGCTCGGCCGAGTTCACCGCGTTCATGGACGTCTTCTTCAAGGAGCAGGAGCAAGCCTTCAAGGATCTGCCTTCGCTGAAGCAATAAGTGGCGGTCGCGCTCGCGCTGCTGGGCGCGTTCGTGCTCGTCGAGGCGTCCCAGCTGAAGATGACGAGCCTCGGCGGAGGGCCTGGACCGGGCGTCTTCCCGGTCGCGCTCGGTGTGATCCTGCTTGGGATCGGCGCGCGTCTGGCGCCGGCCGCGCTGCGGGAGCGCACCGAGTTCGGGCACCTCCGCCGGGTGGCCGTGCTCATCGGCGCGCTCGCGGCCTACGCCGCGCTGCTCGACCGGTTGGGCTTCGTCATCACGACGAGCGCGACGATCGTGTTCTTGCTCGTCGCCTTCAACCCGCGCCGACGCCTCTGGCTCGCCGCGCTCGGGCTCGCCGGGTCGGTCGGCTCGTACGCGCTCTTCTCGTCGTTCCTCAAGGTGCAGCTGCCGCCCGACCCGTGGTTCCTCTGGCCGTAGATGGACCCGGTCGCCGGGCTCGGCCTTGGCTTCCAGCTCGCGCTCACGCCGACGAACCTGCTGTTCGCGCTCGTCGGCTGCCTCGTCGGCACGGCGATCGGCGTCCTGCCCGGCATCGGTCCGGTCTCGGGTGTCGCGATCCTCCTGCCCGTCATCTTCGCCAGCCGCGTGGATCCGACGAGCGGGATGATCATGCTCGCGGCCGTCTACTACGGGTCGCAGTACGGCGGCTCGACGACGTCGATCCTCATCAACACGCCCGGCGAGTCGTCGAGCGTGATGACCTGCCTTGACGGCTACGCGATGGCGAAGAAGGGCCGCGCCGGGCCCGCGCTCGCGATGGCGGCGATCGCGTCGTTCGTCGCGGGCACGCTCGCCGTGCTCGGGCTGATGCTCCTCGCGCCGCCGCTCACCGAGTTCGCGCTCGGCTTCGGCCCGCACGAGAACGCCGCGCTCATGGTGCTGGGGCTTACGACGCTCACGCGGCTCGCCGGGAAGTCGGTGCTGAAGGCGCTGCTCATGGCCGCGTTCGGATTGCTGCTGGGCACCGTCGGCATCGACTCGATGAGCGGAACGCCGCGGTTCACGTTCGGCTCCGGGGCGCTCCTGAACGGTTTCGACTTCGCCGTCGTCGCGATCGGCCTCTTCGCCTTCGCCGAGCTCCTTTCGAACGCGGAGGAGTCGCTCGACCGTCCCGTCATCAGGACGAAGCTGCGCGACCTGTGGCCGACGGCGGCCGATTGGCTCGCGGTGCGCTGGACCTTGCTACGCGCGACGGTCATCGGATTCTTCATCGGCACGCTGCCGGGCGCCGGCGCGACGGTCGCGTCGTTCATGGCCTACGCCATCGAGAAGCGCGTCTCGAAGCACCCCGAGCTGTTCGGCACGGGCGTCATCGAGGGGGTCGCCGCGCCGGAGGCCGCGAACAACTCCGCGACCGGCGGCGCGATGGTGCCGCTCCTCACGCTTGGCCTGCCGTCCTCGGCGACCGCCGCGATCCTGCTCGGCGCGATCAACATCTTCGGCTACCGACCGGGCCCGCTCCTGGCGATCGAGCATCCCGACTTCTTCTGGGGCGTCGTCGCCTCGATGTACATCGGCAACGTGATGCTGCTCATCCTCAATCTGCCGCTCGTCGGGGTGTGGGCGAGCATCCTGCGGATCCCCTACGGCATCCTGCTGCCGTTCATCGTCCTGTTCACTTTGATCGGGACGTACGCGATCAACAACGACATCTTCGACATCTGGGTGATGGTCGCGTTCGGCGTGCTCGGCTGGATCATGCGCAAGTTCGACTACCCCGCGGCGCCCGTCGTGCTCGCGCTCGTGCTCGGGCCACAGCTCGAGACCAACTTTCGCCGCGCGCTCACGATCTCGCAGGGCGACTACACGTCGTTCCTGGTGCACCCGATCGCCGCGACGCTGCTCGTCCTCGCCGTCCTCTCGCTCGTCTGGCCTATTCTCGTTCGGCTCGTGCGCGGACGGCCCACGGAGGTCCCGATCGCGGTCGAAGAGGCCTAGCCTTGGGGCGATGAACGGACCCAAACCGGCCTGCGTGGCGTCCTCCAGGAAGACCGATCCGGTTCGCCCGCTCGCGCGTTAGTCAGGTGATGCGCCTGGTGGGTGCGGTACTGGTACTCCTCTTCGTCGCGTCGGCGTGCGGTCGCCCGGCCGTCGTGCTCGAGGCGCCCTCGCCGACGCCGTCTGACAACGCGCCGCCCGCCGGGTCGCCGAGCTCGACTCCGAGCTTCCCACCGGCCGCGTCGTCCGGTCCGGGCNCGTCGGTCGCGCCGGTGTCGAGCCTCACTCCGTGCCAGCGCGAGCTNGAGTGCAACACCGTNGCGAACGCCATCGCGGCGATCGATCCCGCGAAGATGAACGACCACCTCATCGCGCTCACGAGCTTTGGCTCGCGCGACCCCCGGCATCCGGGGCACGCGAAGGCCGTCGCGTACATCAAGGAGCAGCTNGGCGCGCTCACCTACTACGGCTGGACGATCGAGTCGCAGCGCACCGTCTACCAGGGGATCCCCCTCGAGAACATCTTCGCGAGCATCGAGGGNGCCACCGCNGCGTCGAGCGGCTCGGCGATCCCGCCGCCTCCGCCGGCGACGACCTGGGTCCTCGTCTCGGCGCACTACGACTCGACCGCGAACCGGACGCCNGGGTGGCGTCCCGCGGTCGATCCCGCGCCGGGTGCCGACGACAACGCGACCGGCACCGCCGCGCTCCTGGAATTCGCGCGGGTCGTCTCCATCGCGAGCCGGGAGCAGCTGCGGAGCCGCCTGGTGCTCGCGTTCTTTGACGGCGAGGAGCTCTTCTTCAAAGGGAGCGCGGCCTACGTCGCCTCCCTGGCGANGCCGTACAAGTACAAGGCCGCGATCAATCTCGACATGGTCGGGTTCAATCCGCTCGCGGACCGGCTCGATCTGCTCTGGTACACGAGCGCGTCCGCCGAGCTGCGCGACCGCGTGCTGCGGGCGAACCAGACCTACGGGATCGGCGTGTCGCCGCTGAACGCGCAGTTCGCGGCCGACGGAAACACGATCATGGATGCGGCGCCCTTCGGGATCGCCGGCATCCCCTCGATCGCGCTCTGCCAGCGCTACGGAGAGAACGACGCGACGTTCCCCGGCAATTACACCTTCCACACCGTCGCGGACACGCCCGACAAGATCACGAACAAGCGCCTGTGGCTCAAGGCCGCGAAGCTCACCCTCGCGACCGCCCTCGAGCTCGCGCGAAGCTAGCCCCGCCCGGCCGCGCCGGCCGTAGCCGCTGCGCGATCCAGATCACCGCGACGACCGTGAGGATCGTCCAGCCCACCGACGCGACGAGGATGCCGGCCGCGACGTCGGCACGGATGGAGAACGACGTCTCGTCCTGCGTCACGCAGCAACCTATGGCCGCGGCGCAGTACGGCATCCCCGCAGCGAGCAGCAGCACGCCGATCGACGCCCACACGCGCAGCGTGAAAAGCGCGTGCACCCACGCAAGACTAGCCGCGTGGCCTCAGGCG
>JGI25386J43895_10000035_pt1 | contig 16661 bp, 21 predicted proteins | sample GraSoi013_1_40cm_2_FD_43895 | JGI IMG/M metagenome (IMG submission 43895) | reverse complement strand
ATGATGCTACATGACATTTAGCCGGGGCGTCCACTTTGTGCAGAAAAACATCCATTGTGTTTCATTGAGATACATGGCGAGTGGATACAATGTGTACTTTCTAGCGCTAGTGTGAACCTACCCCTCAAGTACTCTAGAGACTCCCTACTAGTTTGAAGCAGTTGGTTGCGAAAGCAATGGTGCAATCTGGAACCGTAAGGAATGGAGCCCTAAGCGAGGCTGCCCAAACCGGCCGTCGGGCTCGAGGAATCCTTGACCTTTCCGGGACGAAACTAGGTGATCGACCATTACTCTTGGAGGAGAAATTGCGCAAGACCCGGGGGGTCATTGAGGCGGAGATCAACGTGTTCTCGAACCGGATTACGATCGAGTTCGACCCATCAGTTATCAGTCTCGACAAGATCAGAGCCTCACTTGCACGCAGCAATGGAACATGAGACCCGGAATTCCCAGTCCGGAGAGCTAGTGCTGCGTACGATGAATAACGACTGGCAGGATCTCCAGGACGTCAGAGGCTAGCATGCTTTCTCCAAGCTTCTTTGAAGCTATCTCGCCTGCTCGGCCGACGATGAAAGCAGCAGCCTTGGCCGATTCAAATGGAGTGTGACCTCTGGCGAGAAGAGCGCCTGCTACTCCAGCTAGTAGGTCGCCGTATCCACCTTTGGTCATGTAGGGAGATCCAGCATGATCAATAATGGTTCTTGTCCCGTCGGAGATGAAGTCTTCAGCTCCCTTTACAACGACCGTCGCACNGTACTGTCTAGCTAGGGACCTAGCTGCAGTAGTTCTTTCTGTGCGAGAGCTGGGCCAGGCCTTTCCCGTGAGTACTTGAAATTCTCCAGCGTTCGGGGTTAACAGTATCGGTTTTCCATCCGTAGCGTTCGGCTTGGAGGCGAGTGCATGAAGGCTTTCTGCATCGNCCACAATTGGAACTTTGCAGTTCTTGATTATGGAGAGGAGTGCGGTGTGAGAGGCCCGCGTTCGCGTAACTCCACATCCAATGATAAGGGAGTCGGCTCGTGACAAGAATTCTCGGGCGACTTTAGGGTCTGGGAATGCCGTGGAGCATGGCGCAGTGATGAGGTCGGGTGAGTAACTAGCGACAATGTCGGCCGCTCGACGCGGGGCGATGATGATTGAGAGGTCTGCTCCTGCGCGGAGAGCTGCGAGCCCGTTGAAGGCCAGGCACCCAGCGTACTGGTCACTACCTCCTGCGATGATTACACGCCCATAGTCGCCTTTGCGGGAGTCTCTAGGCCGTGGCGGATAGAATCTAGATAGATCGACGGGTCCTCTGAGCGCCTGTCTCTTCAGTGATTATTCAGCGAACCTTGAGGATTCCATTTGCATCCTCGACGGGTGTCTTCTATGGGACATTTTGTCTCGGGGCTTGGTCATGAGTCTCTTTATCTTCTGGCCTATCTTCTCAAAGACCTCTTCGATGGACCAGCCTTCTTCTTCGAGCTCGAACTGTTCTTTGGGAAGTTTGATGAGTACTTGAACCTCATACCGCCTTCTCTCTTTCTCGAGGAGGGACGTCTTCACTATCGCTCTTGCTTCAATGATGTCGCGGTGAATGCGGCCAAAAGCCTGTAATGATCTTTGAAACTTTAGCTCTGCTTTTCGAGATTCGATGTCATCCTTCTGTAGACCCACGATCTGTACTGGTATTTCCCCGAATTCTTGTTCAGCCATTTTCTTACTCCCTCAATTCCTTCTATCTAACTACTAGTACTGGGCAATGGGCGTGTGAGACTATTCCGCTTGACACGCTTCCTAGTAGCATCTTCTTGAATCCGCCGAGCCCCCTAGTCCCAACGGTGATCAGGTCAACGTTCTCTTTAACAGCGTGATTGATTATTGTCTCGACGATCGAAGAGACTGCTTCCGGGATCTCTGTCTTGACCGCGATGCCATGTTTCTCGGCCTTGGACTTCGTATCGCCCACGACGCTCAGCGCAACTTTTCTTGCATAGGCGTAGTAAGCGTCGATCTCATGCTGTGAAGGAGCTGGTAGGCTCATTCCGGTTGGCGATGCGATTGTAGAGTGATAGTAGGACGNGGGAGGAGTGATCGCGTGAAGAACAATGAGTTCTGCTTTGAGCTTCTCGGCAAGTTCTAGTGCGGCCTGGGCGGCTCTCTGTGAACTCTCAGACCCGTCCAGAGCCACAAGAATCTTCTTGAACAATTGTTTCGACGCTGCATGGGAAGGCTCAGCCATATACTTCAAGGTCNTTGTTTCCAATCGTCTCACCAATACTCAGCTGTCGGCAGGTCGTAAGGTTTTCGCACTGGCCGTCGGTTCACTCTCTCTCGTATCTACAGGTCCGACGGTTGAGAAAAAATTCTCGGAATAGGTCAGTGGACGAAGGTCCTCTGTCCTCTTGCCCGAGAAAGCCGCGATTCAAGAGTTAATGCGTCCATGGATTTCCTGTCGGACCGGGAAGTCAATTTTCCCTTCCCACGGTTTTGAGAACAGGACGAGAATTATTGCCGCAAGACTCATGCAAATAGTTCCAACGAGAACGTCGAGCCAAGCAATTCTACCGGACAATCGGCGCTTCAACCCAAGAACATGCTCAAGTGGCGAGCAGAAGATAAGCGAGAAGTCCACAATGTGTACTTCAGAGTGGCTACTCAGCGCCTACTTCGGTACGACAGAAACTATAGAGAAAATTCCCCCTCTTCCCGCAACTGTCCAAGGGAACCCTTGATACAAAAGCGACCTTATGGTTTGTCGGCCTGAACGTTCTCCAGAAATGTCGCGGAAGGCACGAAGAATAGGTTCCCCGTGACCGCGCGGCTAAAATCAAGCAATCGGTCATAGTTTCCTGCGGGCTTACCTACGAACATGTTCTGGAGCATCTGTTCGATGGTGCGAGGTGAACGGCTGTAGCCGATGAAATAGGTGCCGAACTCCCCTTGACCAGCGTGACCGAAGGGCATGTTGTCCCGGAGTATCTTGATCTCCTTTCCATCCTCCACTATCTTGGTTAGNGCGTTATGCGCATAGGTGGGCTTGACGGAATCGTCCAGCTCTACGTCGGTCAGCTTCGTGCGACCCACGATTTGTTCCTGCTTTTCCGTCGGTAGCTTATTCCAGCCTGCTAAATCATGGAGGTACTTTTGCACGATCACATAGCTACCCGCCGCGAAGGCCGGGTCCTCATCCGCAATGAGGGTGACATCCATAGCCTCCTGAGCCTTAGGATTCTCTGTCCCGTCGACGAAGCCGATAAGGTCGCGGCTGTCAAAGAAACGGAAACCATGCACCTCGTCTACCGGAGAGATTGCGGCTCCAAGCCGAGCCACAATTCGCGTCGCCAGNTCGAAGCACAGATCCATCCGCTGCGCGCGGATATGGAATAGCATGTCACCTGGTGTTGAGACGGCGTGACGCTCCCCTGCATGGATCTCATGGAACTTATGCAGTTCTGCTGGCATTGGCTGCCCGAAGAGCTGGTCCCATGCTTCGGATCCAAACCCCAGTACGCATGAAAGGCTTCCCTCGAGTTCGCGAAAACCCACTGAGCGTACGAGCGCAGCAAGGTCTGCACAGAAGGATCGAATTGCACGTCGATTGGCAGCGCTTGGCTTAATCGTCACGACTAGAAAAATCGCGGCACGGGTGAGTGGTATCGCTACCGGCTGTGGCAACGCATGCGAACCTTCTGATGCTCCAGGCTTCGTCATGATCAGAGTTCCCTTCTTTGAGTGCTGAAAACGCTTACGGTCTTTCCTCCGGTGTCGTCATATTGCTACGTTTGAGAATTTCCTGAACGGCGTAAATGCCTAAGGTAAACGAGCTCCTCTCTTTCTGTTGATTATAGTGGACAGCGGAAAGGAGGGTCTCACAAAGAAGGTTCTTATCCTCCTCACAGAGCGGTGGGCTCCATGAGTAATCTGAAAATAGAACTTGAACACATCAAGCACCATATCAAGTATCCCGCGAACAAGACACAGGTCCTAGCGGCATGCAACAACATGACAGATGTTCCTTCAATCGACAAGGAATTCGTCACCAAGTCTCTCACTGACAACAACTACAAGGGCCCAGANGACGTCGTAAGGGCTCTCCTCAACAAAGTCTAAGCTTCTCAAACTTCCCTTTTTTTTCTTTAGCGTCCGACGTAATGTCAGCCTCGTTCTTCTGGAAGCAAGCCTGTTCTAGAAGTTGAATATCACGGCTCGATCCGAAGTCTTTGTTTTGGGCTGTACTCCAGCCGCNGCGAAGGCCTCTCCTATGTACTGGGTAAGAAACGTGGACCATTTTGGACCCAGCTCATGCATCAGGGTGATCGTCCAACGTTCGTTCTCATTCTTCTCGTAGTACTCGAACAGATTGGCATAGGCTGACAGGTCGTGAATGTACTCGATGACGGTATTCACAGTAATCTTCCCCCATTTTGAAGCAATCAACGCCATGGGAGCACTCTTTCCAGCGACCTGGCCAGCCTTGATTAGGCTGTCATCCGAGACAGAATTCAGGATTTCGCCGAAGGTTTTCCGACTCAGCCTGATAGCGTTGACACGCTGGAGAAATCTCCCGAACTCGGAATAGTCCAAGAGCAACTGGTTCACGAGCGTGTTGACGCTGACGCTCTGCCGTGCCGCTTCCTCTTGAAGAGCACTCAGAGCCTTCTCATTGACCCTGAACGACTTGGCTACAGTCTTGCCTTCACGCGGCATATGGCGCTCCTCAGCTTTGGTCCTCGACCCTGCACTGAGATATTATGCTTCCCGCTGGACAAAACAATACAAAACGCGGTTTCCGTACTCACTGTGCACGTCCTGCCTATATTCTCGATCTAGACCTAATCTAGGTTAGGAGGCAACGAGAGATGGCTAGATGCAACGAGTGTAAGATTGACTCTCCACATAACAGAGCTTGCCAGTATTGCCGAGAAATCTACTGTGAAGCGCACTGGCCATTACACATCTCTCAAGAGAAAGGCAACGAAAGACTGGCGGAGGGAATCGCCCGACTCTGGAGACATGAACACCCGCTCGTCGCCTAGAACGTGTTCTTCCAATCTCATCTTTGTATGACNAAGAGCTTTAACACATCTCGGATGCTGTACGACGGTGCCATAGTTCTTGCGGCTGACATCGTGGTTTTGGCGCTAGCTGTAGGCCTATTCAAATGGCGAGAGAACTAGATCAAGAAGTCGCGGTTGATTTGTGTATCTCAAAGTGCACAATCACTACATGTTGTGGACCTGTTCGCTAAATGTTCAGCAGTGAGGTAGAGACGAACATGACCGCTCTAAGAATCAATCTTAAAGCCCGACCGCTTGAGGACTTCTAATGACTCGATCGGGATTCGGGAAGCTTTCGACCGGGAGATTGCTNATGGTTGCGGCGATCATTGCGATCGTCAGCGGTGTATCGGTGGGTCTGGGTGTGGGATATGTCATACATTATGACGCGCCTACGACGAGGACATTCTTCCTATTTGACAGATCTCTACCCTTTGACGAGAATGTGTTCGGGTATCCCCACGATACTTTCGTGCCGGACACGATCACAGTCAACAAGGGAGACCATGTGCTAATCCACTTCGTGGACATTGAGAGCACTCCAGAGGGACACACCTTCAACCTGGACCCGCCCTACACTCTTGACGCAGTCGTTTACAAGAACGTAACCGTTCCCCCCGGCGGCGGTGTTGCCGGAACATTCCACAATGTCCCCGGTGTCATAATAGGACAGGGCCAGAACGCGACAATCACATTCACCGCAAACTGGGCCGGAACATTCCGCTACATCTGCGAGATACACCAGCCGACGATGACCGGATATTTGGTGGTAATCGGTTAACAGGCGAGGAGAATGAACGGACCAATTTCCGAAATATCAANATCGACTTGGAGGCTCTAAACGACTTGAAGATGCTTAGATGGAGCGCCGTCGCGCTACTACTCGTCACAGGCATGATCGATCTCTACTACGGCAACTCGTTCGCTGGATTCTATGAGAATCTCTGGTATGTCATGGGAGGAATCTACATCTTCGCGGCCATGGTCATCGCTGCCAACATCGAGCCCCGATTCTCGCAACTCACGGTCTTCGCCTACACACTATTTCTGTGGTCCGTATGGGCAACTGTCGCGTTGGAAACAGGGACTGGTCTAGATGCAGTTGCCTACGCTGACAAAGCGATTGAGGCGGTCCTCGCTGTCAATATGGTGCTGCTATTTCGCAGCTCCCGACGCGTCTAAGACCGACATACCGTCCCGTAGGGCCATGGCGTTTCTCCAGCAATATTGTTTCTCTTAGGCGGTTGCTACTTGGACTGTCTTGGCCATTGCCAGGATCTGTTCCCGGCTCGGCTCGTTGTGATGAGCTGCTTGGGTGTGCTGCTTGAAGTGCTCTACAAGTTCGTCGTCGGAATCGGCCCGTACTCGGAACCCACAGGCGGAGCAGGCGACTTCTTTCGTCATGTTTGTTCAAAGTTTTAACAACACTCTATGTCGATTTAACACTTTACATCGCCATCTTCTCAATGGTGGAATCGCTTAGAAAACGGCTGTAAGTCGCGGTAATTTANTTTTTCTCGTCGACCGCAAAGGGCCGTTTGGATTCTCCGAATGGATGCTGGCCATGTCTAGCCAATGGACCATTCCTGCTGAAAATTTGACACAGTTTTCCCTCAGCGCGTGTGGCTTCTCAGCAATGTCTTGTCACTGCAGTCTGCGTTTCCTAGTTATGACAAGGATAATTCAAGCTGGATGGAGAGTCTGTTGCCGAAAATGAGGACGATTCTGGCTGCTGTCGACCAGTCTCACCATGCCCATGATGTGATGAGCCGGGCGGCTGAACTGGCGGTCCTGCTACGGAATGACCTAGTGGTCCTTAGTGTAATCAACTCGGACCCGATGAAGCAGTTCAACATCGTCGAGGAGCAGAATCGATTTGCAAGCCTTCACCGTGAATTGATCTTCAAACATTTTCCCGAGAACAGTCTCTCGGTCGAGCCACACAACGGAACCGGTGGTGCCTACAAGTATGGTACTTCGGGAGTAAGGATCCAGTCACGGATTCTCTCGGGCAATGTTGTCGACAAGATTTGCGAGTGCGCGGAGGAGGTTAATGCTGACATTGTCCTTGTTGGAAGTAGGGGACTCGGGAATATCGGAAGCCTTGTTCTCGGCAGCGTCTCCGAAAGAGTAGTTCACAAATGTCAGCGGTCGGTAATGGTCGTCAAGGGGGAAAGGCTCGAAGGTTCCGACTGGCAGGGACTCTCTAGTGGCCAAAAGTCTGGGGCCGCGAGAATCTAGGGACCCTCAGCTAGAGTCACGGGTAATCGTTATTTCTCCAACCCCAGCACTGCAGTTGATGGTTACTCTAGTTCGTAATTGTCGTTCCGGCGATTCCTTTGAGGGATTCTTCGGCCTTTTCCAGCGAAGCAATAACTACTTTTTTCTCTGAAGAGCCCGACAGGAAACTAATGGCACTTTCGATCTTGGGACCCATACTGCCTGCGGGGAACTGGCCTTCCGAGAGATATTTTCCGCAATCTTGCACGGTCATTCTGTCGAGAGCCCGCTGATCCTGCTTACCATAATTGATGAACACCTTCTCGACGTCTGTTAGGATGAGGAGAGTCTCCGCTCCAAGGATGTTGGCAAGCAAGGCAGCTGTCCGATCCTTGTCTAGGACCGCTTCGACCCCCCTTATCCTACCGTCCTCGCCTCTAATCACAGGCACCCCACCTCCACCGACACTAATTACCACTGTCCCGGTATCGAACAATCGAGTGATCGTCTCCTTCTCCAGTATGTCCAAAGGGGTCGGAGATGGGACTACTCTCCGATAGCCTCGTCCGCTGTCGCTGATGATGTGCCATCCTTTCGATTGTCGCAGTTGCTGCGCTTCTTTTGCAGTATAGAACGGTCCTACCGGCTTTGTTGGATTCTTGAACGCCGGATCGTGAGAATCGACAAGCGTCTGGGAAACTACGGTCGTAACCGGGACGTTTGGTCCTCCTGACTCCAGCTCGCCTCGGAGTTCGCGCTGGAGCATGTAGCCTATCATTCCCTGGCTCTCGGCTCCGCAGACATCCAACGGCATCGGGGGCAACGTCTCTTTCGCGATCTCGTTCTGTAGCAGAATATTCCCAACCTGTGGGCCGTTGCCATGTGTGATGGCAATTCTCTCGCCTCTCCGGAGGAGGGCTGCAAGATGCTTCGCAGTGTTTTGCACATTCACGGCCTGTTCTTCGGCGGTTCCGTTCTGGCCGTGCTTGAGAATAGCGTTGCCTCCGAGACTCACTAGCACTTTCATGCGCTGGACCTAGTTCGAGGGTTTTCGGTCGAGGACGCAGGTCATGCAGCGGATGCCGCCGTATCCTCCCGTAATCTCCTGTAGCTGGAGCGACGTCACGTCGATAGAAAGTTCTTGGAACTCACGTTTGTGAGGGAAGAATTGGTCTGACTGTTTGAGCCTCGTCAAGTCTTTTCTCGCTTCTTCCAATAGGGCACGGTAGCGGTGCGGATCGGCCAGCGCCTTCGCCTCCAGGTTTCTCAGGACTTTCTTAACCACCTTCTCAACCTCGATTGCGAGGATACTGTGGTCTTTTACGCAGAGGAAGTTTGACGCATAGCACATCTGTTCAAGCGTCGTTATCGGGACAATCGTGAATCTGTGTCCCATCAAGTACTCGTACAGGTTGAGAGTCTTGCTCATCCTCTTGTAGTGTCCGAGGGATGATCTCTGGTAAACCTCTACCTTGGCTCGTTTCAAGAGTGGAATGCATCCCACGGCGATATTTTTTCCGGGGAAATTGAGGTATGTGTCCAGGTGCATGTTGATCATTGGATCAGGCTCGTCCCCTGGAATCAGCGGATGGGCTGGTTGGTGAATCATAGCAACCTCTTCGAAGTTGATCCCGCGTCGGAGAACCTGGCTCGCACCATTCAGATTCGTTCTGTCGCCGATTCCGATCATCGCGATTTTACCGGCGGGTATGAAATCGCCTCCCTCGAATGTTCCGGGTGCCTTCACGCGATTAACTAATTTCGCACCGGCCATTTCCAGTATGGTGCTGGTGATGTCTGGTTCCATCCGACGTTGCGGCTTGGACATTCTACCAACAATCAATCCGAGATCTGAGGCAACTTGCTGGTCTCGCATGAAGAACAGGTTCGCCAGGGGCACGTCGAGCTGTACTCGCGGGTACATCATCCTGATTCCTCTCTTCTGATCCAGTCTGATACTCGGCCTGAAAACTAGGACGCTGAAGATGGTCTCGACGCCGAGCTCTGGTAAGTTCCTCTCGAATTCGCGTCGTGCCCTCTTGACTTCAGCAACTGGACCCTCGAACTTCACAATCCCTTTCGCATACTTCGTCAACATCCCAACTAACTTAGGGTCCTCCCTCGCTAGTTTGATTGCGAGATGTTTCAGCCGGTGGACTCTTACCCCGGTCAGATCGAGCGCGTGCTCAAGTTCTCTGTGCTCATGGATCGCCTCATCCATGTTGAAGGCTCGTTCATAGAGGAAGGCGAAGGGCTCGATGAGCCCAAAGAACATCTCTGTTCCCGGTCTGTGAATCACTACATCTTGTAGAGCGTCCCACTCTGCTCTGACTCTGGAATCCAAGAAAGCCACGCCAAGGCTACTTTTGACGCATGAGCCACTCTAGCACAGATGCGGCGCCGTAGAGCTTGTTCTCTCCCTGTTGCCAGACAATCGACTGTTTACTCTCAATAACATCATCAGTGATCTCCAGCCCCCGGTGAGCCGGTAGACAGTGCATGACACTGGCATCTTTCTTGGCTACCTTCAGAAGATCATCGTTGATCTGGTAGCCGTTGAAATCCTTCATTCTCTTCTCCTTCGAGGCCTCGTCGCCCATGCTGACCCAGACATCCGTGTACAACAAGTCCGCTTCCTTAGCCGCTTCTACGGGATCATGAGACACATCAATATTGCCGCCCGCGGTTCGAGAGGTTTTCTCCGCTTCGCTGAGAATTGTCGCGTTCGGTTCGTAGCCCGCAGGACATGCCACAGAAATGTTCATTCCCTCCAGTGCCCCGCCGAGAAGTAGAGAGTTGCAGACGTTGTTCCCGTCGCCGACATAAGCGAGCTTCAATCCTTTCAGCTTCCCCTTCGCCTCTTGAATAGTGAAAAGATCGGATACGACCTGTGTCGGATGCTCAAGGTCGCTCAATGCATTGACAACGGGGACCCGCGAATATTTGGCCAACTGGACCACGGTGTCGTGCGCGTAGACCCTTGCAACAATCCCGTCAAGATACCCGCCGAGAATCCTTGCTGTATCCTTCACCGGCTCTCCTCTGCTGAGCTGAAGCTCGTTGGCGGCAAGGTAGATCGAGTCTCCACCAAGTCTACGGGCAGCAACCTCGAAGCTCGCTCGGGTCCGAGTCGACGGTTTCTCGAAAAGCAGTCCGGTAATCTTCCCGCTTAGCGTGGCGAGAGATCGTCCTCGTTTGATGAGGGTCTTGATCGCCTTGGCTCTCGCGAGAACTCTATCCAGCTCTAGTCTAGAAGCGTCGGCAACTGAAAGGAAACTTTTCAATTTGAGACTCCCGAAATCCAGTGAGACGGAAGACAGGCCTAGTATGTGAAGTTCATGTCACATGCCCAGCTTTGATTGTACGACGCTTGCTCATGCCAATAGAACAAGCGTAAAATAGATTCTCTTAGGGTGGCTCACTAATCCTCACATGTTTCGGTGAAGCAACCAATGAGTGGGCCAGGTTCCGGCAAAATTGACCACGTGGTAATCATCCTCAAGGAGAACCATACTTTCGACAATTACTTCGGCACCTTCCCTGGAGCTAACGGGATGATAATGCCGAGGTCGCCCAATCCGCCGCCTCGGGACCCGGACCATCGCCACAGTGCCTGGCTGACGCGCCAGACCACCTCTGTCCGTCAACAGTTCGTCGAGGCTGACATACCAGCATACTTTGCATATGCAAGAAAATTCACACTCTGCGACCAATATTTCACCGATGTCGCTGGGCCTTCGACGCCGAACCATTTGATGCTCATCGCTGCCGACTCTCCCTTCATAGACAACCCGAAGCCCGGAGACCCTTCTAGAATCTCCTCTTCGCTTCCACTAAGCCTTGAAGCCCGCAATCTGACATGGGGCAACTACGGCGGATACGCGTTTCAATATCTCAGCGGTGTTGGGGGGAGGAACAAGTTCACTTCTGACCAGTTCGCAAAGGATGCGTCAACAGGAAAACTCCCGAATGTGTCGTGGCTCTACTCTTCGAGCCAGTTTGACGAACATCCTCCCGACCCCGGAAAGGGTCCCATGGGCAACGTAACGACGGGTATGCAGTGGACCGTAAACCAGGTAGACGCTATCGTGAAGGGCGGTCTCTGGTCGAGAGTTGCGATCTTCATTACCTGGGATGATTGGGGAGGATGGTATGACCATGTTAACCCACCGAATGTAGAGGTTTGGAACCTGCCGGAGCCCCAGCCATCCTACAAGGGGACACAATTCCGTTACGGCTCACGAGTCGGATGTCTTGTGCTCAGCCCGTTCGCGAGATCCGGCTACATTTCGAAGAGGCTACACTCCCACGTCAGTCTTGTCCGTTTCTGCGAATCCCTATTCGGTCTGCCCACACTCAACCAGCGAGACGCGCAGGTTGATGACATGTCGGATTGTTTCGATTTCAAACAATCGCCTACTCAGCCACCTGCTTAAGGTCGAACTCGCCAAAATTGGTTTCGCAGAGCCAGCCTTAACTAAACTATTCGCGAGCAGAACTCGTTGAATCATTAGCGGCAACTACATGTACCATTTCGATCGAATGACCATCTGAGCGATGCCGTCCCTTGAGATCATACTCTCCGCCTTCCTCGCAATCTCGCTGACTGCATCAATAATCTCAAGCAAAGCCCGAGTTCCTTACACGATCATTCTCGTCCTCTTCGGAGTCGCAATAGCAGGTTCGTCCCTTTCCTCCATCCTCGGAGTTAGCCTGCTCTACGACAGCTTGCTAGGGGGAGGCCTCTTCGTCGGACTTGTCCTCCCACCATTACTCTTCGAGACAACGATGAACATTCGATTCGAAGAGTTTCGAGCCGTTGCCAGGCCTGCTCTCCGACTCGCCACGGTGGGAGTTGTAATAGCGACGGTTGTCGGAGGACTATTTCTCTGGCAGATAATTCAACTCCCCCTCCTCCCATCCTTCCTGTTCGCCAGCATAATCGCACCGACTGACACAGCGACAGTCCTTGAAGTCTTCAGACGAGCAAAGCTTCCCCGAAAACTCTCGACACTTATGGAAACGGAGGCCGTGTTCAACGACGCCACGGGAATAACCATCTTCACCATACTTCTAACGTCACTAGACGTCTCCCGCCTCTCCCTCATCCAGGCGGCCATCAGTTTCGCAGAGATCTTCGGAGGAGGAGTAATAGTAGGACTGCTAGTCGCGCTGGGAGCTCACTTTCTCTCAAGACTTGTCACTGATCCAATGTCCGAGACTATGATAACGATCACAACGGTATACGGCTCCTACACCGTAGCAAGTGCTCTAGGCTTTTCAGGAATAGTGGCTGTCGCGATCGCCGGGCTCTACTATGGAAACTCAACGGTAAGGACATGGGTTCTTCCTCAAACTACTAGAACCGTCAGAAACTTCTGGCGAATCACGGCCTTCATCGCCAACTCACTAGCCTTTCTTTACATCGGACTCAGCACCGACCTAGCCCGAATTCAGGCAGACCTCCTACCGATCGGACTTGCGTTTACCGCAGTGACAATCGCACGCTTCTCATCCGTCTACCCACTACTCGGAACCTCCAAGATCAATGGAGAACCGATTCCTAGAGCCTGGAAGAACGTAGCAATGCTCGGCGGAATGAGAGGTTCGCTATCCATCGCACTCGTAGCCTCACTACCGGCCACGATTCCATCCCGGGACGTGATCACCTCGATGGTATTGGGAGTCGCGTTCACGTCCATAATTCTTCAAGGTCCTCTCCTATCTAGCTACGTAAGTAGGAAATTCCCCAGAAAGGTCGAGGTCAGACCACTCTCAAGGAACTTCTAACCTGAATGATACTTCAGCTAAGGCGCTTTCTTGATACGTGACGGGCTCGTCTTCCCAACAGACCAATGACCAGAGCGGCGATCCAAATTGCGACGATAATCATAATGTCAATAGTGGGAATCATCGAGATCAGATTGTCGATACTGCCGACAGTGTCAACATAGAGGACCCCGGGAAACAGGCCAAATGCCCCAAGAAAAACAGCGATAGCTAGTAACATTCCAACGAATAGCCAAGGGCGAAGCCTTCTACCCCCAGAATATCCGTCTAGCTGATCCAACTCGGCGACCTGAGCAGATTCTTCCACAAGATTCTCTTGATCTTTGTCAACGTCCTGCGTGGACTGTGCCTGACGGTTGAGGCTGCTGAGAATCTGATCTGTAGTTGTCTGGGCTTCTTTGTTTCTAGTCTTTCCGGAGAAATCGAATCGGTGGCGAGCGCGCGGACGTTTCTCTTCCAACACTGTTCAGCTGGGCTCTCACTTCATTAATAGTTAATGCTAACACTTGGGCAAGCCAGTACTTGGCCAGTGATGCTTGCGGAATCTGAGGGAATGGGCTCTACCGAGTCACGCGTGGATACGAGGCATCAGAGCGATTCTTCGGCGTACTACTTCATGATCTTCGTGATCTGTTCCTTGGCCTGCTCAAGGGCTGCGTTCACTTTGTCCAATTCGACAATCACCTCTTCCTGAATTGAAAGTTCCCTTATCCTCTTCGCCTCTTCGATCGCGTTGTCAATAGCCTCAGAGACTAGTTTCAGTTTGGGTGGAATTGTCCTTCTTCGCTCTCTCATCCTTCAGCCAGCAAGACCCTTAGAGAATATAACGATTGGTTAGCAAAGTCTCGCCTAACGCTTAGACGTTAATAGTACGAGTACACAATCTGCTCGGACGAACGTCGAAACTATGAAAGTTGGCATTCTCGGTAGCGGCGATGTGGGAAGAGCCTTAGGAAAAGGATTCGTTAGTCGTCATCACGAGGTGAAGATCGCCTCGCGCACTCCGAACAGTGAGAAGCTAATGACTTGGGTCAACCAAGTGGGAAGAAATGCATCAACCGGAACCTTTGCAGATTCAGCGGCCTTCGGAGACATCATCATCCTAGCAACCAATGGCTCGGCCATCGAAGCGGCCATAGACCTCGCCAAGCCACACAACTTCAACGGAAAACTCGTCATCGACGTGACTAACCAACTCGATTTCTCTAAAGGCCCGCCTCCGGGAATGTTGTACTCACCGACAGACTCTCTCGGTCAACGCGTCCAACGCAAGCTTCCATCCGCAAAGATCGTCAANTGTTTCAACACTGTCCCCAACTCGCAGATGGTCGATCCAAAGTTCAAAGATGTCGAAATGATGATCTGCGGAAACGATCCCGCCGCAAAGCAGCAAGTCATGAAGATACTGAAAGAGTTCGGCTGGAAAGGGGCGATAGATATTGGTGGCATCGAAAACGCGGGCTGGCTCGAAGCCTTCGTGCCCCTCTGGGCGAGGGTTGGCATGTCACTGAANACGTGGGACCATCTGTTCAAGGTAGTCCGATAGCGGCCGCGGGTAAGACCCAGACGAAGTGACCAGCCCATCCATCCATGATGGGTTATTGACGACCCGAGAAAGCTACCATCTGTAATGTCTTACTCAAAAAGGCCTACGAAGCGGCTGGCAGCNTGTAGCCATAGACTAGAGTGATGGGAGGCAGTTGTCCAATGATAGGCCTGTTGGCTTCGCCCAGTGTTGAAAAGACCTGTCATAGAGCTTAAGATGCTTGAAGCCCAATTGCTCGAATGCAGCGTATCCTACTGCCGCACGTGGGCCGAAGCTGCAGTAGGTAATGATTTGATCACCTCGGTCAAGCCCTATNGCGGAGAGCAGCGTCTCCAATTGTGGCCTTGGACGGAAAAGCTGACCCTCTTCNCCAAGCANATTCGTCCAAGGGAGACTTACAGCCCCAGGCAGGTGTGCAGACTGTGGCCCGTCTGCTGATTTTCCCTCAAATTCGTCTCGACTTCTCAAATCGACAAGTCTCATTCTTCCGTTAGAAATCTCCTCGAAACTAGCACGGATGCCCCCTCTCGGTTTAGCGCGCATTGATCTGGATTCAGGCGTTGTTGGTCTATACGAAATGGGTCTGTTTTCCTTGGTCCAACGGCCCATGAATGTGGAGAGGAGTTTCACGCTAGGATGACCGAGGAGCTCAAGGGTCCAAGCAAGCATTGCCTCGTTCTGACCATCGTGGTCATCGCAGACCAAGACCGTCCTATCCTCGTCGATTCCAGCGTCTCCAAAAATTCCGGTGAGCCGCTCGAAAGGCAAGAGCTCTAGGGTTCCCCTGTCAAAGACCNNCGAAGTTGGAAGGTTTACGGCTTGTGGAATATGCCCTTGGAGATATTTGATGGGGGGCCGAGAATCAACGATGACCAGGCCAGCGTCTTCTTTGTGTCGATCAATCCATGAGAAATCTACGAGTTCGGCCAATANCTTTCTCTCGTCCCAATAATTCTAACGTCAGTCAAGACAGCCGACATAAATCGTCTATTTGGAGGCTGGACGATTTTTTCGAGCGATGGTTGTTAGACGATTTCGAATTCGGGAACAATCCTTGCACCACGGGTGACTGTTTGGGCGACGACGGAGCGTTTCCATGCTTCGTTCCAGAGGNGTTCAAGTGTCGCTTTGTCGGCNTCGGCCTTGACGTAGATCTTCGCTTTGATCTCAGGATAGCCTGGCGTGCTCTCATCGNTTAGTCCTGCCCAGTTCTTGATGTCGCCGAATGNTCCCTCTAGCGCGATCTCGGCGTTGTGGATCTTGATTCCTCTCCGGGTGGCTTGGAATACGAATCCTGTCATCATGCATGCTCCAACGGCCGAGAGAACGTGTTCATGAGCGCTGGCGGCGGTGTCTGTTGCGCCGAGGCCTTCAGGCTCGTCGAAGCTGGCCACGTGGTTGCGCATGTACGCTTTTGCTCTTAGGCCGCCTTGCCATTCGACCCGCGTGCGCCATGGGCCATTTACTGCCTGGGCAGCTTCGGGCTTCGTTCTTATCTCGTTGACGAATGCTTCGAGCTTTGAAACTGTGAGACCGTTTAGGTCCTTCTCTTCGACCTTCTGCATAGCCCTCGAACATATGACGTATGTTATATTAGCGTTGCTGAGCTGGATTCAAGCCGGAATACCAACCTCAATCCTTCGCAACCTCTTCGCAGCCTCGCTAATTGATCGAAGTTTTGCGAACGCGACACGAGCATCGTTCATTGGGCGTTCTGCAAAGGTTCCGAATCCGCAGTCTGGATTAAGGAATATTTTCGACGGATCGAAGAACTTCAATGCTTCACGGACCCGTTTCTCGATAACTTCTGGCTGTTCTATCTCTGAGCTTCTAGGGTTGACGACCCCGAGACCGAGCTCCTTCTCATCGCCGTACTCTTTGAACACTTCCAGTTCTCCGGCTCGTGGAGTCGCGAATTCCAGCACCAGCTGATCCAACTTCATCTCAATGAGGTATGGAAGTAAAGGGCCATAGTTGCCCTTGAGTAGCACGTCCTCATTTCGGCTCCAGTTTCCTCTGCAGACATGAACCCCGATTTTGACTCCAGAGATTCCTTGGATGGTGCG
>JGI25386J43895_10000032_pt1 | contig 16803 bp, 15 predicted proteins | sample GraSoi013_1_40cm_2_FD_43895 | JGI IMG/M metagenome (IMG submission 43895) | reverse complement strand
ACGCAGTTCCTGACGGGCGTGTTTCCGCGCAGCGTCGACGAGTCACTCACGAAGGGACCCCTGACGCTCGTGCGGTGCGACGAGTGTGGTCTGGTCCAGCTCCTTTACTCCTACGAGCGAACGGAGCTCTACGGCGCGCACTACGGCTATCGCTCGTCGTTGAACCGGAAGATGGTCAGCCACCTCGAAGACAAGGCCCGGATGCTCCTGGGAGCCGTCGACCTCCGGCCGGACGACGTGATCGTGGACATCGGGAGCAACGACGGCACGCTGCTCTCGTTCTTCTCGGGCAAGAACCTCTGCCTTCTCGGCGTCGATCCGTCGGCCGCGCGCTGGCGCGGCGGCTATCCCGTCGACAGCCGGCTGATCGCGGATTTCTTCTCGGCGGACCTGTTCCGCTCCGCGCTGGGCGGCCGGAAGGCGCGGATCGTCACGTCGATCGCGATGTTCTACGATCTGGAGCGGCCGCTCGAGTTCGTCCGCGAGGTCGCCGACATCCTGGCCGACGACGGCATCTGGCATTTGGAGCAGAGCTACCTGCCGGCGATGTTGCGAGCGAATGCCTACGACACGGTCTGCCACGAGCACGTCGAGTACTACGCCGTGGCCCAGATCAAGTGGCTGGCGGACAAGGTGGGCCTCACGATCCTGGACGTGGAGGAGAATGACGTCAACGGCGGGAGCTTCGCGGTGACGCTCGGCCGGGCGCGACGTCGGGGCGAGGGGTGCGGCACACGGGTGGCGCGACTCCTGGACGAAGAGCGGCGCCTGGGCTTCGACTCGCTTCGGCCCTTCAAGGAGTTCCGCGATCGTGTCATGACCCACAAGCGCGAGCTGCGCGAGCGCCTGGAGGCGATCCGCGCCCGGGGGAACAGCGTGCTGGGCTACGGCGCCTCCACGAAGGGCAACGTGATCCTCCAGTTCACCGGCATCGATCGAAACCTGCTCCCCGCGATCGCCGAAGTGAACGAGGACAAGTTCGGGTGCGTCACGCCGGGGACGTGGATCCCGATCATCTCGGAGGCGGAGGCGCGCGCGCGCAAGCCGGATTACTTTCTGGTCTTCCCGTGGCACTTCCGCGCCGGCCTCGTCGAGCGGGAAGCGGCGTATCTGGCGGCGGGCGGCAAGCTGATGTTTCCCCTCCCCTCGATCGAGGTGGTCTCGACGTCACATCGATGACGCCCTCCCGTCTCCTCATCTTCGTCCCGACCTACAACGAGAACCGCAACGTCGAGCGGCTCTGCGCGGAACTCCGGGCGCTTCCGCTGAACGCGGACATCCTCTTCATCGACGATGGCTCTCCCGATGGCACCGGCGCGACGCTCGATCGGCTCGCGCGCCAGCACCCTCGGATCTCGGTGATCCATCGGGAGGGCAAGCTCGGCATCGGCAGTGCGCATCGTGCCGGCATCGCGTACGCCTACGACAAGGGGTACGACCTGCTCATCACGCTGGACGCCGACTTTTCGCACAGCCCGGCCGACCTCCCCCGCCTGCTGGCCGCGCACGCCAGCGACGTGGACGTGGTGGTGGCCTCGCGCTACCTCGGACCCGACAGCCTTCCCGGCTGGAGCCCCCACCGTCTGTTCTTGACGCGGCTCGGGCATTTCCTGACGCGGGTGCTCTTGCGCATGCCGTACGATGCGAGTGGCGCCCTCCGGCTCTACGACCTGCGGCGGATCCCGCGCGAGCTCTTCGAGCTCGTGACGGCCCGCGCCTACGCGTTCTTCTTCGAAAGCCTCTTCATTCTGTGTCGTAACGGCGCTCGCATCCGAGAGATTCCGATCGTGCTCCAGGCCCGGGTGTACGGGAGCTCCAAGCTCACCGCCCGAGAGGGCGTCCGGAGCGGACGATTTCTGTTGAGGCTGTTCTTCGCGCAGCTGGCGAACCCCGGCCGCTTCCGACGCTCCCGCCCGATCGACCGGCTGCGTCCAGAGCTCGTCGAGTCGCAGGGCTGGGACGAGTACTGGAGCGAGAAGCGAACGGCGCTCGGGACGCTCTACGACCTCGTCGCCGCCGTGTATCGGCGCGTGATCCGGCGCAACCTTCGCCGGTACGCGGAGCGATCGTTCGCCGCGGGCGCGCGGGTCCTCCACGCGGGATGCGGCAGCGGACAGGTGGACGCGGGCCTCCACGAGCGGTTTCGAGTGACCGCCGTCGACATCTCCGAGCGGGCGTTGAGGCTCTATGCCCGGAACAACCCGCACGCGAGCCGGATCGAGCAGGCGAGCATCTTCGACCTCCCGTTCGAGGCGGGCGCGTTCGATGGCGTCTACAACCTCGGTGTCCTCGAGCACTTCCATCCGCACGAGATCCGAGAGATTCTCGACGAGCTCCATCGCGTCCTGAAGCCGCGCGGGAAGCTCGTGGTCTTCTGGCCCCACCGTCGGGGCTCCAGCGTGCTGTTCCTGCACGCGCTCCGGCGTCTCATCCGGCTCGTGTCACGCGCCGAACCGAAGTTCCACCCCGACGAGATATCCCTCCTCGGCTCCCGCGCCGAGGCCGTGGCGCTCCTGCGCGACACCGGATTCGCCCTGCGCGAGTACTCCTTCGGCATCCGCGACCTGTTCGTTCAGTGCGTCATCGTCGCTGAGAGGGTGGAGAAGGTCCCGATGGCGGTCGAGTCGGGGATGTCCGAGCGCACGACCACCACATGAGGCGCCCCCACGGGGCGCTGGCGTGGGCCGAGCTGGCTCTCGCCCTGCTGATCACCGCGCTCATCGTTTCGCTCAACCTGCGCTTCGCCACCCAGGCCGGGCCGCTGTGGCGGGACGAAGTGTCCACGGTCCAACTCGCCACCCGATCGACGTACACCGAGGTGTTGAGGTCCCTGTCTCTGGACTCCGCGCCCGCCTTGTATCCGACGCTCCTGCGACTCTGTCGTCACCGTGGAGCGACGGCGGGCAGGACGTCGCCCTCCGCGTCCTTGGCTTCGGCGTGGCCGCGGCGATGGTCGGCGCCATCTGGGTCACCGGCCGAGTGCTCGCCGCCGGCCCGCCGCTGCTGGCGCTCACCGTGTTCGCCGCGCACGCAGGGACGCTGCAGACGGCGGGCTCGGTGAAGCCGTACGGTCTCGGGAGCCTCTTCATCGTCCTGGCGTTTGGCGCCATCGGACGCCTCACGGCCGCTCCGCGTCGCCGCTCGCTCCTCTACGCCCTCACGGTCGCNATCCTCGCCGTGCAAACCCTCTACCACAACGCCCCCCTCATCCTGGCCGTGTGCGTCGCGGGGTTCGCGGTCGCTGCGGTGGCCCGGGAGCGCTCGGCGGCGCTCGCCGTGATCGTGACCGGCGTCGTGGCGGCGGCGTCCCTGCTGCCGTACGTCGGCGTCCTGCTGACCTCCCGGAGCTGGAGGCCGCTGAACCAGTCGGAGTTCGGCGCCCACGCGCTGCTCGTGCGATCGAATGAGATGGTGACGGAGGGGAGCTGGCCGCTCGTGGCGCTGTGGGCGGCAGCCGCCGGGCTCGTCTCGTACGGTGTCGTGCGCACGCTCCGGCGGTCATCGCGCGGCGAGCCGACGTCCGGCCCGCACGTGCTCTATGCGGCGCTGGTGATCGTGGCCGCCACGAGTCTTCATCTCGGCTTTCTGAAGCTCGCGGGTCGCGTCCCGCAGGCCTGGCAATTCGTGCCCCTCATCGCGGTGGTGGCGCTCGCCATCGACGTCGTGCTCGGGGGGACACGCTCCCTCCGCTGGGCGCGGGCCGGCGTCGCCGTCCTGGCGACCGCGCTCGCGTTCCCCGTCTCGANGGACCGCGTCGGCATTCGTCAGACCAACGTCGACCTGATCGCCCAGTACGTTCACACCGCGGCCCAACCGGGTGATCTCATCCTCGTCAACCCGTGGTACGTGGGCATCACGTTCAACCGGTACTATCGCGGCCCGGTGCCGTGGATGACCCTCCCCCCGATGGAGGACCTCACCGTCCACCGATACGACCTGCTCAAGCTCCGGATGACGTCGGCCGAGCCCCTGGCGCCCCTGTACGGTGCGATCCAAGGCGCGCTGGAGTCCCGGCACCGGGTCTGGCTGGTGGGCGGCCTACTCTTCCCGCCCGCCGGACACGTCCCGCCCGTTCTCCCTCCCGCACCCGGCCTCCCCACGGGATGGAGCGACGGACCCTACACGATCGGGTGGGCGCTGCAGACCGGCTACTTCGTGCAGACGCATGCCGAGCGTCTGGCCGTTGTCCGAATTCCCGTCGCAGGCCCCGTGAACCACCTGGAGAGCGTGGGATTGCTGGTGGTCGAAGGCTGGCGGCGGCCCGAGCTCAAGAACGGGGAGTCTACGACTCCCGCGCTTCCCTACTCCCCCAGGTAGGCCCGGCGGACCTCCGGGTTGTCGGCCAGCTCCGTCGCGGTTCCCGCGAGCGCGATGGCGCCGGTCTCGAGCACGTAGCCCCGGTGCGCGATCGACAACGCCATCGCGGCGTTCTGCTCCACGAGGAGGATCGTCGTCCCCTGCCGGTTGATGTCGGCGATCGTGTCGAAGATCTGCTCGACGAGGACGGGGGCGAGCCCCATGCTCGGCTCGTCCAGCAGGAGGAGTCTCGGGTTCGCCATCAGCGCGCGGCCGATGGCGAGCATCTGCTGCTCGCCCCCCGACAGCGTGCCCGCGACCTGCGTGATCCGCTCCTTGAGCCTCGGGAAGAGCGTCACGACGCGCTCGAGGTCGGCGGGGACCCCCGCGTCGCGCCTCGGGTAGGCGCCCATCATGAGGTTCTCGCGGACCGTGAGACGGTTGAAGATCCGCCGTCCCTCGGGCACGTGCGCGACACCCCTGCCGACGATCTCGTGAGGCGGCACGCCGACGAGCGATTCGGCCTCGAGCGTGATCGTGCCGCGCAGGGGCTGGAGGAGGCCCGAGATCGTCTTGAGCGTCGTCGTCTTCCCGGCGCCGTTGTTGCCGAGGATCGTGACGATCTCGCCGCGGCCCACCTGGAGCCCCACGCCCTTGAGTGCCCGGATCTCACCGTAGGCGACGTCGAGCGNATCGACGCTAAGCACGGCGCGCCCTCTGGGGAGCCGAGCCGCGCGTGCCGAGGTACGCCTCGATGACCCGCGCGTCACTCTGGACCTCGCGCGGGGGCCCTTCCGCGATCTTCTCGCCGTGGTCCAGCACGGTCACCCGGTCGGACACCTCCATGACGACGCGCATGTTGTGCTCGATCAAGATGATGGCGAGCCCGAGGTCGACGACGAGCTCGCGCAGCAGGCGCATGAGCGCGCCGGCCTCCGTCCGCGTCATCCCGGCGGTCGGCTCGTCGAGCAGGAGCAACGCGGGCTCGGAGGCGAGCGCGCGGGCGAGCTCCAGCCGGCGCTGGTCGCCGTACGGAAGGTTGCGGGCCACGTCGTTGGCGTTCGCCTGGAGNCCGACGCGATCGAGCAGCGCCACCGCGCGCGTCGAGAGGTCCGCCTCGGTCCGAGCGAAGCGCGGGCCGTGCGAGAGGACGTCCCACAGNCCGAGCGCGATGCGCGAGTTCATGCCCACGAGGACGTTCTCGATCACCGTCATGTTCGCGAAGAGCCGGATGTTCTGGAACGTCCGGCAAATTCCGAGCGCCGTGATCTGGTCGGGGCGGAGGCCGAAGAGCGCTCGCCCGCGGAACGTGACGCTGCCCTCGTCGGCGGGATAGAGCCCCGTGAAGATGTTGAAGAGCGTCGTCTTTCCCGCGCCGTTCGGCCCGATGATCGACGCGATGCCCGACTCGAGCGCGAAGTCCACCGCCTGCAGCGCGGTGAGGCCGCCGAACCGCTTGGTCACCCCTCGGGCGTCGAAGAGGGCCGCCATCTACCGTTCCAGGTGAGCGAGCTCTCGTTGCCGCCGCCGGGCCGGCAGGATGCCCTGGGGGCGGAAGATCATCATGAGGACCAGGATGACGCCGAAGATCATCCGCTCGTACTTGGCCGGCTCGAACTGCGTCGGCAGGTCGGCGAGGCTGTAGCCGAGGACGGTGACGCCGGCGTTCTTGAGCTCGTTGAGCCAGAGCGACAGCCCCTTCAGCACCTGGAGGTTGAGGACGGTGACGACCGTGGCGCCGAGCACGGCGCCCGGAATGGAGCCCATCCCACCGAGGATCACCATGGCCAGGACGCCGATGGACTCGAGGAAGGTGAACGACTCCGGATTGATGAACACCTGCTTGGCCGAGAACAGCACACCCATGATGCCGGCGAAGGACGCGCCGCAAGCGAAGGCCAGGAGCTTCATCCGCACGAGCGGCACCCCCATGGCGCGCGCCGCCAGCTCGTCCTCACGGATCGCCTCCCACGCCCGGCCGATGTGGGAGTCCTCGAGCCGGCGGTTCACGAGGACGACCACGACGACGATGAGCAGGACGAGGAAGTAGAAGTACTCGCCGTAGGGCAGCCCGAGCGGCGCCGGCGGGCGAGAGATCGGCGTGATGCCCTTCGGGCCATTCGTGAGATTGATCGGCTTGTCGAGGTTGTTGGCGAGAACGCGGATGACCTCGCCGAAGCCGAGCGTGACGATGGCGAGGTAGTCGCCGTGCAGGCGCAGCACCGGGAGCCCGAGGAGGATGCCGGTGATCGCCGCCACGAAGAGCCCGACGAACAGGAACGCGTAGAACCATNCGCCGGCCAGGGGAAACCCGCCGCCGAAGATGACGTTCGCGTGCGGCGAGCCGAAGATGGCCCAGGAGTAGGCGCCGACGGCGAAGAACGCGACATAGCCGAGGTCGAGCAGTCCGGCCAGGCCGACCACGATGTTGAGACCGAGCGCCAGCGCCGCGAAGATCCCGACCTGCGTCGCCACCTCGAGGTAGTAGCCGTTGAAGGCCCCGATCAGGGGCATCAGCAGCAGCAGGGCGACCCCGAGGAGACCGACCCGGAGCCACGTCGGGATGCGCGCCAGGTAGACAAAGAGCAGCGCGCCCTGGAAGGCCAGGAAGGCGAGGACCGAGCGTGGAGCTGTCGCGACGGCGAGGCTGGACAGGGCGACGGCGGCCGTGGCGAGGACGGAGTACAGGCTCACGCGCGCTCTCGGACGATCTCGCCCAGCAGGCCCTTGGGTCGGAAGATGAGGATCACGATGAGCACCGAGAAGGCGAAGATGTCCTTGTACTCGGCGCCGAACGCCCCCCCCGTGAGCAGGGACAGATAGGAGGCGGCGAAGGCCTCGAGCAGCCCGAGCACGAGCCCGCCGAGCATCGCGCCGGGGATGTTGCCGATGCCGCCGAGCACGGCCGCGGTGAAGGCCTTCAGCCCCGGAATGAACCCGGTGTAGGGATTGATCAGTCCGTACTGGACGCCGAACAAGACGCCGGCGGCCCCCCCCATCGCCCCGCCGATCAGGAACGTGAGCGAGATGATCCGGTTGACGTTGATGCCCATGAGGCTCGCCGCCGCTTGATCCTCGGCCACCGCGCGGATGGCGGTCCCGATCGTCGTGCGGTTGACGATCACGTGGAGCGCCCACAGCATCAGCAACGCGGCGACGATGACGACGAGTGACTTGACCGAGACGTCGATGGTCTCGGTGAGCTCGAAGCGGAGATTCAGCACATCGATCGTCGGGTAGACGAGGTTGAAGGCGTTCCGCCAGAGCGACTCGAAGAGCCGGATCAGGTCCTGGAGGAAGAACGAGATTCCGATCGCCGAGATGAGCGGGATCAGCCGGGGCGCGTTGCGCAGCGGACGNTAGGCGACCCGCTCGACGGTGACGGCGAGCAGCCCGCTCGCGGCCATGCCGGCGACCAGGGTGAGGAACAAGACGAGCGGCCAGGGGAGGCCGTCGAGCAGCCCGACGCTCTTGAGGCCGAGGAGGAGCTCGACGCCGACGAAGGCGCCCACGATGAAGATCTCGGAGTGCGCGAAGTTGATGAACTCGAGCACCCCGTAGACCATCGTGTAGCCCAGCGCGATCAGCGCGTACATGAAGCCGAGGATGATGCCGTCGAGGAAGACTTGCGGGAAGATGCCGAGGAGGAGCGGGTAGTCCATACGTTAGAGACGAGGGGCGGGCCGGGAGCTCTCCTCGACCACGCTAGCGGCAACGCGCTGGGTGACTGCCCACCGCGCCAGCTCCGGTCGACCCCCAGAAGCTACGGGTCTCGGAGAGCTTCCCGGCCCGCCCTTCGACGTCTACCGTCTCGTCTCCTGCGCTACTTCTTTTCGGGCGGGGCGATGGTCAGCTGCTTGACGATCTTGTTGTCGCCCCACTTCGCCGGGTCGTCGCTGGCGACCTGCAGCACGAAGTAGAGCGCCTTCTTCCGGTCACCCTTCGTGTCGAACTCGATCTCGCCGGTGATGCCGCTGTGCTTCNNCTTCCGGACCGCCGTCGCCACGTCCTCGCGACTCAGCTTGCCGCTCTTGGCCGCGGCTTCGATGGCCTTGAGCGCGATGGCGGTCGCATCGTAGGCCTCGGCGGCGTACGGCTCGGGGTTCTTGCCGAACTTCTTCTTGAAGTCCTCGACGAAGGCCTTGGCCTTGGGCAGGGCCGAGGCCGGGCCGGCGGCCGAGGTGTAGTACATCCCCACCACGGCCTTGCCGGCGATCTTCGTCAGGTCGGAGGAGTCCATGCCGTCGGGACCCAGGAACTTCGACTTCACGCCCTTCTCNCGGGTCTGCTTGAAGAACGGCGCCGCCTGGTCGTAGATGCCGCCGAAGTAGATGACGTTCGGATTCTTCGCCTTGATCGGGGTGATGATGGGGTCGAAGTTCGACTTCTCCTCTGTGCCCTCGAAGCCGAGGACCTTGATGCCCTTTTTCTCCGCATCGGCTTTGAAGAACTCGGCCACGCCCTGGCCGTACTGCGTCTTGTCATGGATGATGTACACCGACTTGGCCTTCATCGTNCCGTTGGCGAATTCGGAGCCGACCACGCCCTGGACGTCGTCTCGGCCGCACACCCGGTTGACGTTCGGGTAGCCGCGGTCGGTGACCACCGGGTTGGTGTTGGCGGGCGAGATCATCGCGACACTGACTTCTTTGTAGACCTCGGACGAGGGGATGGCGACTCCCGAGTTGAGATGGCCGATGACGGCGAGAATGTCCTTGTCCGCGATGATGTTCTTCGCGTTCGCCACGCCGACGTCCGGCTTGGCCTGATCGTCGAACGGGACCAGGTCGACCTTGTAGCCCATCTTCGTGAGGTTGCCCCTCCACTTCTCGATGGCGAGCTGGGCGCCGAGCTTGATGCCCTCACCGAGGGCCGCCTGGCCGCCGCTGAGCGGGCTCTGGGTGGCGATCTTGATCGTGCCCTTGCTGCCCTGCGCGGCCAGGTGCGACGCGGCGGGCAGCGCCACCAGGGCGAGCGCGGCCAGGAGCGAGAGCGTGAGACGGACGGGGTTGCGGATCATCGGGCCCTCCTTCGTCATCGAGTCGGCGTGGTCGGTGCGCCAGCATTATAGCGGGCGCGGCCGACCGGTCAAGTCGCGCGCCGTGCGGATCGCCTCGAGAAAACGGCGCGCGGCGGCGGCCGGATCGGGCGCGCCGCACACGGCCGAGATGACGGCGACGCCGTCGGCGCCGGCGCGGATCACCTCGGCGGCGTTCTCGGGCGTGATACCGCCGATCCCGATCAGCGGTCGGGAGGTCTCCGGGCGGACCTGTCGGAGCAGGTCGGGGCCGACCAGCTGGAAATCGCGCTTCGTCGCCGTCGGGAACATCGCCCCGACGGCGATGTAGTCGGCGCCGTCGTCCTTCGCCTGGCGGGCCTGCGCGAGGCTGTGGGTCGAGCGGCCGAGGATCATGCCCGGTCCCAGCAGGGGGCGCGCCGCGCGTGGCGGCAGGTCGTCCTGGCCGAGGTGGACGCCGTCCGCAGCGACCGCCAGCGCGAGATCGACGCGGTCGTTCACGATGAAGGTCGCGCCGGCTCGATGGCAGCGCTCGCACAGCCGCTCGGCCAACGGCAGGAGACGGCCGGACGGCCACTCCTTTTCCCGCAGCTGGATCATGCGGCAGCCGCCGGCGAGCGCGCCGTCCAGGATCGCCTCGAGGTCCCGCCCCCGCGCCGCCGCGCGGTCGAGGATGACGTAGAGCGACGGGTCCATCAGCCCCGGAGCCGCTCGGTGTCGACGCTGGTGAAGCGGCCCTCCAGGAACGCGGGGTCGTTCAGGACCTTCAGGTGGAACGGGATCGACGTCTTCACGCCCTCCACGACGGTCTCGGCGAGCGCCCGGCGCATCCGGCCGACCGCCTCGGCACGGTCCCCCCCGTGGACGATGACCTTCGCGAGCAGCGAGTCGTAGAACGGCGGCACCACGTAGGGCGCCATGAGATGGCTGTCCACCCGCACCTTGAACCCGCCGGGCGGCACCCACGCCACGACCCGGCCCGCGCTCGGCGCGAAGGTCTCGGGGTCCTCGGCGTTGATCCGGCACTCGATCGCGTGGCCCTCGAGACGCACGGCGTCCTGGCGGTAGCCGAGCGCCTCACCCGCGGCGATGCGGATCTGCTCGCGCACCAGGTCGATGCCCGTGACCATCTCGGTGACGGGGTGCTCGACCTGGATCCGCGTGTTCATCTCGATGAAGTAATAGCGCTCCTCGGCGTCCACGATGAACTCGACGGTCCCCGCGCTCACGTAGTTGACCGCCGCCGCCACGGTCAGCGCCGCGCGGTGGAGGCCGCTTCGCGTCTCGGCGCCGAGGTTGGGCGCCGGCGACTCCTCGAGGAGCTTCTGGTGGCGGCGCTGCACGGAGCACTCACGCTCGCCCAGGTGGATGCGGATCCCGTTGTTGTCGCCGAGCACCTGCACCTCGACGTGCCGCGCCCCCTCGACGTACTTCTCGCAGTAGATCTCCGCAGAGCCGAACGCCGACCCCGCCTCCGACTGGCAGGCGTCGAAGGCCTGGGCGACGTCCTCGCGCCGCCGCACGATACGCATGCCACGCCCGCCCCCGCCGGCCGCGGCCTTGAAGATGATCGGGTAGCCGATCCGGTCNGCGACCTCGACCGCCTCCGCGGCGTCCTTCAGCGGCAGCTCGCTGCCGGGGACCACGGGGACGCCCGCCTGCTTCGCGATTTGGCGCGCCTGCGCCTTGTCGCCCATGAGCCGGATCGCCTCGGGCGAGGGCCCGACGAACGTGATCGAGCAGGCGCGACACACCTCCGCGAACGCGGCGTTCTCGGCGAGGAACCCGTAGCCGGGGTGGATCGCCTCGCTGTCCGTGACCGCCGCCGCCGAGATGATCGCGGGGATGTTGAGGTAGGAGAGGCGCGCGGCGTCGGGCCCGACGCAGATCGACTCGTCGGCGAGCCGCCGTGGCAGTGAGTCGCTGTCGGCCTTCGAGTGGGCGATGACCGTCCGGATGCCGAGCTCGCGGCAGGTGCGGATGATCCGCAGCGCGATCTCGCCGCGATTGGCGATCAGAAGCTTGTGGAACATGTACAGGGCGCGGGCACCCGGGCTGTCGCCACGCCCGCGCCCCGCCGCAGCCCCACGCGCCGAGAGGTCACACGCTTGATCCCAGTTGGAGTCAACCCTACCCGCCNAGGAGGCGGTGCCACTGCGATTCGATCTCGGCCAGGCGCAGCCCGTACACNCGGAGCGTCGCGTCGTCGAGGGTGTCGCCCGCGGCCAGCCGGACCAGNAGCGCGCGCATCGTCTCCGTACCGCCGCGGTCGAGCAGGTCGCGNACGATCCAGAGTGCCAAGTCGTAGCCCGTCCGCGCGCGCAAGGGATCGGGGTCGGCGACGAGCGCCTCGATGCCTGCCAGGGTGACGCTGCCCGGCACGCGCAGCATCGGGTCGACCGCCGCGCCCTCCAGCGCCTGCGCCAGCCCCTCCTGGAGCCAGCGCGGCGCGCGGCCCCGCGAGAGGTGGTGGATGGCGGCGTGCGCGTACTCGTGGACGATCAACCGCTCGACCTGAGCAGCGGGCGGGAGCGCCGGGCCGATCGGCAGCCGGATCTTTCCGTCGAAGAGCCCCGTGGCCCAGCCGTGGACACGCGTCACGTCCTGGAATTGCCCGCGCTCGTACAGGACCACGGTCAGCCGCTCGCGCGGCTCCCAGCGGAGCGCCCGGTCGACGCGCTCGGCGGCGACCTCGAGGAGGCCCAGGATCGTTCGGCGCGCCTCCGTCCCGGGGGCGCCGCGATACTTGAGCACGAAGCGCGGCGTGACGTCGCGGTGAAAGCCCGACTCGGCGCGCCGCTCGCGTTCGACCTTCTCGAGGAGGCGCAGGGCCCCCGCGTTGTCCGGTTCGCGCTCGAGGACGGCGCGCAGGTGGGCGATCGCGCGCGCCGGATCGTCGCGGGAGTCGTAGAGGTGGGCGAGGAGCACGCGGACCTCGGGGTCGAACTCGGCACGGACGGCGCGCTCGAGCGGGACGAACGCGTCGTCGGGCCGCCCCGCGTGGACGGCCGCGAGCCCGAGCCCCTTGAGCAGCGTCGTCGACTCGGGCGCGTCGACCAGGCCCTGGCGGAAGAGCAGGAGCGCCTCGTCGGGCCGACCCTCGCGGAGCGCCTGCCAGCCCCAGCCCTCGAAGCAGCTGCCGACGTCCACCCGCAGCGCCGCGCTCGCCGGGTTGTCGTCAGCCGCGCGGCTGAACCGCTCACAGGCCCGCGGGAACTGCCCTGCGGCGTAGAGCCGGATCGCCTCCTCGATGAGCGCCCGCGAGTCTCGCGCGACGACGTGCGCGGGGGGCCGTCCGGCGTCAGGGCGCTCGTGTCGCCGCCCCTCCCGCCAGCCGAGGGCGAGCGTGCCGAGGCCCAGCGCGAGGAGGGCGACCAGGGTGAGGGGACGGATGGGACGCATGAGCGCTCAGCGCGCCGGGTCGATCAGGAAGAGCGGCTGGCCGTACTCGACCGCGTGGCCGTTCTCGACGAAGATCTTGACGATCCGGCCGCCCACCTTCGACTCGATTTCGTTCATCAGCTTCATCGCTTCGATGATACAGAGGATCTGGCCTTCCTTGACGACGGTACCCTCGTTCACGTACGGCTCGGCGCTCGGGGACGGGGCGCGATAGAAGGTGCCGACCATCGGCGCCTCCACGGAGACCATCCCGGCCGGCACGGCCTCGCTGACGAGGGGCGCCGCCCCGCCCTCCTCGGAGGTGGCGGGCGCCACGGCCTTCTGCGTCGGCGCCGCCGTGGGCCGCTGAACGCGGACCCGGACCTCGCCCCACGCCACCTCGATCTCGGCCAGCCCGAGCTCCTGGAGCGCCGCGCCGAGCTGGCGGACCAGGGCGACCACGGTCTCTCGGCTCGCGTCGGCGCGGTGGCGCTCGCGAGCCATCAGGCACTCGCCGCCGCGACGCGGCCCAGATACTCGCCGGTGCGCGTGTCGACCTTCACGATGTCACCCTCGTTGAGGAAGAGCGGGACCAAGACGACGGCGCCCGTCTCGAGCGTCGCCGGCTTCGTTCCACCCTGCGCCGTGTCGCCGCGCACGCCGGGGTCCGTCTTGGCGATCGCCAGCTCGACGAAGTTCGGCAGCTCGACCGCCACCGGACGGCCCTCGATGTAGAGCACGTCCACCTCGGTGTTCTCCTTGAGCCAGTCGCGAGCGTCCCCGACCTCGTCCCCCGAGAGCGAGACCTGCTCGTAGGATCTCCAGGTCCATGAAGTGGTAGCGGTCGTCCCGGTAGAGGAACTGCATGTGCTTGTCCTCGAAGTCGACCAGCGCCACCTTCTCGCCCGAGCGGAACGTGTTGTCGATCACCTTTCCGAGCCGCATGTGCTTGAGCTTNGTCCGGACGAACGCGCCGCCCTTCCCGGGCTTGACGTGCTGGAACTCCACGATCGTGTACGGGTGGCCATCGAAGACGATGCGCAACCCCTTCCTGAACTCCGCGGTTGACACCTGCATCGCGCTCTAGCCTTTCCGTCGCGCCCGTGCGTGGAGCGTCGTCTCCAGGCGCTCGCGGGCGGCGTGGTTGTCGGGATCCTTCCGGAGGATTCGGGTGAACGCCTGGGCGGCCTCCTCGACGCAGCCCTGCTCGAGGCAGAGCGTGCCGAAGGCGATNGTCGCGAACGTGTCGTCGGCGAGCACGCGCTGGAGCCCGCTCGCCTCGCCCGCCGCCGGCGTCGTCGCGCGGAGCAGCCCGAGCAGCGAGCGCGACTCGCGGTCGCCGGGGTCGAGCCTGACGGCCGCTTCCAAGTGGGTCACCGCCCGGTCGATGTGCCCCAGGCGGCGCTGGATCTCCGCCGCGAGGCGGTGGCACTGGAGATCGTGCCGGTTCAGCTCGAGGATCGCCCCGATCTCTGCGAGCGCCGCGTCGAGGGCGCCCTCGGCCGCGAGGGTCTTGGCGAGGATGAGGCGCGCCGTCGTGTAGTGAGGGTACCGGGCGAGACCGTTCCGGCAGAGCGCCACGGCTTCGCGTGTCCTCCCGGCCTTTCGGTAGAGGTCGGCGAGCTGCGCAAAGGCGAGGGACGCCGGATCGCGGGCCAGGCGCTCTTCATGACGGCGGATGGCGGCGTCGAGCGCGGGATCGTCGACGGACATGTCGGATCGGTTATACGGAGCGTGGGTTTCGGTTGTCAACATCGGCTACGGTCCGAGCTCTCCGAGGACGGCGCGGACGAGGTCCCACGGCACGTCGTACTGGAGCTGGAACGCGCCGATCCTGGGCGCCAGCACGAAGGGCACGCGGCCGTCGCGCGCCTTCTTGTCCCGCGTCATCGCCGCCAGGACACGATCGGCGTCGATCGCCGGGGCGCGGACGGGAAGGCCGAGGGCCGCGAGGAGCCGCTCCTGGCGCAGGACCGTCTGCGGCGATGCGACACCGAGTCGCAGCGCCAGGCGTGCCTCGGCGACGATGCCCAGGGCGACCGCTTCGCCGTGGGCAAAGCGCGCGTATCCCGTCGCCGCCTCGAGGGCGTGGCCGATCGTGTGGCCGTAGTTGAGGGCGTGCCGCANCTCGCTCTCGCGCTCGTCGCGCTCCACGACCCCGGCCTTCAGCCGGCAGGAGCCGCCGACGATGCGNTCGACGACGGGGAGGTCGCGGGCGCAGAGCGCCGCCGCGTCCCCTTCCACCTCGGTGAAGTAGTCGGCGTCGAGCACGACGCCGTGCTTGACGATTTCGGCGAGCCCCGACTCGAATTCGCGCGGCGACAGCGTGAGCGTGGTCGCGGGATCACAGATGACCAGGCGCGGCTGGTGGAAGGCGCCGATCAGGTTCTTCGCCGTCGGGTGGTCGATCGCGGTCTTGCCGCCGATCGCGGCGTCCACCTGGGCGAGCACCGTCGTGGGAAGCTGGACGAAGTTGACGCCGCGCATGTAGGTCGCCGCGACGAACCCGGCGACGTCGCCCACGGCTCCCCCGCCGAGGGCGAGCACCGTGGAGGTGCGGTCGAGCCCGGCGGCGAGCAGCGCGTCCCAGCAGCGCGCGGCCACGGCGAGCGTCTTCGCGGCCTCGCCCTCGGGCACCTCGACCGTCGCCACCACGAACCCCGCGCTCTCGAGGCTCCGCCCGACGGTCTTGCCGTANAGACGCAGGACCGCGGCGTCGCTGACGAGCGCCGCTCGGGAGCCCACGCGGAGCTCCGCGAGGCGCGCGCCCACCGTGTCGAGCGCGCCGGACTCGACCACGATGCGATACGACCTGAGGCCCAAGTTGAGGTTGANGATCATCGAGGTCATTCTACCGCTCCGAGCCTCGCCGCGACTGCGGCTCGCGCTCGTCCGGCGGCCCCGGTCCGCCCTGCGGGCTACCAGCTTTTCAGGCTGTCCAGATAGGCGTCGTAGTTGCGGCGGATCTCNGCGATGCTGTCGCCGCCGAACTTCTCGAGGAAGGCGTCGGCGAGGACGATGGCCAGCATGGCCTCGCCGACGACGCCGGCCGCGGGCACGGCGCAGACGTCGCTCCGCTCCACGACCGCGTCCACCGCCTCCTTCGTGGCGAGGTCCACCGACTTGAGCGGCGTGCGGAGGGTCGAGAGGGGCTTCATCGCGGCCCGGACGACGACCGGCTGCCCGTTCGTCACTCCGCCCTCCAGACCGCCCGCATTGTTCGTCTTGCGCTTGAACCCGCTCTCGGCGTCGAAGAGGATCTCGTCGTGGACCGCCGAGCCCGGGCGCCGCGCGGTCTCGAAGCCCAGGCCCAGCTCGCAGCCCTTGATCGCCTGGATCGAGCAGAACGCCTGCGCGAGCCGACCGTCGAGCCGGCGGTCCCACTGCACGTAGGAGCCGAGCCCCACGGGGCAGCCGAGGGCGACGACCTCGAACACGCCCCCGAGCGTGTCGCCCTTCTCTCGAGCGGCGTCGATCGCCTTGAGCATCGCCGCCTCGGCGGCCGGATCGGCGCAGCGGACCTCGGAGGCCTCGGCGCGCCGGGCGAGCTCCTCCCACGTGACGTCGAGGTCGGTGGCGATGCGGACCCCTCCGATCTCGGTGACATGGCTCAGGATCGTGACCCCGAACTCGTCGAGCACCCGCTTCGCCACGCCCGCGACCGCCACGCGCGCGGTCGTCTCGCGCGCGCTCGANCGCTCGAGGACGTTCCTGATGTCGTGGTGGCCNTACTTCATGGCGCCGGCGAGGTCGGCGTGGCCCGGCCGTGGTCGCGTGACCTGCTTCTGCGCGGCGCCGGGCTCGGGTGGGCCGACGGCCATCGTGGACTTCCAGTTCTCCCAGTCGCGGTTGGCGATCTGGAGGGTGATCGGGCTGCCGAGCGTCGAGCCCCAGCGAACGCCGGAGAGGATGCGGACCTGGTCGCGCTCGATCTTCATGCGCCCGCCACGGCCGTAGCCGCGCTGGCGTCGCGCGAGGTCCGCGTTGATCTGGCTCTCGGCGAGCGACAGACCGGCCGGGACGCCGTCGATGACGGCGACCAAGGCCTCACCGTGGGATTCGCCAGCGGTGAGGAACCGGAACGCGCCAGCCATTACTTCTTCGGCTGC
>JGI25386J43895_10000015_pt1 | contig 20218 bp, 20 predicted proteins | sample GraSoi013_1_40cm_2_FD_43895 | JGI IMG/M metagenome (IMG submission 43895) | reverse complement strand
CGTAGAACATATTCTGTGCGTTCGCGTATGGCATCAACTCCTAGTTCCTCGCCTGGCTTGTCCCAGTTCGGAATTGGAAAAGTCATCGTCGCCTCTGTGACAAAGTCTACCGCGTAACCGAGGTCCGCAGCGATCCTCGCTGTCGTCTCGCAGCACTGCTCCATCTGAATGCCTGTAATGCTGACCCGTCTCACGCCTCTCTCTATCAGGTAGGGTTGCAAAGTCGTGCTAGTGAAACAATTCCTTGTGTTCTTGACCATGACCTGCTCATCCTTCCGAGGCTTGAGAAAGTCCATCAGCTTGAATGAGGGGCTGTCTTTGGCGAACGCCTCATCGCTGTCGGTATGTAAGAAGAAAACAACCGGGAGATGGGCAGCACGATAAGCTTCGACGAGAGCGTCCACGTTCCTTTCAAAATCCGGGTTGTTACGTCTTCCCCATCGCGAGCCGACTTTGAACGAGTCTTGAGCATCGATCACTAGCAAAGCCGATTGCGCAATGGAAACCTTGCTGGGGTCTAGCATGATTCCAACTAGCGTGAGTCATCGTATATACTCGCTGCTTCAGACTGAGTTTTCGCTCGGAACAAGGTCTCAACTACAATGAGTTCCAAGAAAGGGAGTTCTAGGGATGTCCCTGATATCCGGGTTTTCTTCGGGGACCTCAGAAAGATGACCTCGACGGAGGTCGCTGATGGAGATATCTCCCTGGTAGTCACATCTCCACCTTACTTCAACGCTCCTTTCGATTATCCCGATCTTTTTCCGAGCTACGAAGATTACCTTGGACTAGTCAGGTCCTTCGCTCATCAGAGCAAGAGGGTGCTGCGGAGAGGGAGAATCTGTGCGATAGTCACCGACGATATGCTGGTGAAAGAGGGAAGTAGCAACCGTGGGCGGAAATACCCTCTTGTCGCTGATACGACCAGAATTTTTCTGGACGAGGGTTTTCTCTATCGTGACAAGATAACATGGGTCAAGCCAGCTGGCTACACTAGAATCAGCAGGCGTAGCGGAGTCGTTCTTCAACATCCATACCCGATGTACTTCTATCCGGACAACATCCAGGAATCTATTCTTCTATTCCAGAACGGCGAGTTCGATTACGGCAACTTGAAGGACGCGCCAAAGAACATTCTCGAATCCTCAAGAATAGACACCGCTCAACTCAACAAAGAGAGATGGAACTTGACAGTCTGGAACATTACCAATGTCCTTCCCTTCTCTGGTCGGGTTGAGGAGGGAATCGCAGCCTTTCCTGAAGAAATTCCTCGGAGACTAATCAAACTCTTCACGATGGTCGGAGAGACCGTGTTCGACCCTTTCGCAGGCTCAGGCACAACGCTGAAGGTCGCGCGGGAACTGGGAAGGAATGGAATTGGATACGAAATTGACCTCGAACTCAAGCGAGTCCTAAGAAAAAAACTCGGAGGACATGGTCTCATACTCGAAGAAAGGGAAGGAGCAAGGAGGCTTCGAAGATCCCTTCAGACAAGGATTCATCAGAACAGAAGCGTTGCCAGGTAACCAGGTCGGCGTCTCGGATGGAAAGACCCATTAGCGCGGACGCGAGATGGAATAGACACCTAATGCAAAGTGATCAGCATGGTTCTTCGTGAATGTCCGTTTTGTCATAGACCCTTCGAAGCTGAGCTGTTGTCGAAGGAACAGGTGGATTAGCGAGGTCGCGAGGGTTGGCGATTTTCCACCACAGATGAGTAAACTAGCTGGGCAGGTTACGGAGGGAGGACTTACGATGAGTCGTGGCGCACTAATTCTCGGACTGTCAGAGGATGAAAAGGAAACTGTTGCGATGCGTCCGGAGGCCTTCATAACCTACAAGGCCCTATACAAATGCAGACACTGTGGAAAGGAATGGACCAAGCTCTCGGTTGAAGAGATACCAATCCCCCGACAATATGTTGAAGGCGAGGAGGAAAAGACCGACTATGATGCTCATGTCGAAGAGGAGGAGGCACGGGAGGAACAGTATGCAAGAGAGTAATAATGCCGAAAGTATCGCAGACAATGAAGACTAGTTGAGTTTCGCTATCCCCTCCGACAGGGTTGAACTTGGGTAGGGCTTGTTTTTGTTCCAGCGGCTCGGCTCCATATTTGACGAGTACAAGGGCATACCCCGCGAAGCAAATCTTCTCATCTATTCTAGCTTCTTCACTTGGGCTGCCGCAGGATTACTCTTCATCTCACTTCAGGTCTTCCTCGTACTGGAAGGCATCTCCTTCGCAACTAGCAGCCTCATCTTGGGAACCTTCGGCATCGTCAGCGGCGCATCCACACTCCTCTTCGGTGGCCTAGCCGACCGGTATGGTAAGAAAAAATTCGTAGTTGCTGGTGGACTGCTAGGAAGCCTCGCTCTAGCCATCTTCGCTCTCGACACAAACATTCCGCACTTGTTTGGGGCGGCTGTTCTAGCCGGATTCTCCGAGGCTGCCTACGCGTCATCTTGGAGTGCTATGCTCGCTGACAAGGCGGGAAACATGAAACGGACAAGCGCCTTCGGCCTCTCTTTCTTTGTCGCAACCATCAGCTCTGCCCTAGGCGGGTTCAGCACGAGCCTGCTCAGTGTGATGAACACGGTCTACAAGATCGACCTAGTCACGGGAAACAGGTATCTCTTCGTGGGAGTCGCCGCAATCAGCCTCGTAGGACCCCTTATCGTCTACACTCGAGTTTCTGAGTCTCACACGCTCGAGGAGCTGGGATTCCACATAATCCCCAAAAAAGCTCGCCGAGTCATCCTCCGATACGTAATCGCAGGAATCCTTATCGCGCTGGGCGCGGGAATGGTGATTCCTCTAATGTCCGGCTGGGCCTTTCTCAAATACGGTCTTGCGAACAACGTCACGGGACCCATCTTCGGCGGGGTTACTAGCTTGGTGATGGGATTTGCAAACCTAGCAACTCCACGGCTAGCCAGACGGTTCGGAACAGTTCGGACAATTGTCCTGACCCAGGGCTCGTCGACTGCCTTTCTCTTCTCAATACCTTTTGCACCTAACTTCGCCTCGGTGTCCGCGATCTATGTCGTTAGGAGTGCCTTGATGATGATGTCCAATCCAGCTCAGAACTCTCTCTTGATGGGTTTGGTCCCGGCTGAGGAGCGTTCAGTAGCTTCGGCCATCGTGGCTTCTCTCTGGAGGTTACCGAACTCGTTCAGCACGAGTCTCGGCGGCTACACCATGGGGCTAGCGACCGGCCCGAATGGCGTTACGGATCCGAGTAGCATCTATCTCGCCCTCCCGTTCATGATCTGTACAGCACTGTATCTAAGCGCCATCACGTACTTCTGGCGGTCATTCAAAGACGTGAAGCTGCCTGAGGAACAGGTTCTGGCACCGATTGCGGAGACCATTCCAGCTGCAACCTAGAATACCATTCACGATTTCCAGCAATATGCCCTAGTCGTGGTTCTGTAATTTTCTCGGATACTTCGACTTAGAGCCAGAAGTTACGACCCACTTTAGTCGCTGACGGAACTATCGTTGCTCGTCATCGACGCTTATGGAGAAGACGTGTCATGAGATACGCGAGAATCAGCAAATACATGCTTCTGCTTGCGCTCTTCGTCTTTGTCCCTCTTCTGTCGATCAACATGGTCCCAATGGTTCATGCTGACCCTCCATTCTCTCTGAACGCCGTTCCGGCCGCCACGTCAGAGGGAAACACTGTCAGTCTTGTCCTGTCTGCAAATAGTGCTGTCCCCAATCTCCAATACAGGTTCCGGTTCTCCGTAATCGATCCCGCAGGGAAGACCGCTCAAACTCTGGCGAACTATACCACCGCACCTGGCCAGGACAAGTTTACACTGATAGTTGTCTACCCAAGTCCTACGTTCCAAGGATCAAACACGCTAGTAGGCCAATACAACGCTAAAGTCGATGAGCTATGGCCCACGGCAGCGCCAGGCATTGCTGGGACCTCGTTCATACTCACCATCACGGATAGTTTCTCATATCAGAGGACGCAAACCGTGCTCATACAGGCAAGCGGATATAGTGCGTCGGAAAGTGTTACGGTAACCATCAGGACGCAGACAACATCGACGGTTGTATTCTCCCAAATTCTACAAGCGACCGGCGCGGGGATCGTAGGAACAAGTTGGAAGACCCCGAGGAACGCAACAATAGACACTTACATTGTTAGCTTGACCGGGACCAGCACCGTCAAGAATCCGGCTGATTCGCAACCTTTCGCACTGGGACCTGCGATCATGATCATTAGCTCGATTACGTCCGCCAAATCGGTCTACCAGAGGACTGAGACGATGAGTTTCTTCTTCCAGCCCACTTATCCAGATGGATCTATTCCGTCGACAGGAGTCGCTCTTCTCAGCTTAGCTAGGCCCGGTGGTAACAGCGTGACCCTGACGGCAACCTATGATGGTACGTCTCAGACTTTTGATTCGTCTTACCAAACTTCGTTGGATAATCAAACGGGGACATGGACGGCAAGCTTGGGAGGACATGCTTACAGCGACGCTTACGGGAACAATGGTCCCGGAACAATAGTCTCCACTGCCCCGCTGCTAACAACTATCCCTCTAACTGTCACAGTTACCACAAACTCTACCATCGCTGTGGGTCAACAGCTCAGGTTCAACGCGAACGTCACGTATCCTGATGGTACGGTTTTCCTGCCGGGCACTGTGAAGGCCTACCTTCTCTACAGTGGAACGCCGGTGGTTAACGACACGGTCCCCGTTGTTTTCGACACAACCCTGGGACTGTGGATCGGAACTTATACGGTGCGGCCTTCAGATACAGGTGGACTGTGGTCCCTAGTCGTCAAGGCATCAGACTCTCCAACACCTCCCAACACTGGCTCTGCGACGCGAGCCATCAATGTTCAGAATACGACAGGAGGGAACGCGTCTTTTCCTCTCTACTACTTTGGCATTATAGCCGCCCTCCTAGCCTCGCTACTGGTTGCTGTATTCTTCGGGTTCAGACGCCGCAAAGTAACGCATGCAAGGTTGAAAATTGACCTGGAGGCCGTTCGGTCGGAAGCTGGACGAATAGAGAGTACCGATTTCTTCAAGTCAGTTAAGGATCAGGTACAGAAGGAAAAGGATGACAAGTGAGACTGCCTGGATCTTACTCGCTTCTAGCAGTGGATTCGCCCATTTCAAGCCCTGATCTCGAATCTGGAACATGCCTCGATCCTCGCCCAGAAGTCGTTCGTGAACGGTTCTAGATTTCCCGACTTTCCCCTTTCACCCAAGCCCGGATCCCCGGCTCTGAATCCCAAGACTCGCCCGTTATCACTGCCAGACAGAAAATTTTCTCTAGAAAACAGGGTAGGGGTAATAGCACACACAGCATCTCACGACGCAAAGAGCGGTTTCCCCGAACGCACAGAAGCCCGTTCCTTTTGCTGGAGATAAGCGAAACTCGCGGTTTAAGGGAGTATTCCGCCGATCTTCGCCAAGGTCACGAGTCCCGGTTTCTTCTCGAATATTCCAGCAGTGATCTCCAACGCTTTCTTCTGTAGCTTCTTGTCCTTGTTCAGCTTCCGAAGCGCTCTCCTATTCAATCGTTTTATCAGCCAGTTATCGCTCAGCGCATAAGTCACAGTATAGTTCGCGTGCTTTCCGATCACTTCCGCACGCGTTTTCCGTTCCTTCTGGTATTGAAGCAAGGATGCTTGCGAGAAGTCCCCTGCCACCTTGCACTTGTCAATGGTCTCAGCAAGCGCCACAGCGTCTTCCAATGCTAAGTTTACTCCCTGTCCAGCGTGCGGATGAATAGTGTGTGCCGAATCCCCCAACAACGCAACCCCGTTTCCCACCCACCTGTCTACCCGTATGAACGAGGGCGTGAAATAGGCCATCCTCGTCCAGGCCTCCACACCGGTAAACGCGTCCGCCATCTCCGGCGCCGCCTGGACAACCTCCGCTCTGAAAGAGGTCAACCCTTCCTTCTTGACGCTGTCAAAGCTTCGAGGTCCGACACAGTAGAAGAAGTACGTGGCCTCGGGACCGGAAGGCATTATCCCCAACATCTTCCCAGGGTGCTGGTACTGTCGCGCCCTGCCCTCCAAACCCGGGATAGCACCAGCAAGTCCAACGAGAAACGAGTCAGGATATTTCCTAGTCTTCACCTTAACCCCAATACTATTGCGAATTCGTGACTGAGGCCCATCAGCGCCTACAACAACCGCAGCCTGAATCTGATCTCTCATGCCATCCGTTTCGAAAACGACTCCGTCAACCTTACCCCCAGACATTGTCAGTTCCTGGAAGGAGGAACCCCAGAGAAGCTTAGCCCCCGCCTTCTCGGCCAAGTAAACAAGTAACCGTTCCACTTCGGTCGCGTTCGCCGTCAAGAGATAGTTCTGCGGATGATCCAACAAACCATAATCTGCTTCTAGCAAAACTTCTCCGTCCCAGTTCTTCACCTCCAAGATCTGAGATGCAGAACCCACCTCTTTCGCCCGCTCGAGCGCTCCAAGCTTTTCCAGAACAGCCAAACCATTCGGCTGAAACGTCAAGCCCCGCGGAATCCCCTCTGGACTCTTCTGCCTTTCAAGCAGAATTGTTGAGATCCCATTGTTCTGCAGCTCCACCGCCAGAGCTAGAGCAGCAATCCCTGCTCCCACAATCGCGACATCGGCCTTCCCAGGCAACTTTTCTTCCCCAGCTGTCCCCCGAGCCACTATTGTTGATATCTTAAAATCATGCCGGAACCCTCATCGAGTAGAGTTTTCTTGAGCAGAATTCACGGCCAAGGCTCAACTGAGAAGTTAACGCTCTATGATCCCGGCATGTCAGTCGCACCTCACGTTTACAACAACGACCGACGATACGCTGTCCTTGTCGTCGACATGCTCTATGACTTTGTCTACGGAAAGATTAAGACCAATCGTGCATTACCGATTATCCCAAAGTCTGGAGAGCTAACCGACGCCGCGCGCAGTGCGAATATCCCGGTCTTCTATCCTAACGATTCGCACACACGCCGAGATTTCGAGATCCAGCGTTGGGGCGAACATGCGATGAGGGGAACGAAGGGCGCGAAAGTGATCCGCGCTCTCAGACCAAGAAAGAAGGATGTTGAAATTCCTAAGACCACTTACAGCAGCTTCCATGACACGAGATTGGAGAAGGAGCTGAAGAAGGCTTACGATGGCAAAGGCGCGAACACGCTGATACTCGCTGGGCTCCATGCAGACTGTTGTGTGAGACATACTTGCGCGGACGCGTTCTTCAAGGGATACGAGACGATCGTTGCAGAGGACGCTGTCAACTCGTTCACAGAACTACAATACCGGACTGGATTGCAGTACGTCAGATTCTGGTACTTGACAGACGTGCTGCCGACAAAGAAGATCACGAAATTATTCTAGGAAGCGTTCGGGCTCGAAGAAGCCCACCCGTGTCATCATCGACCAAGACGGAGGGATCGATGATGCGCTCGCCCTCATACTCACACTAAGATCCCCAGAACTTGAAGTCGCAGCCATAACTGCAGTCTCCGGAAATGTAACCGTAGACCAGGCGACACTGAATGGGTTGCGAGTCGTTGATCTGCTCAACAGAGGAGACGTGCCGGTTGCTAGAGGACAGGGAAACCCGCTTGTGCGAGATCCGGTCCGGGCTACCAGCTTCCATGGAAAAGATGGACTAGGCGACTCCAATCTTCCACGTTCAAAGATCCATCCCGCCGAAAAGAATGCAATAGACACCATCTCCAACGAGCTAGCTATCTCAAAGCGTCGCGACCTAACCATAATCTGCACCGGTCCACTAACCAACATTGCCGCTCTCCTGACAAGTTTCCCGGAATCCACCAAAATGATCAAGGAGCTCGTGATAATGGGCGGAGCCTACGGCGTAACCGAGTATGATGTTGGCAACGTAACGCCGGTTGCCGAGTTTAACATCTACGCGGATCCGGAAGCGGCAAAAATCGTGTTCGAATCCGAGGTACAATTGCGAGCAGTTGGCCTCGACGTGACAATGAACCCCAAGAACCAGTTGACCCTGAAAGATTATGCTGATATCAAGAAGAGCAAGGGCAGAGTTTCAGCCTTCGCCGCTAAGATCCTTAGCAAGAACATTGGCAAGCACCGAATCTTCGCGTTGCACGATCCAATGACCGTCGCCACCAGGATCAAGCCCTCGCTCTTCGAGTATGCCAGCTACAAAGTCCAAGTCGAGACACGAGGCGAAATCACAGGAGGCATGACAATTGCCGATAGACGTGAAGGGAAACCGGAAGGCAAGACGCCAGGAAAGAAAATCCTGATTTGCAACAATGTAGATTCTCGAAGTTTCAAACAGCTCTTTCTAGATCGTTTAATCGGGTCCTGAGCGGTTGATACGTCAAAACGGGTGTTTCTGAGCCTCGTGTGAGAACTTTTAAACTCAATATTTGGCAATATACAGCTACTATGGGAAAGGAAATCGGCCACATAGAACTGACATCCAAGGACCTCATGGCGACTAAAAAGTTCTACTCCAAACTCTTCGGCTGGAAATTCGAAATGTTCGGCGATGGCTATGCAATGTTCAAGACTTCGCAGAAAGGCGTCGGCGGAGGCTTCCAACTAGGCAAGAAAGTCAAACCCGGCTCAACAACATTCTACGTCAACGTCGACACCATACCTGCGACCCAGCAGAAAGCAAAGAGCCTCGGCGGACGAATCCTGAAAAAGCGGAAGTCTATCGGCGGCGGAATGGGCTACTGGGGAACTATCGGCGACCCGCACGGCAACGTCATCGGCCTCTGGAGCAAAAAGTAACCCTCCAACACGCGCGCGATGCTAGTAACGCGCTAGCCTAGCGCAGAATATCAAATTCCCTTTTTTCGCCTAATACGCACCTTTCTTAAAGGGTCCGATTCTGGAATCTGCAAACCTGACGAGAGTCTAACGAAAACCAATCCTACTACTCTTCTTCCTCTCCCCCCTCATCGGCGAAGGACTCTCGCAACCCATGGACGCTGGCTCGGGACGAACTTCGACTTCATCCTCGAATCCCTAGGACGATTTGGGACGAGCGCCTTGGGGGTCGCGTTCATCATCTACCTTCTTTCGATTAAGAAGAAGATCATCCTGCAATTCCCTCGGACCCAGTCGTCTGCAACTGGGTCCGGAACGCCAGAGCCTAGAGATCCGGGTGTACGATAACCGGATACGGGAGACTTCGAAGTAACTTGGAGGCCTCTTCTGTAACTATTCTTTCTCCGTAACTTTTCTGTTCTTGTAATTATTTTTTTTCTGTTAACTAATCTGTGACCCCCCCGAGGGTCGAATTTCCCGCGCCCCACCCTCCATGAAACCCGAAAAACCATCCCAGGCTCCGACCATGTCAACGGTTATCTGGCTTCAAAACCGGAAAAAGTCTCCAAATTTCGCAGGAATCGCCGAAATTCGGCGAGAACGGAATATGTTATATATACTGTTAGAGCGTCGCTGAGACTGATCTATATGGGCGATAAGCCGACAGCCGCAATGGTTCTGTCCCTGATAGGTGGACTATTCGTTATTTTCGGTGGAGCCGCTCTTGCTTTCGCGGGATCGATAATTGGCTCATTCAACGTTACCGGTGCAGCTTCTGCGAGCAGTACAGTGTTAGCACTGGGAATTGTAGGCGTCATCATGGGACTGATCATGGTTGTTGGAGGATTCATGATGTACTCCAAACCAACCAGCGCCAAGATGTGGGGCGTTATCGTCCTGATACTCTCGATAATTAGCTGGGTTACCGCACTCGGAGGCTTCTTCATCGGCTTCCTTCTCGGACTGATCGGCGGCATACTCGCGCTAACCTTCAAGCCAACAATGGCTCCGGGCGCAATGCCTCCGCCGATGATGAGCTCGTCAATGCCAATGGGCTCAGCACCAATGGGATCGATGGGTACGAACTGTAAGAATTGTGGCGCCAGCATTCCTGCTGGAGCAACACGTTGCCCTAGTTGCGGAGCGAGTCTCTAGCAACCATGCAACCAAAAGCACCGCGACCAACGGGCGTAACAGTTCTAGCTGTACTAGCGATTCTGGCAGCAATAGGGCTTCTGTTTTTCGGATCAGCCCTCATTGGACTTGGGCTCCTCCTTGGTACGCTAACCGCATCCGTTGACATTACTAACGCTATCACAACTGCCGGGTATCCCGGACTAGCCTCGCTCGGGGTAGGAACCATATCGGCACTCATCATCGCCCTCGGCGCCGTATTCTTGATTCTCGGAATCCTCTATCTAACCGTCGGAGTTGGGTTCCTTGGTGGAAAGAGATGGGCCTGGACCCTAGGAATCATAGTAAGCGTTATCGGAATAGTTCTCAACATAATTCAGCTGATCGGTGGCAACTACAGCGGCGTCGTTTCGCTGATAATATCGCTGCTAATAATCTACTACCTCACGAGACCACACGTCAAGGTCTTCTTCGGCAGGGGAACCCCGAGGACATCACCCGTTACCATGCCAGGAACGGGTTCCTCGACACCCTAGTCGAACCAATATCTCAAGCAGTCAGAATCAAGCTTTCTCTCCAATCTGCTCAACAAACCGACGTGGCTCACTGTTCAAGAACGAGGTTGGTAACAGTCCGCTTAACACCTTCCNGTGAGACTCGATTTTTCCATGATGCAGAAGCCTTCGCGGCCGATCGGCATTACAATTCTCGGGATAATTNAGATCCTAATCGGGATTCTCGGACTTCTGGTTAGCATTGCGATAATCGGCGTGTCGGCCCTATTCTCAACTCTTCCCACAGTCGGAACCCTGATCGGCACTGTAGGAGTCGTAATTGGTGGGGTCTTCCTCTTCTTCAGCCTCGTCTGGCTGGCCACGGGAGTAGGGTTTCTCCACGGAAAGGGCTGGGCATGGACCCTAGGAATGATCTTCACAGTCCTCTCAATTCTCGGCGCCGCCTACGTCGCGTTCACCGGACTCTACCAAGCGGGCTACGCCCTAGGCTTCTGGGTACTGATGATAATCTATCTGACGAGATCACGCGTCAAAGCCTTCTTCGGCAAAGGAACCTTTCCAACGTACATGCCCGCGATGAACATGCAACCTACAATGAGAACCGCCCCAGTACTCCAATCACAAACTCAATACGCTCCAACAGTGCAACCATCTCTCCAGTACACTCCTGCCGCACCAGCATCAACACCGATACCGGTAGTAGCGAACGCAACGGGGAAATGTCGTTCCTGCGGCGTCCCTCTGGCCCCAGGGAACACGTTCTGCACTAACTGCGGCGCGAAACAGTAACTCTCTTCACTTTCAGAATCCCTGGCTGAGCTATACCCAAGGCCGATGCGGTCGGCGAATGGACAATATCTCCACGCCATAATCGCTTGTAAACATCCCGCAATCCGAGGGTCTTGACCTGCATGCCAAACTCGTATGGCTCTCGATGCAAGACTCCTTTCTTCAAATTCCGGGCAAGATAGGCGTGGGCTCTCTGAGGGGATAATCCCGGGGAAGGATGGAACCATCCGATCTTCTTCCATGACCCGGCAGAGTACCCGGTCTCCTCCTCTAGCTCGCGCCGAGCGCAAGCCTCCGGACTCTCGCCGTTCTCAATGTGGCCTGCTGGAAGTTCGAGCTCCCAGCCTTGGATAGCATGTCGATAGTTCCAGACCATCACAAGTTTATCCCGTCCGAGAACCGGGATGATGATTGAGAAATCGTCGACGAATAGTCGTGGGTGGACCATTTGGAAACCGGTTTTAGAGACGATCCGGTCGCGGTGAAGTTTCAAGTCATCCAATGACGCGAGCAGTCTAGTCTCTACTGTCTTCCAAGGTTTCGGTGTCCTGCGAAACTTCAGGTTTTCTCTTGACAACACGGAACACTTTACGCGAGTGTCTTTCGCATGAGCAAGTGTTTCTCGCCCAGCTTTGCTTGTGCTTTGAAGCCTTCTCTCTCGAACATGGCTACTGTTCCAAACCAGAGAGACCATGTTCCACCTTCCTTGGAAGTAGGCGGATAGGCTTCGACTATTCCTCCGCCCTGCTGATGTATCGAATCTAGCGCTGCCCTCAACGCGACACCTGCCACACCCTTTTTCCGGAAATCCCTGTCTACAAAGAAGCAGGTTAGGCGCCAGAGTTTTCTGTTCCTATCACTGGACAGGTCCAGTCTGCTGTAGTTGCGGCCAGAATCGATTCGAGGCAATTCCTCCTTCGGACCATATTGGCACCATCCCACAGCTTGACCGCTTGCGTAGACGAGGATCCCATGAGACCGGCCTTTCGTGACAAGAGTCTTCTTTTCCTTTCGATTCAAGGCCATCGCGTCATTCCGCTCCAATCCTTCTTTCAGCAAACGGCCTTTCGCATAGTGGTAGAAGGTGCACCAACAACCTCCTTGGACCCCGTTGTGCTTAGCGAAGAATCTCTCGAAATCAGGCCAAGTTTTGGAGTCTAGCTCCTTGACTGTGTATTCGATCCTCTTCGGCTCTGGCTGAGTTGTCGTCGTTGTTGGATTCCTCTCTGCTTAGAGGATCGGGGGCTCTTTGTAGTCTCCGAAAACCTTCCGTCCCACGTCCATGATCTCGCCTAGTGTGGCGTAGGCTTTGACCGCTTTGACCATCGGATACATTGAGTTCGCTTTCTCATCCTTGAATGCCTTCCGCAGCTCATCCAACGCTTGCTCAACCTTGTTGTTGTCCCGTGTTTCCCGGACCATGTTTATCCTCGCAACCTGTCGTCGTTGTGCCTCTTCATTGATCTTCAAAGTATCAATTGGTTTCTTCTCTTCAATCTGGTACTTGTTCACGCCAACAACGACCCTGTCCCCTCTCTCAAGTTCCTGCTGGAAACGATAGGAGTTCTCAGCGATCTCTCTCTGAATGAATCCGGTCTTNATCGCGTCCAGCAATCCGCCGGCTCTTTCTATCTTGTCGAAGTACTGGAAGGCGCGTTCCTCCATNTCATCAGTCAACCATTCCAGATAGTATGACCCGGCGAGCGGGTCGATNGTATCAGCCACTCCGGTTTCTTCTGCGATAATTTGCTGGGTCCTCAAAGCGACGGTTGCCGCAGCCTCTGACGGCAATGCCCAAGCCTCATCATAGGAGTTCGTGTGAAGAGACTGTGTTCCACCAAGNACCGTTGCAAGTGCTTCGATGGTGGTTCGTACGATGTTGTTGAGTGGTTGTTGCCAAGTGAGGGATGCGCCCGAGTTCTGGGCATGAGTCCTGAGCAGTAGCGACCTTGAGTCCTTGACATTGTACTTGTCTCTCAACACTCTCGCCCAGATTCGCCGAGCAGCCCGGAACTTTGCGACTTCTTCGAAAAAGTCCATCCCGCAATTGAAGAAGAATGAAAGTCGGGGTGCGAAATCCTCGACTTTGAGGCCTGCTTCGATTCCGAGGTCAACGTATGCGAATCCATCAGCGAGTGTGAATGCTAGTTCCTGGACTGCGCTGGACCCTGCTTCGCGAATGTGGTAGCCGCTGATGCTGATGTAGTTCCACTGCGGCATCTCTTTCGTACAATACACCATCATGTCACGGATGATCCTGAGATGCGCCTCAGGTGGGAAAGCCCACTCTTTCTGAGCAATATACTCCTTGAGAATATCCGCTTGAACTGTACCTCTAAGCTCCTTCGGCTTCACACCCTGTCTCTCAGCAACACCAACATACATCGCAGTCAGAACTGATGCTGGCGCATTGATCGTCATACTAGTACTCACTTTCTCCAACGGTATGCCTTCGAGAATGATCTCCATGTCCTTCAAAGAGCCCACCGACACACCGCAACGTCCCACCTCTCCCTCAGCCCGCTGACTGTCGGGATCATACCCGTAGAGCGTCGGCATATCGAACGCAATGCTCAGACCCGTTTCTCCGTGTTCTAGCAAGTAGTGTAGGCGTTTGTTTGTGTCTTCAGGGGTTCCGAAGCCAGAGAACATGCGCATCGTCCACGGTCTCCCCCGATACATCGTGGGGTAGACCCCGCGGACAAAGGGATACTCGCCTGGAAGCCCGATCTGCTCTGACTCGTTAAGGTGTGACACATCTTCCGGAGTGTATATTCTTTTCACCGGAATGTTGGACAGGTTTCTGAATTCCTCCCGTTGTTCAGGGCTGGCGCGGGTCCATGGTTTGAGCGTCTTGATCTCCCACCGGACCCTTTCTTGTTTGATCTTCGCAAGTTGCTTCTTGTCGAAGGTGGTTGGTGGAGCTGTTCGTTCCTGTTTGATCTCGTCTAGAACTTTCTTCCAGTAACCCTTTGCCAAAACACGATCACGAAACGATAGAATACGCCCAGAGGTTCCTATTTTTCCGTTATCCTGACGCCCTTCTTCGCCGAATCTTGAAATACGCTCTAGAGGCGAGAACAGAACTGAGAACTTCACTTGGCTTCGGAGCTATCTTCTCAAGTGCTCAAAGGCGACCACAGAGCGGTTGCCAAGGCGATTTCGATAGTCGAAGCTGGTGGAGAGCCGAGTCGAAAGCTCATTCAAGAATTGTACCCGCACACGGGTAAAGCGTTCACAATTGGTGTTACTGGTCCGACCGGAACCGGCAAGAGCACTCTCGTCGACAAGATGGTTGGGGAATATCGCGAGAGAGGGTGTAGCGTTGGAGTTTTAGCTATCGACCCGTCCAGTGCGTTCACGGGTGGTGCCTTGTTGGGGGACCGGGTTAGGATGATGGATCATAGTCTGGAGAAGAAAGTCTACATTCGGAGCATGGCCTCCCGAGGTGACCTTGGAGGACTCGCTAGAGCCGCGAGAAACACTATGCGGGTATTGGATGCAGCCGGGATGGACGTCGTCATCGTGGAGACTGTGGGAGCGGGTCAAACGGAGGTACAGATCGCATCGACAGTGGACGCCACTATAGTCGTTTTGATGCCTCAGTTAGGGGATGAGGTCCAGGCGTTCAAGGCAGGCTTCGCTGAGATTGGTGACTTATTCGTCATCAACAAGTCAGACATTGTCAACCCTTCGAAGACGATCTACAATATCGCAAGTGGTTTGCAGGAGAGAGATGGATGGAGGCCTCCAGTTCTGAAGACTGTGGCGGTCAAGGGAACAGGTGTCCCAGCGGTTGTTGATGCAATCGAAAAATTCCAGAAGCATTTGGATACCGGAAGCCTCAGAGAGAAAAGATTGAGCAAGCGGATCCGGTCCGAGCTGGTAGATGCCGCCTTCTCGGATTTCTATCATGAAACCGTCACGCGTCTCGGAGATCAGAAAGAATTCGACTCTCTGGTTGGAAGAGTTGTCAAACGTGAACTTGATCCAGAGACAGCTGCGTCGAGGCTTGTGGGAATTATCTCCAAAATAGGAGAAAAGGCTTGACTTATCCTGTAACAACAGACTCTGGAATCCCTATCAAGAAAGTCTACGACAACAAGGATGTTCCACCGATCTGGACAAGGTCATTGGGGAAGCCGGGCCAGTTCCCATACACACGTGGCATCTACGATGGAATGTATCGGGATCGTCTGTGGACCATGCGTCAATACACGGGTTTCGGGTCCGCGAGAGAAACGAATCGTCGCTTCAAGTATCTGATATCTCATGGTGAGACTGGGCTCAGCACGGCATTCGACCTACCGACGCAGCTCGGTCTTGACTCTGATCATCCGAGGGCTACTGGAGAAGTTGGGAGAGTTGGGGTCGCTATCAGCGGCGTCCATGATATGAGGCGTCTCTTCGAGGGCATCGACCTCGGAAGGGTCAGCACTAGTATGACAATCAATGCTACAGCTCCAATCCTCCTTTCTCTCTATGTCGCCGTTGGAATGGAGCAGGGAGTTCCTCTAAACAAGTTGAGGGGAACGACACAGAATGATGTTCTGAAGGAGTACATTGCGAGAAACACGTACATCTATCCTCCTGAATCATCGCTGAGACTCTCAGTCGACCTCATAGAATATTGCGCTCACAAAATGCCTCGCTGGCACCCTATCAGCATCAGCGGCTATCATATTCGCGAGTCGGGTGCGAGCGCGGTTCAAGAGTTGGGATTCTGTTTTGCAAACGCGATGGAGTACGTTAGGGCGGCTCTTAAACGAGGGCTCAAGGTAGACCAGTTCGCTCCCCAGCTTTCTTTCTTCTTCGCCTGCAGGAACGATTTCCTAGAAGAGATCGCGAAATTCCGAGCTGCACGCAAGCTCTGGGCCCGGATAATGAAGGAACATTTCAAAGCCCGAGATCCTGAATCGTGCAAGCTGCGGTTTCACACTCAGACCAGTGGGGAAACACTGACCGCGCAACAACCTGACAACAACATTGTCCGGGTCGCAATCCAAGCCCTTGCAGGAGTTTTTGGGGGAACGCAGTCTCTTCATACAAATTCCAGAGATGAAGCCCTATCTCTGCCGACTGAAGAATCCGTGCAAATAGCGCTGCGGACCCAGCAGATAATCGCGTACGAGTCAGGAGTAACAAAGACAGCAGACCCGCTAGCCGGAAGCTACTATCTGGAATCTTTGACAAGAACCCTTGAGACGAACGCGACGCGTCTAATGGAGAAAGTTGAGGAACTTGGCGGGGCACGCAAGGCGATAGAGTCTGGATTTGTTCATCGCGAGATACAGGAAAGCGCTTACAGGTTCCAGAAATCCGTTGACGAGGGCCAAACAATTATTGTTGGAGTCAACAAGTTTACCGAGGGAAGTAGCGAGCCAAGAATCCAGCGCATCGATCCCCAGCTCGAGAGAGATCAGGTAAGACAGCTAAGGAAGATGAAAGCATCAAGAAATACAGCTCAGGTCAAGAATGCTCTCGGACGTCTGTCTAGATCGACGAAACATCAACACAATCTCGTAAGCGATATCTTGAGCGCTGTCAGATCAGGTTGCACCGTGGGCGAGATCAGCGATGTTCTAAGGGAAGCCTTTGGAGAATACCGGGTAAGAATAGACATATAATCTTATCCCGGAATTCTGCGTCAGAATCGCCCACTATCAGCCCTGATATCGATTCTGGAAGCCGTCCCCTTAATTGCATAGCAAACCTTTCTTGACGCCTCGAGAAAACGCCATGCGATCCAAGCCTGATCTGTACCCTGAATCGCCTGTCTCGCCCATAATCACTACCAGACAGAAAATTTTCTCTATTTGAGGGGGAGCTTAGCGATCGACCCTCGCGACGCAAAAGTGGGAGAGACGGAGGACACTGAAAGTGTTCTTGGACTCCAACGAGGTCCGGTCAGTCTTGGTTGGCTTCTATCCGAAGCTGATGAAGCTCGCCATCCGTCTTCATCACAGTAATAACGACAAGCTTTCGTTCGATATCGACCTTTAGGATTCGACCGCAGCGCAGGATGTGTTTTGCTTCCCGAGGGAGGCCAGGGCTTGGTTTGGCTTTGGGCTTCGGTTGCTTTTCCAGTATTTTCTTGATACCATCGTAGAGGCTGATCACAGCCTCATTGTCAGTGTCCAGTTCCCTAGGCTCTTCCCAGGTCGCCAAGTCGCCCATCCCCTCCCTAGTATTCCATACAAGGCCGACAGTGTTAGCCAATTTGCTGGTCGTTACCCGCGCCTCAGCCTCGAAGTGACTTGTTTTCTGGGAATATCCGGGCTGTCAAAGACGACGTGAGGACGTGAGACCCATCTGGAAATGTAGGCAGTGGCGTTTTCAGGCGAAGGATTTTTCCAGCGTTATCCATCCGACTTCTCGTTTGAAGCCGAGCTTCGTGTTGACCGCAAGCATCGCGGCGTTATCGGATGCGTTCCATGTCTTCACCTTCTCATACCCATTCCGCTTCGCGAAATCGATGACTGCGAGCTTCAACGCGACAGCTATTCCCCTTCCACGATACTCCCGCCTAACACCCGTGTTTCCCTGGATCAAACTTCTAGGTTCTTTATCGATCCGCCAGACAGTGCTGAGTCCAACATGGATGGAACCGTCCTTCGCGATCATGTAGCCGTCAGGCAGGAGATTCGGGTTCTTGAGCTCGAACGCTTCCCACTGCTCATAGGAGGTCGGCGTGAAAGACGCTATACTTGGCATGTCGGCAGAGATAATCTGGACAAGCTCGTGGAGCTTCTTCATTGAATCTTGACCTTCCTTTTGCGCTTTGGCGAGAGTCGTAAGTGTGATTCCCTGCTTCTGCACATTTTCAGAATATTCTCGGAAATGCGGAAAGTCCACTCTGGACACGTCAAGACGTGACTCCCAGGCAATCTGCTTATCCACGAAACCTCGCCGCTGATAGAAACCGGTGAGCCTTGGCAGATCTTCTCTGCCACCAGCCCAGGCAATAACAGCATTCAGCTTCTCCAGTTCAGCTGTAAGTCTATCATAGATTGCGCCCCCAATTCCTCTTCCCTGCGACACAGGGTCGACAAGTATCTCGATCCAAAACTTGCGTGGATGAAACATGTCAGTGACATGCGAAACAACCCCGAATCCCACAATTACATCATTTTCAAGAAAGGAGTACCTCTGGAGATAGTACTTTGACCTGTCCAAGCTCTCATCCCTCGAACGCCACTCGCCCTCGCTGCGAGGATAATCTGGATAGTTTGCACTGTAAATCTCAACTAGCCTCGAATAGTCGGTGGGATCGAACTCCCTCATCTCAATGAAGAGAGTCCTCTGTCCAGACATACTCTCCCAAAACTCGTATGCGTTATGTTAACATTCGCAGCGTTGAACCCAGCCTTCCTCTCATATAGAGACCAGAATAGATTTCTCAAGCAATTATCACCGTAACGCACGCTTCCTACCTTGTCCCAGTCCGCGCCCCTATAGCTAGAGAGTACGCCCACGCCCAAATCGCCGTTAGGCCCAGAGAATAATGAGGGCAAGCAAATTTGGGGTCTGACTCGAAGAAACCCCCGAGACCAAAGCACCGGTTCAGTTTTTCCGNCCAGAACAAGCAACCTGAGGCGTCCTCTACGCGCGCGGCTAACATTACAAAAGGGGATATTTTGAACAGCTTGACGAAACATGCACATCCACTAGAATCCGAAGCAAGAGTTCCTGAGACCGAACGGGCGGTCCAATTCCAGGAACCTGACCAGACTACCGTTCCAGCCAGAGCCCGAAACCGAGGCTCCGCCCGTGGAGCACTAGTAATCTTTCTGGGCGGCTTCCTCGCCGTGTGGCTGTATGGATACGTTACGGGGGCTTATGAAATACCGTACTTGAGAGGGGTCACCGAGAGCCCGGTAACTAAGATAGGCGTTCAGCTGGTGTCTTCGAATCCAATCCTTTCTGGCGCGGTTGCAGCATCGGCTCTAATAGGAGCGCTCTATATTTGGCATCGAAAGAGGATCTAGTTCCTTCAATTCTCTTCTTTGATCGAGGGCGAATAGATGATGATGATTTTTACTCGTTAAGAAAGGCTTCTTGTTCGCCCNTGACCTTGAGGAGACGAGCCCCTTGAGGCGGAATCCTTCGAGCATTCCTGTGCTTGGAACAAGGGCTGTAATCTGAGATAAGGCTAGGTCGCTCTGTAAGGTCGCTCTCTGACTCGCCAAACTCCACTGCATAGATTCGGACCTTGCAACCGCAATTGTATACTTCGATCTCCAGAAGGGTCACCTGTCTCGAGTCTGTCTTCGTTCTCAGTAGACTAAGACGGTCGGGATATTTAGATCAAGGGTTTGTACAGGACAGCGTCCACGCGACCCTCCACATCGAACGGTTCGAAAATCCTCTTGAATAGCTCCACTTGTGTCCCAGACATCATTTCCCCCTGTCAATGTATCTCTCCAGTCAAGTCGTAGCTGGTTTTCGAGAGAAAAAGTAGAGGCAAGCTGACCCTACGGCTACGAAAGCGTAGATGAAAACCCATACGCCCGTTACGGGCGTGCCGGGGCTTTCGATTGATATCACGTCCCAGTGAATTCCGACAGCCAAAAGTGCGAGGCTTGGAAAGATCACGTCCAGCGGCAATAGAACCCTGATTCTACCAATATCCGTCTGCAAAGAAGCCCAACCAGTCGCGAGACACGTGGCCAAGAACAAACCAGCGAACATTTGCAGAGTAGGAGTCTTTACCAGCCATGGCCAGAACTGGTGCTGGGCGACATCCGGCAACAAGAGCATCATAATGCCAAACACTCCCACAACAACGGTTTGGATCCGGAAGAACCAACGGGCAGTCTTCCAAGGTTGACCAGGGCCCAATCTATCCTGAGGCTTCCGAGGCCAACCATATCGGTTCAACAGGTAGAAATTGCCTAGACCTGCAACGAGGAAATATCCCGTCCAAGTGGAGATGACGTATCCGCCACCCTGTGATACGGCGAGGACGACTGCCACGAT
>JGI25386J43895_10000012_pt1 | contig 22226 bp, 21 predicted proteins | sample GraSoi013_1_40cm_2_FD_43895 | JGI IMG/M metagenome (IMG submission 43895) | reverse complement strand
CAATACCAGAAAGTAAAAAATTGGCTTGTTTCATCAGGTCTTTGTATTTTAGATAAGGAAGATCAAAACGCTGGCGCAGTGCATTCCTATTATGACACAAAAGACAACAAGTACAGTTTTCTTTATCCAGAAATAACAGGATATTACCTTAGCACACTAAAGTTTCTTTATTCCAAAGAAAAGTCTGAAAAATACATTGAGATGGCAAAACTCTGCGGCTCATGGTTGATGAATGTTCATGAAAAATATGGTGGAATTGTTATGGGTGTTGGTCCTGAATCACGAATGACTGAACAAATATTCTCATTTGATACTAGTATTTGTGCCAAGGGCTTTCTTGATCTCTATGAAATCGCAGGCGATAGCAAGTACAAAGAATTTGCAAAGAAGTTAATTGACTGGCTTGTAACAAAATGTATCGAAGAGGACGGTACTGTAAAACCAGTCATGGACAGAAAATCTGGAAAGTTTATTGAAACCTCAACGTGGTATGCACAAAAGGGTTGTTTTGGCATAAAACTGGCAATGCCGCTTTTACAACTTGGTGATCCAAAACTCAGGGAAATTGCTATAAAAATAGCAAATACCTACAACAAGTTTCAAAATTCTGACGGTAGTTTTGCGTTACATCTTGGAAGCAAATCAGTCAACTTGCATTCTCATTGCTATGCTCTAGAAGGACTGATCTATGCATATGCTATGCTAAAAGAATCAGCATATCTTGATAGTTGTAGGAAGGGATTGGACTGGGTGCTAAGTCAGATGAATGAGGATGGAAGTGTATATCTTTGGACTAACTATAATTACAAATCAAAAGCTGCATATCCAATTGCACAACTAATTCGTTTAATGGTATTAGTAGACAGTGTAGCTAGCACCTCAAAATATCTTAAACCACCAAAACAATTGACAGATTTTCTTCTCACACTACAGGCAACAGAGGAAGATGCAAAAATGAATGGCGGATTCTACGAGGAATTTCACAAGTCAATTATGGGGTGGAAGAAACAGCACAGGATCAATTCCTGGACTTCAATGTTTGCACTTCAGGCATTGGATTGGATTGAAAATCACAACAAGATCTCATTTGAAAGATCAATAGAGTATCTCTATTGAATAAAATCCCGTAGGGTATATTCATTTTGAAATTAGACTCTGGTAAAGTTCGTATTCTTTTTGTTCCATTATCTCTCCGCTTATCTTTTTTATAGTCTCAAGGGACTTCTTTTGTAACTCCTTCTTGTATTGCAGATTTGAAAGAATTTTTTTAAAGGCATCTGCAAAACTCTTTCCGTCATTTTCAACAAATACAACTGCATCATCTATTATCTCAGAATAAATTGTATCATGTTTTGACATGACCACTGGCAAACCAGATGCCATTGCTTCAAGTACTGGCATTGGTATGCCGTCAAGAAGCTTCATAGGCTGGGCATAAATGTCGCTTGCGGCATAATAGCCATTTAATTTTTCATGAGGGACTCTTTTGATTATCTTAACCCTGTCTGAAACATTTGTATGTTGTATCAATTGTACAAGTGATTCATAATTTGGTCCATCTCCTATGAGCAGCAAATTAACATCAAGCTCTTTGATTGCTTCAATGAGATACTTGTGATCTTTTTGCTCAATCAATCTTCCAACCGACAATATTGTAGGTCTTGGAGAACTAAATTCTTTCTTACAATCGGGCGTAAATTCATTCAAATCTATTCTGTTGTATATTACCTGAACATTCTTTGCATCCATTTTTTTTGCATATGACACTATGAATTGATACACACAAACAACAACGTCTGCATTTTGAAGTACAAACTTTTCAATTTTTTGTGAGGCATATGTCATTTTTAAAAATTGGAAATACTTGTGTTCCTTTTTTAGAAAATTCCTTTGTTGTTCATAGTTTGTATGTAGTGACACTACGAGAGGAATTCCTAATCTTTTTGAGGCTTTTGTTGCAAGCCATCCTTGAACCAGCGGATTATAAGATCTTATTACATCTGGTTTTATTTCCTCAATTATTTTTATGACTTTTTCTTCAAATGACCTGTAATTTGATAGATCTACTTTCTCAAGCTTGTGGATTTTTAGTTTACCGCTGCTGGCCATAGTCTGTACTTTCGACTCCTCTATCTCTTCATCAAATAAAGATAATACATGCACTTCGTCAAACATGTTTTTTGGATTGTAATAACCAGCCTTAATTTCGCCCTTGTTATAATATGACATCAAGGCATCATTTGGAAGAACACAGATCTTTGTCATGGCTGTTATGTGATTCTAGATTGCTATAGTTAAAATGATTTTTATTTTTTATGAACAAGACATGGAAGGAATAAATACATAGTACTTAGGACGACAATTTCTAATGACGCTTGAAGTTGACATTTCTGATACAGTAGATGAAAATTATTGGAACAAAAATTTACGGAAAAACACATGTTCAACCATATATCAGGTTCCAAACTACTCAATTGTCTATAAACAAGTATTTGATTCTAAACCAATTTTCATAACAGTGAAAAAAAATAGTGAATTAGCAGGACAGCTTGCCATACTTATTCATACCAAATATTATTGGAAAGATGCTAATGTATTCTCAAAAACGCTAGGTTCTAAATTGAATCTTAATTCAATACTTCGTTGGGAATATGGACCAATAATTCATGATTCTTTTGATAAGGGAGAAATTCTAGAAGCATTACTCATGGCTGTGGAAAGAATCTCTGAAGAAAATAACGTGAACATGGTTCGAGGAACCACATACCCATTACCTATCTTTGATTATAGTAAAATCTTTGCAAAACATGGATATAACTATACTAGTTGGGCTACATACATAACAGAACTTGAACAGGATCCTGAATCTTTATATGATAAACTCAGCAAGGAGACTCGATATGATATAAGAAAATCTGAAAAACATGAATTGGAACTTGAAATTGTGGATAGTCTTTCCTCATTCAAAGAATATTCTGATCTGGCATTTTCTTCTAGGATACATGCAGGAGAAAAGCGTCGAAATAATCCTCTTTTCGTTGAAAAGTTTTGGGAAAACCTGTACAACAAAGGATATCTGCAGGTATTTCTTGCTAGAAAAAATGGAGAATTGCTGGGTGCAATTGAAAACTTGGTCTTTAACAAAAACATTATCCAATATGGTGTGGTAAATTCTCCAAAAATACATTTGCTTGGTGGAACTTTTCTTACATGGAATGCAATAAAATGGTCCATAGAAAATCACTATTCTACATATGATATGGGTGGAATTAACCCCGCACCCAAAATTGAAAAGGAAAAATCAATAAATTTCTATAAATCAAAATGGGGAGGAAAACAACTTGATTATGGAAGATATATAAAAATTCGCAAACTAGGCAAAACACAATTCGCTGCTGCACTATCAGATCCAAAAAAAGTCTCTACTAAAATAAAGAAATTTTTTCAATGAACAAATCTATGGGTTTTACCTCTTTTGATAGGTGTGATGGTTCTGCAAAATGATTAGATCGAATTACCTCTTATTTCATTGATTATCGCATGGAATAATTTTCTTGTTCTAAGATCAACGGCATAAGTAATTCCAAGATAAATCCCTATACCAATAAAAACAAATAACATCAAATTTGGTATAAATTCAAAAATGCTTTTCTTGTAGCTCAATTCTTGCACCAAAAAATATGTTATACCGAAACTTACCACACTTGCGCTCAAATACTTAAACAGAATTAATGGACCGATTCTAGTAACAAAATATTTTCTAGTTGAATAATAATAATAAACAGTAAACGGAACTTGTGTTGCAAGTGATATTATTGACCAGTAGATCACTAAATCTATGTCTGATTTACTAAAAGGTTTTAATAAATATAATCCAACAGCGATTGATATCGTATATACACTGTATTGGACTAGAATCATTGTGGGAACTGAAAATAATTTGCTCTTTACAAAATCCTTTATAGTAGAGTTTTCGTTTAAATCTACTTTTTCNATTCCTAACATAGCTTGATTATATGTTCCACCCAATACGTACAGAACAGCTCGTATCGTCATGAATACCACCACAGGTACAGCCGATTCATAAATCGGCTTAAGAGCATAAAGGGCTGGTTTTGCAAAGACTATGGCCAATGCAGCAAGGGGAAATGCAAAATAAAAAAATCGAATTAAATTCTCTTGAAGATGTTGTTTGTTTCCACCTTCCAATAATTTTGGATATAATGCCTGTGAAATTAGTGATGAATTGGCTACCAAATTTGACACGGTTTGTGCTGCAGCATAAAATGCAAGGCCTATTACCGAACCTGAAATCACAGAAAATACGATTACATCCAAGTGATAAATTACATTAGATATGCCTGGGTAAACTGAAAGCCATGAAAGTCTTACCCACTTTTTCAGTAATGATATCCTGAACTGTCCCTTTATCTTTTGTCTTGCAAAAATTCCTAAAATAACTATGCTTGCCGCATAAGCTATTACTGTAGATGAAATTGCGCCAAAAATTCCCATGTGTAAAAAATATACTAGTATTAACGCTGCAGGTATCTTTGCCGTTTCAAATGATAGCATGCCATAACTAGAGGACTGGGGATTCCAGCCCAAGTTGACTGCTGTAAGAGTTCTGTTTAGGAACATTACTGGAATAAGGATAGAAGAAAAATACAAAACATTTTGATTTGCATGCACATGAGCTGCAAGAGAATATGCTATTACAATGTAAACTAATACTCCACCTATTGAAAATAAACCGCTTGACATAACTGCCGTCTTTGCAGATTCAACGCCTCTTGCCATTTCGCGAGTGGCCCAATAGGATACTATTGGTTCTACAATTATTACATATGTGATAAGGCCTCCAATGAGATTCCAAGTGCCAAATTCTTCTGCAGTAAGACTTCGAGTTACAATTAGTGTAAATATAATACCAGTTATTACACTGGTTAAACCAACAGCAAAAGAAATCAATCCTGAATAAGTAACTCTGATTCTAGACAATCTGATCAGTTTATTTAATACATGGTTATGTTTAATACTGTATTTTTTTGTTAACTAATGACATTACTGTTTAAACGTACAAATGCAGTATACTCACGATTAGATGGTGACTTCTATAAATTATTTTTTATTAACTATTTTCTAGGGGTTACAACTGCATATGCATAAACACTTGTCCAGTTGTAATAATTAGACCAAAACCACGCTATGATGTTCTTTTCAATTACTGATTTGAATTTATGCTCTTCTAGCTTCTGATTCAATCTGGTTGAACTGTATCTATTCTTAAAATCCGTATCTGGATGTAATGCTAAACCGCGTAGGTTCATAATTATGATCACAGCTATTCCTTTAGGTTTTAGTACTCGATGCATTTCCTGTAGAAGCTTATCTACATTTTTTACATACGGTATCACTGCATAAGATACTAACAAATCAAATATGTTATCCTGAAATGGAAGTTTACTGCCATCTGAAAAAATATCAGGTTTAAGACCTTCGTAGGAGCGAGTGGGAAGATCAAGACCTATGTATTTACATTGATAATCATCATTATATGGTCTCATGGCACATCCAACATCTAGTACTAAAGATCTATTCTTTGAATAATGCTGTAACAAGTAAGAATGAAACCAATGTTTAACCATTTTTCTATTTCCCTTTGGACCTCTATATCTAATATATTATCTTAGTTTGGTTAACACACTATTTGGTATTATTCTTGCTAAATTATTAGATTTTGTTTCATATACTTATAATATCACACAAATTAGAAATAATTAGATTTGAAATTAATTTATGGTATTAGAAAAAACGATTTAAAAAGTGATATAATGTTTGTCACAAAACACGATCTGTATGCAGCGTCTGAAATTTCTGCACAAAAGAAAACAAACGAAATCTTCAATGAATTAGAAAATGAGGTTGTAAGAGGTAAAAAATTATCAGAACTATTTATGTATGATGATGTTTCACTCTGGTGGTTTATTCATCCCACTGTATATTTATCAGTAAAGGAAGCGGTAGGTTTCATAGATTCATTTCAAGAGTTTATTGAGAGCCATAGACCAAAAGAAGTAATTGTAGCCAGTGATTTTAATAAACTTACACTAATACAACAAATTTGTAAAAAATACGATATTAAAGTTTCCTATTCGAAAATACAGTATCTACAATTTCAAATAATATCATGGATTACAAGACAAATTCAACCATTTCGATACAAACGAATAACACAAAATAAGAGTAACACTAGACTAGAGCTTTTCAAGAATAAAAAGAAAGAAATTCCGCCAATAAAGGATAAGATAGTATTTGCCGTAGCTACTGCTTACAGAAGGAAAATCTTTGATCTTAATACGGGTGATTCCAAATATGGGGAGTTTTTGATCGGACCTGTCATTGATATGGTGCAAAAAATGGGTAAAGAAGTTGTATGTATAGACACTGATTATACATTTAATGGACAATTTGATCTGTATTCACAAAGGTTACACGAAGACATTCCGTGGTTTCCACTCGAAATTATAATCGATAAAATTAGTTCAAATACTAAACTAAACAAATTTCTAAATTTCTATGCTCAAATTATTAATGATAATGAATTTAATTCAATTTTTACTTATGATAAAATTAACTATTGGAAGCAGCTTGAAAATGACTTCATTAGCATGAGTTATTTTCCTTATCTTCCAACATATATTGGATTAATTGATTCATGCGACAAATTTTTTAAAACGAATAGACCACGAGTTATCTTTATTCCATATGAAGCTGGTCCACTAGCACTGCCTATTATTATAGCATGCCAAAAAAATAACATACGGACAATTGGTTTTCAACATGGGCTTATCTATGGAATAAATCCTGATTATTCGCATCGTAATTTTAGATCAGAAAAAGATCCTATGGGAATGCCTTTACCAGATTATCTTTTACTATTTGGCAATTTTGCAAAAAATAAACTAATAGAACAGAAAACATATCCTCGAGAAAAACTGGTGGTTTTTGGCCACTCAATGTATTTTGACGTAGACAAAGCCATTTCAGTTCTTAGTACCATTGATATAAAAGAGAAATATAAAATTCCAAAAAACAAGAAAATAATCCTATTTACAACAGGCAGATTTCAGAGATATTACCATGGTTTTGAAACACGAAATCATGATGAAAAAATATTAGAAAAATTACTTCAAGAGTTTGGAAATAATGCTGATTACCATGTAATCTTGAAGCCTCATCCCACAGAGGATTATCTAGAATATTACAGGAATCTAATATCTCAGTATAAGGCTACAAATTTTGTTATTGTACAGAGCGATTTGTTTGAATTATTATACATGGCTGATGTTGTTGTGTGTTATTTTTCAACTATACTTTTAGATTCTATCACATTATGTAAATTTGCCATTGAAGTAGACTTTGGAGAGACTGTATCCACCATTCCATTTAGAGAATCAAATGTAATACTGAATTCTGACTTGAACTCATTACAGAAAAATATAAAAAATTTGTTATACGATGATGTCATTAAAAAATCTCTCAAGAAAAACATGGCAGATTTCATCAAAGAACATTTCAACATTCCTAATTTTATGGCGTACGATCAGATAAAATCATTAATTGAAGATAACTCGTAACGTAGTGGAGTTTTTATAATAATTCGTTTGTAGCGTTATTGATATTCTAGCTAAATTATAAATACATTCTATTCAAAAAATGAGTATGCAAAATTCAAAACTAGAAGATCTTTATTCTTTGTCAAGCAAAATTAGTTGTAAAGAAATGTGGTCTAAAGTTAAAAACTATGAGGCTATTGCTGTATCCAGAGATCAAGAACTGATCAAATATTTGGATCAATACACACAAAGAGTAAAGAGCAATATCGCAATAATTAGAGACAAATGTCCATTATGTGATTCAAAGGATTTTAAATTCCTCTTTGTAAAACATGGTTTTGATCATATGTTATGTAATAATTGTGATCTAATTTTCACTCTACAAATTATTGATGAAAACAAATTGAAGTATATGGAATCAGGAAAAGAAGGCGATCTTTATGGTGACCTTAAAAAAGATTCTATATTAGGTGATTTTGATAGAAAAAAATTCGAGATCGTTTTTGAAGAACTTGAAAAATACTCTAAGATAAAAAATATTTTTGATTTTGGTAGTCAACTTGGTAGCTTTTTAGATTGGGCAAGTGAAAAATATTCCATTGTTGGTCATGAATATCATGCTTCCCTTGGGGAGATTGCACAGAGTAAAGGACATACTGTCTTGAGTGATAATCTTGCTACCATAAAACTAGATAGAGAATATGATTTGATTACATGTTGGGATTATTTGGATCACGTTACTAATCCTAAAGAAACAATCAGAAATCTAAGCAAATACTTGAAAAAAGGAGGACTATTCTTTTTTGCTATAAATAACCGAGATAGTCTTTCTGGTAGGGTGATGCATGAAGACTCTCCAATGTTTATTGGTCCTCATCACACTATGCATTATGGAATAAAACAACTAAAACTTTTGATGAAAGATTATGAGTTTTTGTATTCATATTCATATGTATCAGAACTTAACTGGATTTCTAATTGGCTAAATTTTAAAAATCCAGAATTTGGTGATTCCCCACTTTTGTTTGAGTTACTTGATCCTAAAAAAATAACTCAACTTGGAATGGGTATAAAGGTAAATGCAGGATTTCGAAAGATATAATGCTGAAATACTTGATCACTAAGTGCTTATAACCATATAATGTAATTGTATTGGAAGATGTAGAAGTGAAAAAGAACTATAAAAAATCTTTCAAATATCTTGAACAGTCACGAAAGCTAATTCCTTCTTTGACACAAACATTCAGTAGGGCTGCCTACACATTTGTTGAAGGTGCCTATCCCGTATATGCAGCAAAAGGAACAGGTTCGCATTTTGTAGACGTTGATGGTAACGAATACATAGATTACTTATGTGGCTTGGGACCTATAATTCTTGGACACAAGTATACCCAAGTAGACAAAGCAATTAAAGAACAATTGAAGGATGGAATTTTATTTTCTTTACCTCATAAGTTAGAGATTGACGTTGCAGAACTATTATGTAAAATGATTCCATGTTCTGAAATGGTAAAATTTTCAAAAACTGGTTCTGGTGCAGCAACTGGTGCGGTACGGGGGGCAAGAGCAATTACCAAACGTGATAAAATTGCTTACTGTGGTTCAGGTGGGGTCTGGCATGATTGGTATGCATGTATCATAAGCAGAAATCGCGGAGTACCAGAATTCAATAATGATCTGATCCTCCCTTTTGATTATAATGATATTGAAAGTCTTGAATACATATTCGAAAAACATCCTAGTCAAATTTCTTGTGTATTTATGGAACCTACTATTTTTGAGAAGCCTACAAACTCATTTCTCCAAAAAGTCAAGAAATTAGCAAGGGAAAATGGTTCTGTTTTAATATTTGATGAAATTGTTACGGGATTTAGGTTGGCTAATGGGGGTGGTCAAGAATACTTTGGGGTTGAACCGGATATTGCAGTTTTGGGGAAAGGTATTGCTAATGGGATGCCACTATCTGCCGTAGTTGGTAAGTCTGAATACATGAAGGTATTTGACGATGTGTTCTTTTCTACAACATACGCAAGTGAAACATTGTCCTTGGCTGCAGCTCGTGCAACAATTAATGAATTCAAAGAAAAATCAGTAATTAAGAAGATGTGGAAGAACGGAAATATGTTAATGAATCAGTTCAATATAATTTCACAAGAACAAGGGCTCGATATTATGTTGACTGGTTATCCTGTTAGAATGCGACTAACTTGTAATGACGATAAAGGAAATGATTCAATATTAATGAAGAGTCTTCTAATTCAGGAAATGGTAACTAGAGGAATTTTCATGCATCCTGGGGTTGAGTATATCTCGTTTTCTCATAGTGTAGAAGATGTTAATAAAACCATAAAATCTTATAATGATGCTGTATTGATTGTCAAAAAAGCAGTAAGAGAAAATAAAGTCGAATCTTATCTAAAAGGCAAGCCCATAAGGTCTGTATATACTGTGATAAAACCATCTGAGAAAAAACTCGCTAATTGAAGTAAAAACATAACCTACATATGTTTATTCTTTATATCAATAGGAAAATTCATCTAGTAATTCATTGATGATTTTATGAAGTTTTTCTTGTGAGATTTTTGGCGCAGTTTCAGAACCAAACTGTTGCACCGAAATTTTCTTTTTGTTAATTTCTCTTGAAATTTTGTACATGTTTCCCAAATCATGGCAAAATGGTATCTCACTTGGTGAAATTAAATATTCATGAAACCGTTCACCTTCTCTTGCGGTAGAAATTCTAATAGGTGATATTTTTGTCCTATTTGCATCGTATCTATTATTGTATACATCTAGAATTCCTCTTGCAAGTTCAGTTATTCTGACTGAAGGCATTTTGAGAATGAAAATTTCGCCATCTTTTGCTATGTGAGTAATTTTTAATATGAGTGAAGCAGCTTCTGGTATTGACATTATAAAACGAGTCATCCTCTTATCAGTTACCGTGATTGGAAGTCCCTTTCTGACTTGCTCTAGGAAAATCTGGAAAACAGATCCTCGCGAACCAATTACATTGCCAAAACGTACTATGGCAAAAATAGTTTTACCGCGACCACGATACGAGCTGGCCTTTGCTGTGAGTCTTTCAGCCAATAGTTTACTTGCTCCTAAGGTACTAGTTGGGTTAGTTGCCTTGTCAGTGCTTATCAAAATAAACTTTGAAACATCTTCTAAAAGTGCTGTTTCCAAAATATTGCTTGTGCCAATAACATTTGTCTTTACCGCATCAAATGGATTTTGCTCACAAATATCAACATGTTTCATAGCAGCTGCATGAAATACAATATCTGCATTTCTGATAGCTAGATTCAGTCTATCTCTATCTCTTACATCACCCATCATGAATGTAAAAATGGGATTATTTCCAATGATTCGCCTTGTTTCAAAAATGGAGTTTTCGTCATTAGTAAATATTCTAATAGCTCTAGGTTTGTGTTTAATTAATTCCATGATGAGACCTAATCCTATAGAACCTGTGCCACCAGTTATCAAAATATTCTTACCACTAAATTCTGTCAATTTGCTTTCTTTATTCTTCATAATAATTTATCACCAATAAAGGGAATTTGTTACAACATAAAACCATTTCTAGAAACCAGATGCACCAGTTAGTTGATTATTTTCTGTTTACTCCCAACATCACTACTTTTCTCAATAGATTCTAAAATTTTTAAAATGTTATAATCATCTTCAAACGTATATGGTTGTTCTACTTCACCTTTTATTGATTTTACAAACATGGACATTTCTTCCACATATGGGCCATCTCCATGAATATAGTTTTTCTCTATGCCACCATCGTCAATTTTTGTATTTTTCCACCCCGCTTCTTTGGTATAGTACCCAATGGTTCTATCTGACCAATCAGCAAATATTACGCCATCTTCACCGAGTATCTTTAACTGTCTGTATGGGAATCTGGCAATCACATCCACGGTCAAATTTCCTCTAATGCCATTTTGAAATTCTAGTAAAACACTGTAAATGTCGTCTATGTCAGCTTCTAATTTTGATACCTTTGTTTTCAATCCAAATACATTACTTATCTTGCCAAAAGTTGATGTGAGCCAAATTAGTTCAAATGGAACTATTTCTCTGCATGCACCAGTCTCTCTTTTTGAAACATAGAATTTCCTATAATCTTCCCAAGGGTGCCAGTCTGGAAGATACTGGCCAGAGTGATAAAGAAATGCTAGTGGCTTTCCTATCTTGTTTGCTTTTAAAATATTGTTAACACTGACTACTATGGGGTGATATCTCATTGTACAAGACGGCAAACCAATTATGTCTGAATCCTTCAACTCACGTATGATCTCCTCCATGTCATCTTGTACTACACTAGCTTCTGTAAAGAAATGCACCTTATTTTTAATAGCTACCTTGGCATATTTCATATGAAGATCTGGTGGAGTAGAAATTACCATTGCATTTGGATTCTCTTTTAATGCATTTGAAATGTCGGTAAATGCTGATATCTGATATTTTTCATTTGCTTCTTTGCATCTATCTCCTCTAGTATCAAACCCAATGACATCAGTGTGTCCTAATTGTTTCAAGTTTCTTATCCTTCTCTTTCCCATAGAGCCTAAACCCACAACTAAAAATTTCATTTACTCTTCTTTCTCTTCTTCAATGCTATTTTAGTCATTTTCTTTTCAAAATTTTGTTTATATTTTTCCTTGACGGATTCATTGATTTTCTGCCATTCCGGGTTTTTATTGAATAATTCAATTATATCAGTAAGCGAGAATTGAGATGGAAGATTTTCGTAGATTTTCTTTATTAGCTCAAAGTCTTGAGGATAATCTACAGAAAGCCGTATGTCAGGTCTAATCCATTTTTTATTTCGTGGCCTAAGTTTTCCAACATTGAAAAAACGGCTACCTATTATGAATTTTCCCCAACCTGTTTCAGCAACTTTCGTCTTTTTAGCCTGCATCAATTTTTCTAGTTTTCTCATTTTTATGCCTAGAGGTGAAACGCCAAATGGTAAATTTTCCCAATACAAAAAATCAAACTTATTTTCCGATAATTTTCTACATGTTTCATCAATAAGAACGGGTTCACAAAAAACATCATCACCTTCCACTACGACAAATTGATCAACCCCATATTTTTTTGCTGCTAGGTAAAGTCTGTTTAAGATATCTTTGTTGTCACCTCTGAAAATTTCGATATTGTCATCCTTTAGTAATCGTACTAAATTATCATCAGATTCATGTGTTGTAGTACAGACAACTATATCCTTGACATTTTCACAAGTTCTTATTCTATCGATAAGGATCTTAATTAATGGTTTATGATCAATCTCTAATAACGCCTTTTTTGGAAGTCTGCTAGATGCAGTTCTTACTGTCAAAAAAATAATACAATTCATTTCTCTGATGGGTTGCTTACAATAATTAACTTTTTTTACCCATGTGGGATTTATCCGATTTCTAAGGGTTAATATTGTAAAATCAATTTTCATACTTAAGGATGCCTAAGTGGAAAATACCTCTTTACAAAGTCTATGCTGATGAAGATGATGTAAAGTCTGTTTCAAAAGTAATTAGGCGTGGTATGGATTGGGCAATTGGGCCTGAGATAGAACTTTTTGAGAAATTACTTGCAAAATATGTAGGATCTGATTATTGTGTTGCATTTAATTCTGGCACATCGGCCTTACATGCATCTTTACTTGCAGCAGGGCTTGGAACAAATGAGAAGATTCTTGTACCTTCATTCACGTTTATTGCAACTGCAAATTGTGTGTTAATGGTAAGAGCCACTCCAACTTTTGTTGACATCGAAGAAGAAACTTTTGGTTTAAACCCAGAACTTATTGAGCACCATGTTGACAGAAAAACTAGATGTATTATTCCAGTTCATTATGCAGGGATGGCATGCAAAATACAAGAAATTACAGAAATTTCAAAACGAAATAAAATGTGGCTAATTGAAGATGCAGCTGAATCGCTGGGAGCCAAAATAAACGGGAAAATGGTAGGCACGTTTGGACAAATGTCAGTATTTAGTTTCGCAGGAAACAAGGTGTTAACGGCTGGAGAAGGAGGTGCAGTTACAACCAACTCTAAATCTTTATTTGAAAAACTAAAACTGATAAGATCTCACGGCCGTGTAGATAGGCAAAACTATTTTTCATCGACATCAAAATCAGACTATGTTACAATAGGTTACAACTGGAGAATGTCAAGTATGACAGCAGCTCTCGCAGTATCTCAATTGAGAAAAATTGAAAAACTGATTAATCTACGCTGCAAAAATGCTGGATATCTAAATTCTAGGCTAAAGAGATTAAACAGTATAAAAGTTCCACAGGTGCCGCCAGGATATCGACACGCTTACCAGCTTTATTCGATATTACTACCTAATTCAGGTTTTAGAAATAGATTGATTGATTACCTTGCAAAAAGAGGCATTATGACCAAAATATTCTTTGACCCAATCCATTTGACAAGTTTTTATAAGAAAATAGGATATGATAAAAAATTAAAACTACAAGTTACAGAATCTGTTTCACAAAGAATCCTTACGTTACCGATGTATCCTGGATTAAAGAAGGAGGAGCTTGAATACATCTGTGACTCGATTGAAGAATTTGTTGAACATAAAAAATAACTCATGTCCAATCTTATAACATACCGCGTATATTCAACCGAAATTAATTTAGGAAAGAGGACGATAAGAACAACGTTGAAAAAAACATGCTCTGTATGCAAAACTGACTTTGAATGTCTCGATTCTACTAATTGTTGGTGTTTTGATATACCTAAATTGTCACAAGATCAAATTAACACTAATGGTTGTATGTGCAAAAACTGCTTAATGAAAAAATATAAAGAAAAACTGTTACAACAATAAATCTGATAAAATAATTTTGTTTGGTTTCTAAAGGTCTATTTGTAAAATTTTAAATACGTTTGATGAATAAAATCAAGTATTGATTAAAGCAAACTTCAAGATATCTAAGACTAGCAGATTTGATACAGAAGAAAAAGATAAAACAAATGAAAACGAGAATGAAAAAGAACTAACACAAACTGAATTCGAAGAATTTATCATCAAATCTGGAGCTTCAGGCTCGTTTATGGTCTTTAGATCGGACAAGCCTGAAGAAGAACTTGGATTAGAAGAAATCTAACTTTTACCAAACAATTAAAACATAAGAGATAATCAAACATCTGACATGTCTGATAAACTTGAATTCTATATAACTGATGAGACTCTTCAAAAAATGCTTTCTATTAAAAAAGAGATGGGGTACGAAGAAAAGGAATGGGATGAATGGTTTAATCATATCTTAAAGATAATCTTCTCACCAAAAACTAACCAAAGCGAAATAGAAAAAGTAATGGAAAAAATGTATTATGATAGGCTATATGAAAACTGGGTATCAAATTTTGCATTAAATTTACACCATGTCTGGAATGAATCTTCTGCTAAAGATTTAGATCCTTCAAATAATACTGAATATGAAAAAGAAAATAATTCTGCAATAGTAATAGGTAGTGGCCCTTCTGTTAAGAAACACCGACACTTGGAGTTACTTGCTAATAGTGATTACAAAGGAACAATAATCTGTTGTGACAGTGCATTAAGAAACGCATTGAATGCAGGTGTCACTCCTGATAAATTCCCGACATTTTATGTTACTACTATTGATACTGATCAGATTATTAGAAAATACTATGATGATCCCATTGTAGATGCATATGGAAAAAAAATCAAAGGAATTTTTTCGACGGTTGTAAATCCTTTGGTAACTGAACACGCTAGAAAAGCAGGAATCAAGATCTATTGGCTTCACTCTCTCTTTGACTATAATGAGGGAAAGAAATCATTTAATCAAATATCTGCTCTTATGGTACGTGCAAGAAAACAGAGGGGACTACCTGCGATCCAAACTGGTGGAAATGTAGGTACCTCTTCATGGTTTATTGCATGGCAAATTCTAAAATGTGGACTAGTTGGTTTAATAGGAATAAATCATAGTTGGGACGAAGAGACCCCATTAGTAGACATTATTTCACATGGATCAGGATTAAATCATACGGAAATAGATAGAAATAGCTCTGCATTTGAAAAATTATTTCCAAAAATATACAACCCTGAATTTAATTGTCATTGCATTTTAGATCCATATTTCCAATATTATAGTAATGCACTAAAGGATTTTATCGCGCGTTCTCCTACATGGGTAACCACAATTAATGCAACAGAAGGAGGTTGTATATTCGGTAAGCGAATAACATGCACTAAATTTGCAGAATTTCTACAAAAATACAATAAATGAACCATTTTGTAATATAAAATTGAGATCAAATTAAATACCTGAAATGCGGCATTGTTTACAGTTTGAAAGTACTCTTTATTGTACCAGAAATTAGATTAGATGACAAACCATATCATTTTCCATTTTGGGCTGGTATCCTTGCCGCAATTGCAGAAAAAAAAGGCGTTCAAGTAGGTATTCTTGATTTAAATGCCTTGAGAGACAAATTCAAAGGGAAATTAGTTCCAAATGAAGTCATTTCCGAAGAAATTTCTCTTGAAAATTGGGATTTAATTGGCATCGGCGGTTTAACAACGACTTATTCAAGGATCAAACAATTGATTCTGCTTATACGAAAATCTGCACCAGAAGCTATAATTCTGTCAGGAGGCGGATGGGCTACCTATAATCCTGACGAGATCTTACAGCTAGTACCAGAAATTGCCATGATATGTATAGGTGAAGGTGAAGAAACTTTTTCAGAAATATGTGATGAAATAATTAGTGGAAGACGAAATTTTGAAAAAGTAAAAGGTTTATGCGTAAACAACAAAGGCAAAATCCAATTTACTGAACCACGTGCACTGATTTCTGATCTTGATACAATTCCTTATCCAGCATATCATCTTATGGAAACAGAAATTTATTTCAAATATTCATCGCTTCCGCTATCTGTAGAATCTTATAATGCAAAGAGAAGAGCATCAACTGTATGGGAGAGAGGATGCCCAAGAGGATGTACATTCTGCTCCCATAATGGTATGTCACGTGGCGATCTACAGAATATCTATGGTAGAGGAGATAGAAAAGAAGGCGAAAAAATAGTACGATTGGCTGATCTAGCGAATAGTACCTTCCAACTACCAGCTCGTTGGCCAACCCCAAAATATGCTGTAGATAATGTAAAGATGTTAAAAGAAAAGTATGAGGTTGATTTTATTTCTATACTAGATGAAAACATGACAAGTAACATAAAATGGACAAAAGAATTTTGTAGATTGTATGTAGAGGAAGGACTACATGAGAAAATAAAGTGGGGAACACTTGGGGATGCCCCTAGTGTAGCGGTACAACCTGGAATAGTCAAAATAATGAAAGATGCTGGATGTGTTTATATCTCATTTGGATTTGAGTCAGCGTCAGATAAGGTGTTAAATCAAGATATTGGCAAAGGACAGTTACAAATTCATGAACAAAAGACTATTGATACTGTAAAAAATGTGAAATTGACTCCTCTGGCAACTTTTATGATTGGAAATCCACATGAAAATATTAACGATCTAATGGAAACAGTCACTTTCTGGATAAAAAATAATATCGAGGTAGACCCCTTCATATGCACTCCCTATGTAGGTAGTCCATTGTATTATACCTACAAAGATTTCATATTGCAACAATATGACGAACGTTTGAAATTGGCAGCTAGCGGAAAATATAAGGTAAGTGATGAATTAATTGAGAAATGGAAAATGAGAGCACTAGACAAATTCATGAATGAATGTGGGGATGCAACACAATACACGGCTACAGTTAGCCAATACTTTACAATACCAGAATTGTTTGCACTAAAGCGTTTTATGTATAAAAAAGACTTGAAAAGAATTTTGCAAATGGCTCATCAAAGATATGATCAAACTGGATTAGAACAATGGCATCATGATCCAAAATGGTCAAAATATTGTAACATATGTAAGGCAAAAGACGAATTAGGTTCTACATTGGAAGTGCCATTGAACAGATAAAATATTGCTTGTACAATTTATCTTTCAAATACATACGTTGTGATAACATTACTCATACTTTGATTTGTGTAGCTAGGTTAATCAGATGTATTGACTCTTTCAAATCTTTGTAATCAAAACTTACATTATTATCGATAAAATTTTTTGACTTGTCTGCAGTGAGATGAATTTCTAGTATGTTTGTACCCATTACAGCTGCCACTACTGGTGCGATTATTTCAGGACAATGATTAGAAAAACCATCAAATTCTCTTATATTTCTAAAATCCAAATCAGAGAGACTGCATGGATATTTTGGAACAACATATAACCACTTTATCTGCTTGTGGCCAAAATACTTTGTACCTTTTGGCGATCTTTGAGAGCTTACAAGAATTTCTTTACCTGTTTTTAAAACTCGTTCTAATAATTCAGTTGTTTTTCCTTCTAATAACGGTCTACCATCAAACTCTCGTATTTTGAATCTAGACACATATGGTTCTAGAATTCCTACTGCATCTGGGTACATGGGGGTGCAAAACCATTCTATTCCAACGGATTTAGCTAATTCATTTATGGTTTCTACATTACGCTTTGTTATTGAAGAGTTCATTAAACGAGATTTTTCAGAATGGTTCTTTACGATGTTTTCATCAAAGGATTGAAACTTTACTGCATTACATCCACACTCTTTAGCCCTAGTAATCATAGATTTTGCTAAATCAAAACTACCATCCCAATTTACTCCTATTTCAGCGACCACAAAAACCATGCCATCGCTATTTGATTATTATATAAAAATGTGAACCTGTTCAAATGCTCATATATTGTTAATTTGTCTTCATATCAAGATGAAAAGAAGAATTTCTGTTACCACTGGTACTAGAGCAGAATATGGCATATTAAGGCCAGTCTTACAAAAAATTCAAGCTAGTAAAAAATTACAATTGCATCTCATAGTAACTGGAACACATTTGTCAAAAAAACACGGTCTTACTATAAATGAAATCAAAAAAGATGGATTTCAAATACATGCTTCAATAGATATGACGCCAAAAGGGGATTCCGCATATTTTATGGCTACCACACTGGGTAAAAGCATAGTAGAATTCTCCAAAGTTTTTAAAAATCTAAAACCAGATATCAATTTGGTTTTGGGTGATCGGGATGAAATGTTGGCTTCTACCATAGCTGCATATCATATGAATATACCAAACGCACACATTCATGGCGGAGATAAATCTCAGGGTGGAATAGATGAATACAATCGACATGCAATTACCAAGATGTCCAACATTCACTTTGCAGCTACTAAAAAGAGCTATGAGAGGGTCATAAAAATGGGAGAAAATCCAAAAACCGTATTTCTTACAGGCTCTCCTAGCATGGATGAAATAATTAATAACAAAATTACTTCTCGACAGAATTTGCAAAAACATTATCCGTTCAGATTTGCTGGAAATGAAATTTTACTAGTACAACATTCCGTAACGACCCAGTCTGAATTAAGTGGAAAACATATGCGATCTACATTAGATGCTATAGTGAAGACAAAAAGACCGACTATTGCTATTGCCCCAAATTCTGATGCTGGAAGTAGAGCAATTTTTGGTTACCTTAGACTGTATTCTAAAAAGTATCCTTTCATCAAGGTATATCCTTCAATACCAAGAAGCGACTATTTGGGAATGATCAAATATTGCGGTGTTCTCATAGGTAACTCAAGCAGTGGCATGATAGACGCAAGTTATTTCAATACTCCTGTAGTAAACATTGGTATTAGGCAGAAAGGCAGGGAAAGGGCCAAGAACGTAATAGATGTATGTGAGGGAAACCCAAGTTCAATTTATCGCGCAATACTTAGAGCGTTTCATATAAAGAGAAGAAAACTTTCAAATGAATACATTTACGGTAATGGTAACGCATCAAAAAAAATTATCAGTTGCCTTGAAAAAATTCATCTTAACACAGACTTAATCCAGAAACAAATATTCTATTAGATATGTTGAAAAAAACTGGTAAAAAATGGACCAAACCAGTAATCAAGCATAGTAAACTTAATCAATATAATTACATTGTACAGTATCCAGAAAATCTTAAGCTAGGAAGAAACTTCGATATAGGAACCTTCACTTACATAAATGCTAATTATGGAGTAGAAATAGATGATAACGTACAGATCGGCTCTCATTGTGCAATTTATTCACATTCTACAATTGATAATAAGAAAGGAAAAGTCATACTTGAGAAAAACAGTAAGATTGGAACTCATAGCACAATAATGCCAAGAGTGAGACTTGGAGAAAACTCGATCGTAGGTGCATATTCATTTGTAAACAAAAACATCCCTAAAAACCAACTGTGGGTAGGAGTTCCAGCAAAATTTTTGCGCAAAATTAAAAAACATTAGTTAATTTAGGAGTAAAAGCGAGTTTATCTGATTTGTCAAGTAAAGACATTGTTGCAGGTCTTGGAGAAATAGGCAAACCTATACTTCAACTCCTGAGCAGGGCAGAACCTGCAGTAGGCTATGATGGCAACGAAAAATTGTTGAAAAAGTATGGTGTCAAAACCTATCACACTAGAACTAGCTAAAATTGTAGTTGATACTTCATACTATGGATGGCTTATCACATATGCCCAGCTTAGTAACATGATTGCAATCAAGAATAACATTGATTATGACGAGATGTGGTCTTTCGCAGATGAAATACACAAGCAATTCCAATCTCACCATACAGAGCATCAAAGCTTGCTTTAGAGCAATCTATCGCTATATCTTTTGTCATGGGAAACAGTCTTACGCCTCTTCTAGCTGCAGTAATAACAGCCTTGATCATATTAACACCGATTATCCTAGCTAAAATGGTTTTCCCAGAAATACAATACATACTACATTGAGAACAAAGAATCTAAATTTTAGAGGCGATCCTTGATGAAGTCAATTGAATCAATAGGTGTAGGATCTATTTTTGATAATATTGCTCTGTAGATACTAGTGTAATCCAGTCGGTAAATGAGATTGATCAGTTTGGATAATATGCTCCCTTTTACAGACTGTACTTCCCGATAATCTATCTTGTTCTCGTAAAAATATTCCTTGAGTATCTTCCATCTTTCTTTAGTCTTGACATAATCGTCCTCGCCTTCCAAGAGAATGGGCATAACGTTTTCGTGCTTTTCCCATGCCACTATTCCGTTATGGCATGCCTCAATCACATCCTCTATCATAGCATGGGTCTTGGCATTTTCTTGAATCGAATTCTTGAACCTGACTGCTGCAGCCTGAAATCCAAATGGATAGTAAATTATGGGTATGCCAGTGATCCATTTTGCTAGAGTTAGGGAGGGGTTATTTTGTGTCAGATTTGCAGAAGAAATCTCTTTTGCACTTTTTTCAAGTTTATTAATAGAGTCTGCAATATCATGTTTCTTAACAGATATCACAGGACTCATAACTCTCAAAATGCTGTATAAGAATTTAGGAAAGGAAGCCCGAGGTGAATGCAATTGTTGTATGTTCCTGTGTTCTATCTTGTGTTTACTACAGTAATTCTGCATCTTCCCGCCTGATGAAAAAGCAATTACATTGCACTTTAACTTACGTGCAGCATCCAGAACAGTGAGCGTTTCTACGGTATTTCCAGATATGCTCGTTGTGAGTACGAGAGTATTACTGTCAACTGTACTTGGCAAATGATAACCTTTTACAACTGCAACATGAAGGTTAGTTTTAGATAATATGGCAGAAAAGATATCTCCAAGTGCTCCGGATCCGCCCATTCCAGCAAATACAATATGATCTATATTCCTAAAATCCACAGTTTCTTGGTCAGAGTCATAGGATTCTTTTGCAATCTCAGGCCATGCATCGTATACTCTATACATCTCTGAAAGGTCGTACTTTTTCAGCGTTGCAAGACTAATCAACTAATCAGTTGAAGAATGATNGCAATATAATGTTTAATTGGCTATTATTGGCACATTTTGGTTAGGCCGAGTAGGACTTCAGAGGGTCTGGCAAAGAATACTATATCTAAATCGAAAATGCGGCTTCTGTGGATTTGAATGATATATAGCACAGTTTCTTAAGCTTCGATATATGGAAAGTAAGATTCATTCAAGCCTTAGGACGGTAGAATGGAAGGATAATACGGTTGTTATGATTGACCAAACAAAATTACCAAATGATCTTGTTTATGTAAAATTCACTGATTACCGAGAGATTGCAGATGCAATACGAAATCTTGTTGTCAGAGGAGCACCAGCAATCGGAGTCTCAGGTGCCTTTGGATTAGCGCTTGAGGTTTTGCAAAGTAATGCAACGACAAAAGAAGATCTATTATCGGATCTGGAGCAAGCAAGAAAGGTTCTCCACGAAACAAGACCAACTGCAGTGAATCTCGCATGGGGTCTTGAAAGGATAATGCAGGTTGCAAAGTCAGGAAAAGATGTTTTGAATATCAAGGAATCTGTTGTTGAAGAGGCAAAAAGGATGGCAGATGAAGATATCCAAGTAAACATGCGTATGGGAAAATATGGCGCTCAACTATTCAGTGACAATGATACTATAATGACTCATTGCAATGCTGGTGCATTAGCTACGGTCGG
>JGI25386J43895_10000007_pt1 | contig 26025 bp, 26 predicted proteins | sample GraSoi013_1_40cm_2_FD_43895 | JGI IMG/M metagenome (IMG submission 43895) | reverse complement strand
ACTCCTGACCGTCGGTTGTAGTGGTCGAGAAGCTGATATCGGAGATGAGTTTTGTTGCCGTGGGAGAAGCCCTTGACGTCAACCCTCAAGGCCAGAAAGTCCTCGGGCGACCCCTGTGACATTGCCGGGCGAAGGAGTTCTATCGACAGCTGCCGAGGCTCGACCTCAACACCTCCGATCCTAACCGGATTTCGATCGAAGAAGCCCAGGACCCGGAGCGTCCGCATCATATCCGCGTGCCCCGGATACCTTAGCGTGAACTCGTGCATCTCTCTGGTTTTTGGATAACTTCTCGGAAGAGAGCCCAGACCATCAGTGAGAAAATATTCCAACCGGCCGACCCCGGGGAAGCTGGTAAGACCACGTCCAGACAACGCCTCAAGCTTCTTTCTCTTACCGTTGTCGATAACCTGTACAGGTCGAGAGTACTCGTTCACAACATCCTCAAGCGAAAACACAATCCGATAATTCAAAGGAGGTTCAGGCTTCTCCGGAAGACCACCAACAAAGATCTCCACTGATTTCATCTGGTCCAGCTTCCTCGAAGCATCACCAACGCACATGTTCGTGAAGCCCGGTGCTACACCACACTGAGGCACGACCCGACAACCAGCCTCCTTCGCCCTACGCTGAAGCAGAAAGGAGTCCCGCGGAGTATAGGAAATGTCCACAGTATCTCTCCCAGTCTTGACCGTTTCACTCATCAGATCAAATCCAAGACGACCGGGCAGGGCACCGCAAACAAGGTCGACCTTCTCTAGAATACCATGAAAACGCGTCTTTTGCGATATGCTCAGCTTAACAGTCTCGATCTTCCTAGTGACCCTTTTCCTCAAGAGTTTCAAGTTCTGAGAACTGGCATCCATTGCAACTACTGAGTCAACCTCGTCTGATCCCGCTAGGTCCCGGGCGATCTCCGATCCAACTTTCCCGCATCCCACAACGAGGATTCTCATACCCAATCTCTTTTCACCGAGAGGAAAACTGCCTCAAACCGCTGGTCTCCGAGGTAGAAGGTAGGCTCCCCTGCCAGAGTGGTAAGTTGAATGGGTCTTCACGTCCACGAAGAGTGGCATCTTGTGAGGCCTACTACTAGCATCGCTTAAATCTCATGCTGCACGACATTAGTCCGAGAATGACAAACGAGGTTTCCCCCGTGTCTTGCGTCCAATGCGGCATCGACCTAGGTTTGGCCCCGCCCGGTGCACTTGTCCGGTGCTGGAAATGTAGCCAATGGATTCAGGTGCGGGAACGAACTCTTGAGCTTGGTGAAGCGTTGTGGCGGGAGTAGTCCCACGTCCAAGTTTGTCGTATCCCCAACTACCTTCCCAGGCATTCGCTGGGGCTTCCTAAGCAGGACGAAGATTCTGAGAAAACGCATAGCAGACTGAGATGGGCGAGGGGGGCCTAACACGGGTCGGTGCTTAGGGAATCCCTAGGTCCATCTCCTCTTTTCTCCAACAGTTGTAGCAGNGGAAGTATGGTCTACTTCTCAACTCAGAAGGTCAAGGATTGGAATCCTCGGCGTAATCNTGTTAATAATAGACTAAACGTGTGCATCGGGCTCATCTTCTTNGCTTTAGCATGGGGCGGGGGTCCGGANGGATGGGAGGCAGCTCTATTCGGGACGGGGATTCTAATGATTCTCACCGGAGAATGGGAATCTTATTTTCGTACTTGATTTTCCATTTGACGGGGACGAGAAGTAAGGAATGAAATCTCGGTACTTTTTCTCCGTAAGAACAAAATAGGTCACTCCACGATAGGAATCTCGAGAGACCAAAGCGAAACGACGGAGATCATTGGAAGATTGGGTCAATTTCTCTACCGAATCCAGCCGGTACGACATGATATGCTAACGAGTGGCTCGACTGAGTTCGAATCGCGTATTGTCTCTGAACATTTCAACTACCTGAAACANCTTACGAAAGATGGCGTGGTAATTCTCGCAGGACGTACACAGAACACCGACTACAGCAGCTTTGGAATCGTGCTCTTCAATGCAGAAATTCAATGCAGAAACTATTGAAGCGGCGCGAGAAGTCATGCTTGCTGATCCCGCGGTGAGGAACAAGGTATTCCGGGCGGAACTGTTCCCTTACAAAATGGCACTATTTGGCCCTGACAACGCCAAACACGACTAGGAAAACATCGCCTTGACCGCGTCAGCAGCGACGCGTGGGAGTAGTGTTGCGACTTTTCTCTTCTTCAGCATGCGAGTGATGATTCTCCCCTGGAAATCCATGTCCCCTTCCTCCTCGATCTCCGCGACATTGTCCCGCAAAACCGTAAACAATCGATCAAGCGTTTCATCGGAGAGGCTAGCGAACAATTTCCGCGCTAGACCCATCTTTCGCAAGTCAGATCCGAACTTGTCTCTCCACTGCGTGTCATAGTTTCTCAGAAATCTTTCAGATTCTTCTCCATTGTGGGCAGCGGCCGAGGCCGCAGCTATACCAGCCAGTTTTCCACAATAACCACCGATGACAATGCCCCCTCCTGTCGTCTGTTTTACCTGTCCAGCCGCATCTCCAACCACGATGAAGCCGGGCGACCAGCATCTCGATATTGGCCCAGCGACAAGCACTGATCCCGATTTTGTCGCATCGACCGTCGCCTTCGGCCATTGCTCTTTGACCAGATCATCCAGAAACCTCTTCACATTGCCCTTTTTCGATGCGAGACCTACCCTCGCACTATTTTTCCCGGTTGGGATGCTCCATGCGAAGAATCCGGGGGCTCTCTTGGACCCGAAGAAAAGCTCCACCAGATCACCCTGTTCCTTCATGTCTACCAGCTCGTACTGCAAGCCCGGCAGGATCTGCGCCCAATCAGGCGACTGAAGACCAGCTTGTTCCGGCAGCCTGCTCCCCGCACCACTCGCATCAATGACAACCTTGGCATGAATCTTGGACCCGTCTCCAAGAGTTAGGATATCCTCGTCAACGGTTCGTTCAAACTTCGAGGCGCGAGCCTTCGCCCGAAGCTCCACACCACCAGCGACAGCCTGCTTCGCAAGAAACTGGTCCAATTTCATTCTATTCAGAATAAGAGCTACAGGTTCTTTCTTCCGAACTTCTATCGGTTCGCCTTGAGGAGGATAGAACTTGGCACCATGAATCAGCTTCTGACTAAAACTAGAATGAGCTTCCAGCCCAAGGAGTCCTAGTCCTTTGAGACTGACAACACCAGAACAGTGGCTAGGTAAACCGACTTGTGGATGTTCCTCCAGAAGTAGAACCCTCGCGTTTTTCTTTGATGCCTCTAGGGCCGCTTCGCAGCCGGCAACTCCCGCTCCGACAGTAACAACATCGTAATGTTCAAGGTGGCTTCCCAAAGGGAAGATCAGTCTTCGAACTCTATCCTAAGCGTTAGACTCTTCAGTTCACGGGCGAGTTTCTTAACAACCTCAAAATCCACAGGATTCCGCCTCGGCCGCCGCCCGTTCAGGATGACCTTCGTCTCCCGGCTCCCATCCGGAAGCCAGATCGTATTAATCGTCAATATCGAGAAGGGTGTGAACAGCCCCTCAAGAAAGTCCCTATCATCTCCCCCCTGGCTGAGAACCTTCACCCGCCTACCGACGCGATCACCTAGATTCTTGGCCAGTTTGGCACCGCTGGCGAGGAACGTGTCCATTCCCCTTCTGTCGACCATGAGCGCCATGATATCGCCCGCTTCCACAGCTTTGTGGAAGGTGACCTCTTGAAGGGTCGGATTCTCTTTTTCCAATTCAGTAATACTACGAATAACCCGGATATCGAGATCCGTAATTTGACCCTTCTTCAGCTTCTCCTCGCACCTGGAGCAGAAGATCCCGCTTTTCACACAGAAGTTATCGAGAATTGTCTTTACCATTGATGCCTCAACCCTTCCCGCTGGCGGAGTGGTAGGGTCGCGTCTGGCTGAGTTTCTCGAACCTTGGGAATCTTGCGCCCAAACAAGCGTTGACCTATCTTAGTCGTCTTGACCCGACTTCTAAGCTAGGGGAACCCCTGCTTCATAAATGCATTACGTTCACCGGTTCTGGCAACTGATCGGCTGCTGGAAGGTGAGATTTCGGTCGGGACCATCCCGGGCAACTTAACAATGCCCTCCCTATTCTTTCAGTTCCATGGACGAGATAGTCGAATTCCAGTCGGCGAGTCAATGGGATAGGTGGTTAGCCCAGAATTATTCCAAGTCAAAGGGGATATGGATTCGGTTTTTCAAGAAGGATTCTGACGTTAGTTCGATAAACACCTCTGACGCGCCGGACGCAGCGTTGTGCTACGGGTGGATCACCGGCCAAGCGAAGCCCTACGATGAAAAATCATGGCTGGGTAGATTCGTGCCTCGGAGACCGAAGAGCATCTGGTCGAAGATCAATACCAAAAGCGCAGAGAAGCTGATACGACAGGGAAGAATGAAGCCTGCTGGTCTCAAGCAGATAGAGGAGGCAAGGAGAGACGGTAGATGGGACCGAGCCTACAGCCCGCCTAGCACAGCGAGACTGCCCCAGGATTTCACTGAAGCACTCCAGAGGAACAAAAAGGGCCTCCTCTTCTTCAAGACGCTGAACCGCACCAACATCTACTCCGTTGTGTTCAGGCTAGAGAACGCAAAGAACGAAGATCTAAGGAAGGCGAAGATCAAGCAAATAATCAGGATGTTCGAGAAAGGAGAAAAGTTTCACTGATGAATCTGTGGAATTCGGTCGCTCAATAATTAATGTTGGCTGCGGCGGTAGCTCGGCTCAGAGGATTAGCCCTCGGTACTCGATTCAAGTATTTTCACTGTTTGAGCATTAAAGTCGAGTACTCGACCGTGCACTATCAACACATGCTGCCTAAGTTCGCCCTCCGAAGTAATAAGCGATGAGAAAGCTGAATCACAAAAAGGACACTCGAATTTCGCCATTCTTTTCCTCACTGACTAGTTCCGGGGGAATCCTCCCTATAAGGGCCAATGCTCGCTAACCGGTTTTTTCCTTACTCAGCTTGTGATAACAGCCAAATACTCATGGAAGTTCTGACCCGGCAACTTCGGAATGGATCTAATGAAACTCTTTGAGTATGAGGCGAAGTCGATCGCGCAAAATCTTGGCATAAACACGCCCAAGGGCGCAGTGGCTTCCACGTCAGAGGAAGCCCGGGATATTCACAAGCGTATTGGCGGAGAGGCGGTCGTCAAAGCCCAGGTTCTCGTTGCTGGACGGGGAAAAGCGGGTGGAATAAAGTTCGCCGCTAAGCCTGACGAGACCCGTGATAGGGCGAACGAGATTCTAAGCATGACCATCAAGGGCGAGAAGGTCAAGAAGGTCCTAATCGAACAGAAAGCTACTGCAAAGAAAGAGCTCTTTGCTAGCATAGTTCTGGATCGAGCAAACCGTTGCCAGACCGTCCTTGCTAGTGACCAAGGTGGAATTGATATTGAAGATATCGCACGGCAAACGCCTGAGAAAGTGCTCAGGCACCGTCTCGATCCTATCTTCGGAATGAGAAGCTACGACGCGCGATTGATCGCTTTGAAGCTCGGATACCAAGGTATCCAGCAAAGCACCTTCTCCGACTTTCTGTCCAACCTCTATCGATTATCCGTAATTTACGACGCCGAGCTCGTGGAGAGCAATCCTGTTATCGAGATGCAAGAAGGCCGTTTCGTCGCCGCCGACCTCAGGGTCATAGTTGATGATAACAGTCTCTTCCGACATCCCGAATTCCAAGAGAGATCAAAAGAGATCAGCGGAGAAGTCACGGCTCTGGAGTCGAAAGCTCGAGACAACGGTCTCGCATTCGTCGAACTAGACGGCAACATAGGCATCATAGGAAACGGTGCAGGACTCGTCATGGCAACACTCGACCTAGTCAAACAATACGGCGGAAAACCAGCCAACTTTTGCGATGTTGGAGGAGGAGCTAACGCAGAACATGTTGCAACCGCTCTCCAGATCATCCAGGGAGCCGAGAAGGTCCGGGCCGTGTTCGTCAACATACTCGCAGGGATTACTAGATGCGACGAGGTTGCGAAAGGAATAGTCGATGTAAAGAAAGTAATGGGTCTCAAGAAGCCGCTCGTCATACGGATGGTCGGAACCAACCAGGAAGAAGGAAGGCGAATACTCCAATCTGCTGGATTGACCGCCATGGATAAGATGGATGAGGCGGCGAGACTCGTCGTGAGTAAGGTGGCTGCATAGATGGCAGTTTTGATGGGGAAACAGACCCGGGCTATTGTGCAGGGAATAACCGGGAACCAGGGCGCGTTCCATACAAGGCTCATGCTCGACTACGGAACAAAGATCGTAGCAGGCGTAACACCCGGAAAAGGAGGAACAACCTCAGTCGGCGTCCCGGTATTCGACACCGTAGCCTCGGCGCTTGAGAAGACTGATGCTAACTCGTCCATAATCTTCGTACCTGCCCCATTCGCCAAGGAAGCTGGGATGGAAGCGATCGACGCGGGACTAAGCCCAGTTGTGATCATTACAGAAATGATCCCAGCAAGAGACTCCATGATCCTCATCGAGTACGCAAGGAACCGTGGGGCGACCATCATTGGTCCCAACACTCCGGGAATAATCACTGCAGGTGAAGCAAAGCTGGGCATAATGCCTGGAGACGTGTTCAAGCCTGGGAAGGTCGGGGTCGCCTCGAGAAGCGGGACCCTAACCTACGAGATCGCGGCCTCTCTAACCCATGAGGGGATTGGACAATCGACCTGTCTCGGCATAGGAGGAGATCCCTTCACCGGACTGAACTTCGTTGACGTTCTGAAACTCTTCAGAGAGGATCCTGGCACCGATACAGTCGTTCTGATAGGAGAGATTGGAGGTTCCGCGGAAGAGGACGCCGCAACCTACATTCGTGATACGAAATATCCGAAGCGGGTCGCCGCGTACATTGCCGGTCGAGCCGCTCCCCCCGGAAAGCGGATGGGTCACGCGGGTGCAATCATAACCGGAACTGAGGGAACCGCTGATGCGAAGATGAAGAGTTTGAGGGAAGCCGGTGTCCTGGTCGCTGAGGTCCCATCCGAGCTTCCCAAGCTCCTGCTTCAGCAGCTTTCACCGTTGCAGTAGCGCCCAGATTTGCGGCAAAGGTCGCAGTCATCCCGGCCGCTTCCTGGGCTTGAAAATTGGGTATTTGTGTTCGAATGCAATCGGAGAAGTTATAGGAAACCATCATCAACGGTTTCTTTGCATAGACCTCCAAATAGGAGCGGTCGTTTGATGGTTAAGAGGATGCTGGCGACGATCCCGCTATTCGCACTATTCCTGCTATTCAGCACNCCGGCAAACTCGGTGCCGACGATGGCTGTGTCCGCCGGATAAGCTCGGGGGAATTGTGGGGGTCTCCTACGACATGAAACCCAAGGGTATTGGTTTACCTGGACAGTTTCTAAATATCAGCAGTATTCTCACAAACAGGGGCTCGACCGGCGCACGGATTGTAGTCATCACGGTGAACTCCTTGTTCGGTCAACATGGTAGCGGGACCCAGTATGGCATGCTAAACTCAACTGTACCAGGTGTAACGATATCAAGTTCGGCTCGGCCCATCGTGATTCCCGCCGGATCCAAGGTTGAGCATGATTTACCGCTATTCATTCCGGATGATGCGCAGCCTGGTGAATACAATGCAACGAGCTGGGCTTACTTGCAATGTTACGATTTAGCTAGCTCCAGCTGGACTGCACNCGAACCATCCTTGACAACTAGCGCGATCCTAACCGTTACCTACCCAATTTGGATGCAATCTGTCACCATNGGGGCAGCAGCCATAGTACTTGCAACACTGGCAGTCTTCATCGGCNTGCGGGCGTCAAGACCGAAGGAACGCCATCCATGCTCAGCGGCCCCACCGTCATACATTTCCTCGGACTAGGATTCGCGGCTGCGTTACTTTCTATTTTGCTCCGAGTTCTCGTTTCTTCCAGCGAAGGTTATCTCCGCGGCAGCGCCTGCATCTGTAGGCGTTGGGCGAGTTCCTTGACCCGCACTTCCTACATATTTTGAAGAAGAGCCTGTGACGTTGCGCAAGCTGCTTCTTCATCACATCAGTAATGGGCATAGGAGACGCAGCACGAGCGTTCTGTCTACAATATATTATTGCCGTTAAACTGACGCCGGAAGAATGGCTCGTCAGACGATGGTTTGACCTTGGCTTTTCAGAGCCTTGGAGAGTTGCCGACTGATCTCCTCGAGATCACCGATGCTTAGTTGAAAGACCCTCTTCTCGGGCAATGTTATAGTCCCCAGGATTGATCGTGCTTTTTCGCGGCCGATCTTCTGGGACAAGAAATGGAGGAAAGAGCTTCTCACAACGCGCTTCCGTTGATTGAATAATCCCCGGACAAGTTCTTCAAACAGCTCCTCGTTCACAGCCGTATTGACCTCCTTAGGTGAGATTCGCAAGAGGATAGAGTCAACCTTGGGTCGCGGTCGAAATGCCGCGGCAGAGATGTTCATGATCGCTCGAATCGCGAGCGAACGCTGTGCAGCGATAGACAACCTTCCGTAGTCAGCAGTTCCCGCCTCGGCGAGAAGCCTCTCTCCGAACTCCCTCTGAAATACGAGAGACGCAAGTTCGAACTTTTTCCTCGTTAGAAAGAGGATCAGCTTCGACGATAGAGCGTAGGGTGGAGTTCCAACCACCTTGTTGAAAGTGGGGAGAGGAGTTCTCAGCACATCTCCCTCGATAACCTCCACCTTTGAACTGTTCTTGAATTCTGACCGGAGATGTGCAGCCAGCCGACGGTCCTTCTCGACCGCTATGACTCGACCCGCCTCCTTCTCGAGAAGATGAGTTACGGTCCCGTATCCGGCTCCGGGTTCGAGAACTGTGTCGGTCGTCGAGAGTTCGGCGTTCGAGACTACCCTTGCGGCTATCCACTTGTCGGCCAGAAAGTTCTGGCCTAGTCTCTTCAGGGGTCGATAGAGAACAGTTGTTGCCACAAGCTCATACTGCCCTGGTGAACAATCGATACTTCGAGTCAGTGCTCAGTTCTTCAATGACTCTCTTCGAGATGATCTTCGGGATGTCGCTGAGCCCTGTTCGTTCCTGGATCTCCTTGTAGCTTGCAAACGGTTTCCTTTCTCTCATGTTGACGATCTGCCACATCGACTTCTTACCAATACCAGGCAACAACTCAAGCGAATGCATCCGCGGCGTAACAGGTTGCGAATTATTGAAGAAGTCCACAAACCTCTTCTCTTGAGTCTTGACCAGTTCNGCTATCAACGGCACGATCTCCGCCTTCGCATTCGCCGTAAGCTGCTCGTAGCTTATTCTAGTCAGAATTCTGTCAACCTTCTCTCTGCGATCACGGCCGATGTATATTCGCTCGTGAACCAGCACCGTAGCGCCGATCTTGAGTTCCGCTTCTAGCAATGTGAAGAACTGTTCACCCATTATCTGAACTGTCGGCACCGCCAGGTGTCTCGATTTCTCCGAGGATCGACCGTAAGGAAGGAAATCTAGAACGTACGCATGCTCCTCGTAAACATGCCTCCTCTGCAGATACTCGTCTTCGTGAATCGCCATGTATAGCTCCCCTCTGTCTCCCTCAGAACGTCTCCAACCGGACAGTGGACTCGCGTCGAGCTCTGCGAGAGTCGTTGAGAATCATTGGGGCTCANTCTGAACCCTGCCTTTTCTCCTTAATTGGGTATCGGTTAGAAGCTTCTGTTGACTAGACGTATCGCTTCATAATTTCCAGAATACCGTTAAGCTGGTCTGTGCTCACGAACCTACCCTTTACAGTCAATACCGCCCTAAGCTCTTCAATAGACTTTGGAAGTGAGTTCACGATCTGGATCGCATCATTCCTATCCAGCTGAAGCTTCGACGACAACTCATCGACAAGCTTCTCACCTTTATCGGCTGGAATCTTCGAGAACTTTCGCGCATAATCGAGAGTGCGGCGCTGGAACTCTCCCAGCTCGTCCTCCTTGACCTTTCCCAGGATCTGCTGCGCCTCCGAATTGGTCACTATTTTTTCTTGGAGAATCTTCCTTGCCATCAGCTCGACTCCTCAACCGGGGTAATATGCTCCGGCCTTGCGATGATGATCCGGGGCGTCTTGGTCCCAGCCACCTCAACAACGTAACTGCGGCCACGTTTCTCCGCAACCAATCCAACCCGGCCGTGGTACCGGCGGTGCGGCATCCCCTTTTGAACTGCTGGGTTGATCATGATTCTGACGGTTTGGCCCGGAGCATAGGGGATAAGCAGTCTTCCAAGGGGTTGTTTGCCTCTGTCCCGGGGTTTCCTGCTGATCAGGGTTCTAGTCTTTGTCCTGAAACCCTTGGAACGTCGCAACAGCCAATTCTCCGGTAGAGAAAGTTGCGGGCGAGGAGGTTCCGTATATATGTTCGCGACATTCCAGTACTTCATGGCCGGGAACTCCGCGAGATTTTTCTTCATACTATCCGGAGAACATCCCACGCTGCCCCTAGCAGAACTCAAGGCCATCCTGCACGCCTACGCGATAGAACACAGGATAGTAGGGAGCTTCTACAAGCTCATCGAGATCGAAGCCGACCGAGGCAAACTGGAATCAATTGCGAGCCGCGGGGCGTATGTTGACGAGATGGGAGAAGAAATGCTTCACACAGAAGACAATCTAGAGAGTATCAAGAGGGAGGTCGAGCTCGCTAATCTGGAACCATTCCTCACATCGGAAGACAGTTTCAGCGTACGAATGCTACGGTTCGGCGGAGTCTCGAAAGAACTCTCGAGAGTCCACCTAGAAGGCTATCTAGGAAAGCTACTCGCGGAGAAGACGGGGGCAAAGGTCGATCTTCGATCTCCAAAGAAACCGTTTCGAGGAATCCTCGCAGGATCCCTCTTCCATCTGGGACTCATCATGCATCAACGCCCGAAAGGGAGTATCCATCGGCGACGCCCCAGAAAGAGGGCTGTATTCCACCCCAGCACAATGCCTCCAAAAATTGCCCGCTGTCTAGTGAATCTATCGGAAGTGAGAGATGGGGAGACCCTTCTCGATCCCTTCTGCGGTGTCGGTGGGATTGCCATAGAAGCCAGCCTTCTCGGCTGTGACGTCGTTGGGGTAGATGCTCTTGCGAGAATGGTTCGATCAGCCCGAAGAAACCTAGCTCACTTCGGCCTCAAATCCTATGGCCTCGTCAGAGGGGATGCGAGGAACCTTCCTTTGCGTAGCGTGGATGCTATCGCCACTGACCCACCATATGGGACTGGGGCTTCAACTCTCAAATCGACAACAAAGGNCATTCTGACGAGCTTTTTGCCTCAGGCAAAGATGATCCTCTCATCAGGCGGGAAGATTGTTTTCGCCTCCCCGCTCGGAACAGGTGCGGTCGACTTGGCGGAGTCTCTGGGGTTCAAGGTATTTGATCGTCACGAGCTATACGTTCACAGAAGCTTGACGAGAGAGATTCTAGTGCTGGGAGCAGATTAGATGCCCGCAGGTATCGATGTAATCTTCCTAGGTACTGGTGGCAGTCTTCCCACGAAAGAAAGAGGGCTACCAGCGGTGGCTCTGCGTCGAGATGGAGAACTCTTCCTGTTCGATTGTGGCGAGGGGACNCAGCGTCAGATGATGCACGCGGGACTCGGATTCAACCGTCCCATGTCCATTATGATCTCGCACCTGCACGGAGATCACATTCTCGGATTGCCTGGGCTTCTTCAGACAATGTCCTCCCTGATCAGGGACAAGCCGCTCGATCTGTATGGTCCAGAGGGTATCTCCGCCTATCTAGGCTCGCTACGTCGAACGTTGGGTTTCGCCGCAAACTTTCCCGTGCGAGTCACAGAGCTCAAGCCAGGCACAGAGATAACGAAAAATGCTTACACCATTAAGACAACGAAGGCAACGCACGATATCGTGTGCCTTGCCTTTGCCATTGTTGAGACCGATCGACCTGGCAGATTTCACCCAGAAAAAGCAAAGCGGCTGGGCGTCCCTGAGGGCCCGTTATGGAAGCAGCTTCAGATGGGTAAGGAAGTAACTGTCGACAAAAAGACGGTGAGGCCTCGCCAGGTCATCGAGGAACCTCGTCCCGGCCTAAAGATCGTGTATGCTATTGACACTCGCCCTTCTGACGAGGTGAAAGCGCTGGCAAAAGAGGCTGATCTTCTCATGCATGATGGAGGATTCGCGGAGGACAGACGGGACAAGGCGAAAGAGTACTTCCATTCAACCGCCAGAGAAGCAGCTAGGGTTGCAAAGACTGCAAAGGTTCGCAAACTAGCGCTAGTCCACATCAGCGCTGTCAGCAGAGACGATTCAATTCTCCTCAAGGAAGCAAGAAGCGTATTCAAAGCAACGCTTGTTCCCAAGGACCTGTTGGTCTTATCCCTGAACCGCTCGAAGTAGAGGTGCCAAAACAAGTCTTCGAATTCTATTCTTTTCTTCGTTCTTCCGGCTGAGGGGCAAGCCAATTGATCAATTGTTCCGGGTTATCGGTTTCAACGATCACTTGTATTGGACCCAGAGGCGATTCGCCCTCTGGCGCAGAGAACGATACGTGCCCAGCATAGGCAGCCTGCTTGTTCAGAAAGAACACCAATCGATTGCCGTTGACTGATCGCCTCAAGACTGATCTCGCCGCGGCCCGGATTCTATCGCGCTGAATAATCATCCGAAACCTTTCGAGGGAGGGCTGATTCTTTCCGTCGATAATCACTTTCCCACTCCACTCGTCTAATTGTCGAACGTCGATTTCGCCTCGAAGAATATTGGTGACAGCCTTCTTGACCTTCTCGGGGTCCTCAGTTGGGCGGACCTCGGTTTCGCTGTGGACGAGGAAGGTCAGTTCGGGAGTGTTCTCAGCAGACGTCTTGTACGCCTCTTGAGGTCGTTCTTCGTATCCTCGTTCTCAATCACTCGATCGGCAATGGCGATAAGCTTTCCAACTCCAACCTTCAACTCCCGATCGTCGCGCTCTAGAAAGTCCTTACAGTTTCTGGGACGGTCGGACCTTCTTCTCTTTTGCAGTCTGCGGAATCTGCTCTTCGGGGAAGCGTGAATGGCGATGGTGAAGACATGATATTTCTTGTTCAGCTCTTCGATCTCCTCGACGCTCCTTGCACCCTCATAGACGAATTGGGTTTTGTCAATCTTGTCTATGAGTGGAGCCAGCCGTTTAGCAACCGCGCCCATCCCTTCCTCCTCTCTGATCTTCAGCATCAACCTGCCAAGATTCTCTCTGCTAGCCGACAATTTCTTCCGCTTTGCTTCCGCCCTGATAATATCACCGGAGACGAATACGGGAACCCCACGCTTCGCCGCAACACTTGACGCAAGGCTCTTGCCAGCGCCGGGCATTCCGACGACTACAATTACCGTCTTCTGTTTCGCTTTGTCCATGCACGTCTCGGCGGACCTTGGCGAAGAGACTGTTATAGCTCTTAAAAGTGGAGGCGATTATCTCCGACAGCGATTTGTCAGAGGACCAAGTCCGAAGCTTCATCTCTATAGACCTCGAAGATCAACAGATTCTATCTCGCATAACATCGATCCTGTCATCTCTTCAATCTCTGGGCGGAGATTTGAAACCTGTCGAACGCGAGAACATCCATCTCACGTTGAAATTTCTAGGAAACGTACCCACACCTCGACTAAGCGAAGTCAAGTCCTCCCTACAACAGCTCATCTTTCCCCTGTTCACAGCGGAGATCAAGGGAGCAGGCGCCTTCCCAAATCTCAACCACATGAACGTAATCTGGGTCGGGGTCGAAGAGGGCTGGAGCCAAGTTGAACAAATCTACGAACAAGTCGAGAAGTTGCTGTCCGTTCTCGGCTTCCGGAGGGAAAACCGCCCCTTCAGTCCTCATATCACGATAGCCCGGGTTCGTTCAGGCAGAAAGAGGGATGAGATAGCAAATTTTCTACGCCATCTTGGCGACGAGAGTTTCGGNACGATCACTGTTGANAAAGTCCGGCTCAAACAGAGCATCCTCTCGAGTTCCGGACCGAAGTACTCGACCCTACTGGAAGTTCCTCCGCAGTCGAAGTAAGCCATCGTCGATCCACTTTCAAATACTAATTCCTAGCAGAGAATCTCTCGATGCCGACTCCGATTCAAACCGTCTTGGACCAGATTGCCAAGAGAGTTGTTCCAAGTGAGGCTGAAAGGAGACGAATGTCGAAACTGGCTGAGAAACTGAGAGGCCAAGTTCAGAACATACTCGACCAGGAAGGATTTGGAGGCAAGGTCTCGATCCAAGGGTCCTTCGCCCGGGACACATGGCTGAGCGGCGAGGCCGATCTGGACATCTTCACCGGCTTTCCTCCCAGTATGGATAGGCAGGATTGGACCGAGAAGGTTCTGCCGGCGATTCGAAGGGGAATCGAAGCTAAGACGGTCGATCGTTATGCCGAGCATCCCTACTTGGAATTTCACATCGAAGGTATCAGGATCAATGTAGTTCCCTGCTATTCCGTGGAAAAAGGCCGGTGGAAGAGCGCAACCGACAGGACACCCTACCACACGGAGTACATGAGAGAGCACCTGACGCCGGAAACGCGTTTCGAAGCGCGGCTCCTGAAACGATTCCTGAAAGGCATTCGATCCTACGGCGCCGAGATCAGGGTCGGAGGATTTAGCGGAATGCTCGTCGAAACTCTGATCCTACATTACCAATCGTTTCTGGAAACACTCATNCAAGCTTCGACATGGAAGCCCGTCATCTTTCTGGACCTCAGAAAGCTTCCTGGAAGTCAGGATTCTAGAGCCCAAGAGTTCGAATCCCCACTAGTCGTGGTCGACCCCGTAGACCCGAATCGAAACTTGGCCGCCGCGGTAAGAGACGATAAGCTGTGGGAATTCGTGGCCGCTTCCAGAGAACTGCAGAAAAACCCCGGCACGTGGTATTTCTTCCCTCCAAAACTCATTTCAAGAACCAAAGCGCATTTCGCCAAACTGTTAGAACATCAAGACAGGGATGTTGTGGTTGTATTTTTCGAGCATGCCCGGATAGTCTCTGACGTTCTCTGGGGGCAGCTATTGAAAATCGAGAGGTCACTGACCGAACTGATGGCACGTCAGGATTTTCACCCCATACGGTCGAAGGTCTGGAGCGACGAGCGCCGATCCAGCGCGGTCCTGGTCGAGCTCGACAGTTCGAGCCTACCAGGAGTTCAGATGCGTCAAGGTCCACCTCTTTCGAGGATGGATGACAGCCAGGGATTCCTAAGTCGACACCTAAACGCGAGAGGTACGGTTCGTGGTCCCTGGATTGAAGTTGATCGGTGGGTCGTCGATAAGAAACGAAGAATCCTAACAATCGAACAACTTGTCACGGAAGCCCTCAAGGATCCTAAGCTCGGATTATCGGTCCCAGAGCAACTGAACCACTCCTTCCATCAAAACGCAACTGTTCTGGAGAAAATGAAAATTCTCACACTACTTGGACGAGAAGGTTTTGACCAGGCGCTACTGGAGTTCTTGGCGGCGAAGCCAGCATGGCTCAAAACTCGTCACTAGCACGGCTATCCTCCCTGGCAAAATCACCTTACAATCGTCTCGTAGCATATCCCACCGGTGACGGAGAAGAAGTCAAGTCTAGAATTCGTCAACTGGAACAGCTGGAAATAACCGGACTAGATTTTCAAGGCCGGCTGAAAACTGATCGCCTTTCCATTCTCGGGAAGGGAGTTGTAGGAATCGTCGTCATAGGGCTGAAGAATAATCGACGGATCGCAGTCAAGATCCGACGAGTTGATGCGCGACGCCCCAGCTTGATTCACGAGGCTGAACTTCTCAGGACCGCGAATTCTCTGACCGTGGGACCCGAGTGCTTGGGTAGCACAACCGACATATTGGCGATGGAACTGGTCGAAGGCCAGCCCCTCCCAGAATGGCTGGAGAGCCTCATGGGCAGAGGACTAAGGTCACGAGTTAGGAGTGTGGTGAAACCGTTGCTGGAACAGTGCGTGAGAATGGATGCATACGGGCTCGATCATGGAGAGCTCAGCCGGGCACACAAAAATGTAATCGTGTCGAACGATGACGTTCCTAGGATTCTTGACTTTGAAAGCGCGAGTCTGATGAGGCGACCCAGCAATTTCACCTCCCTAGCACAATACTTGTTTCTGGGCGGCAGCATCGCCAAGAAAATGATCAGAGTGCTGGGACCAGTGAATAGAGGCGAGCTTCTAAGGTGTCTAAGAGATTACAAGGCCGGTGGATGGAGAGATGCTTTCGAAGCAACAACCAAAGTTCTTGGATTGTAACATTCATCTCATGCAGTCTTCTTGTCGATCACACCTAACCGTCTCGCTCGGTTCTCAGCATACCTGAATGCGAGAAAGCCCAATGCAAGGACGACGATGCCCCCGAGAACTGCTAATCCGAGATAGGAGAAGTATGAGTAGACGGTTCCTCCTTGGATCATGGCTTGACGTGAGGCTCTCATGAATTCGGTAAATGGCAAGACGTTGGCTATTGCAGAGAGTGGCCACGGTAGGAAGGAGACTGGGAAGAGAGCTTCCGAGAAAACCATCAAGAGTCCTGCGACGTACGTGGGAAGTGCCCATTCGAATTTCGTCGCAAATAATGCGTATGCGCTGAGCAAGAGTCCCAGACCAAGGGCGGCAAGAATGTTCACCAGCATTGCAAGGAATAGTAGACTGACAGACAACGGGTTCACCATAAAGGGAATGTTCGTATGGAAGACTGATGACAAGACGTAGAAGGATAAAACAAGAGATACGATAACAGTCATCGTTGATGTGACGAAAGAGGCAAGGGTCCTGCCAATTAAGTAAGGTAGCGATGAGTGTGGAGACATGTACACTTGCGGGAACACATAGGTCCATTTTCCTTCTGCGATAGCGAGCGTTGGGACCCACGAGTAGGCTGCAACGTGCGCATACAGGGCGGCACCGATGAGGATGTAGGCGAGTCGACTTGGTTCAAAGCTGGGCGGGACGTTATTGGTTGAGCCGACATAGTAGACTGTTGAAGCAGCAATTACGCTGGCGAGAGGACCAACTGTCCTGAGCGAGAATCCCGTGAGAGGGTTGGTCCAGTTGAACTCTCTGTACCATCCAACTCTTATCGATGCGACCATGGCTCGAAGGCTCATCGCTGTCTCACCGCAATCGTTCCTGTTCTTCTGCCCTTGTTCTCAAGGAACATCAACGCTTTGGAGGAGGCAAAGAGGAGAATCACTCCCATGATGGCGAGAGCTAACAACTCGAGATCAAGGTAGAGTTCTCCGAATCCTTGGCCGAAAAACAGCGTTCTCCTTAGTGCATCCATTCCCAATGTGAGAGGAATGAGGGATGCGCCTGCTTGAACAGCGAGGGGAAACGGGGAGAACCCTCCAGTCGAGGGAAAGTAGACCCCTGAGATCAGAGACACAGGCTCGTGGAGGGCTTCATTTACAGAATCTGCCTCCCGGCCATATGCCAAATAGAGCGAGGACAATGCCATTCCCATCGCATAGAGGGACGCGAGAGTCAGAGCAAAGACAGAGATAACGGCAGGCCAGATGGCGTTGATGGGCGGATGGAAGATTAGCCAGCCGAGGATCGCGACCATGGCNGCGGAGGGTGCGGTCCCGAGAATCCCGCCAAGGGACATTCCCACTAGAATGGCTGAGATCGGTGCGGGGGAAGTGATATAGATTTCGAACAGTCCGACTTGTTTGTCCCAGTTGAACTGGCTAGCCATCGACCAAAGGACGTTCCCCCAAAAGGAGATCATTACTCCACCAAGGATAGCGAATCCTGTGAATGAGTTGAGCCCGTAAGCTCTGTAGACCATCGTCAGGGAGAAAGATGTGAAGAATGGAAAGCCGATGTTGACGGCTACCCAGAGGGGTTCTCCATAGATGCTCTTCGCCCTGACCCACAATCGGGCGTAAGCGGTTCTGAGCCACGGGTTACTATGCAGCTTCATGCTCTCTTTCCCTGAACCCTCTACCGACTAGGGCGACGAAGACCTCCTCTAGTGTTGCCTGCTGTCTCCAGTTGGAGACGACCGTCATTCCTGACTTTCGAATTGAGTCGACCACGGATTGGGCAGATCCGTCTCCGTCAATGACCACTTGGATCCGTGACAGTCCTCTTTCTTCATCAACTGATGATGTGAAACCCTTGACTCCCTCAAGTTTCCCTATTGGTTCGAGGCTTCCTGGAGTTGGGATGGGTGAAACCTCTAGGATCAGCGAGGGGGCTCCAAGGGACCTTTTCAGCGCGGCCGGAGTATCACACGCGAGTATCTTGCCCTTGTCAATGATAGCGACTCGATTACAGATCGCGTCGACTTCGGCCATATTGTGTGTTGCAAGTATAATCGTTCTGCCGTACTCTTTTGCTTGTTTCAATATGTATTCGCGTATGCTCAACGCGGTCATGACGTCCAGTCCAATCGTTGGTTCGTCAAGAAACACAACCTTCGGGTCATTGATGAATGCCCTGACCAAGGTTACTCGCTGCTTGTAGCCCGTTGATAGCGCGTAGAATTTCCTGTCGAGATAGCTTTGAAGTCCGAGCATGTCTGACAGCTCATTGATTCGTCGGTGCGCCTCTTCAGTTGGTATCCCGTAGAGCTGCGAGAAGAACCAGAGATTTCCACGGGCACTTATGAAATCGTAACCTGCTCTCTCGGCGCCGCTTGCCATGTTGATCACAGCCCGGATCTTCTCTGGCTCCTTCTCGACGTCGAATCCCATTACTCCTGCTTTTCCAGCAGTCGGCAGTAGAAGTGTGGATAGTATCCTGATCATGGTGGTTTTCCCGGCCCCGTTTGGGCCTAGAACGCCAAAGATCTCGCCCTTTCGAACTTGAAGATTGATACCGTCGAGAGCTACAATTTTGCCCTCTTTACTATCAAACTCGCGTCTGAGCCCATCGACCTGGACGGTGATTTCTGCATCGACGCGATTCATAACGTTCCGTAATCCTGGCTGGTCTTCTGGGACTTTCCGTGCGTCATTTAACCGTTGATCGAGCATGTTCAATCTTCGTCGATCTCCTCAGGTCGCTTGCGCGCGTCGTCCGAGAGGCTAGTAAAGCCGTTCAATTAAGGATTGTTTGAAGATTTACCAGAAACGTTCTTTCAAAGCCTCTCGTTCCGCTTCCATAATCGCTTGGAAGAAGCCGTTTGTGGGCTTTCGGTGTTTTCGGAGAATCTCCGCGGCTGCCTCAGGAGTCACGCTTCTTCCCGCCAGGGTGTAGACCGCAATTCTGCCATATTTGTTTACAAGGTTCGCGGTTTCCTCGGCTCTTGATAGGACGTTCTTTTCTCTCTCCGAAAGGTGCGCCCCGTTTTTCAGGAGAATCTTCTTCATGTCCTCGTCGGAGACCGCCAAGGCGGCCAGAGTTTTTGATCCGCATTCGGGACATTCTAGCGTGGCGGGGATGTCCTTGACCCTTTTCATCTCGATATATTTCCAGCAGTTTGTACAGACAATCGTCTTTACCTCATTGAGAATTCTCGCCTTGGCAGAACCAACCAAGATCTGGCTGAGTTTTTCTGTCGGGATCAAGTCCGTCTTTCTGCTGATCCTCTCGAGGCCAATCCTAGCGATCGGGGTTGCTTCGCCAGCAACGGTCTGGACGACCTTGACTTGAATCTCGTGCTTGGCGATAGATTGTAGAACTTCTTTGGTGTGGGGTATGTCCATGTCCCTTTCCAGTGTCTCGCGTACGGCCTCGTCCATGATGACTGTTCCCTCAAAGCTCTTCGCGAGCTGGCGGAGGGTTATGCTGCTGAAATCCGTCCACTTGGAGATCGCGCCGAATCTTCGCGCGACATGTACGAGCCTTCGCTTGAACAGTCCAGTTCTCTTCGATGCGGTTATCGCTACTTCGTCCACTTCAATCTCGGAGAGACGGCGAACCATTTTTACAACGTCATTGGCATCTACTCCTCCTACGGCTTGGAATACGATCCTGTAGGGATCTTGCTGGATTCCGACGCTGACTCCTGACTCGTCGGACAACAAGTGTCCGATGAGCCGGGCCAGGGTCCTGTTGACCAGCGTTCCCAAGTGGGAGTTGACGATAATGAAGTCGTCCCACTCTTCGACGGTAAGCAGGTGATCATTTGGGACTGGGAGGCCTTGTTCGTATTGCTCGTATGTCTCAGATATGGCACGTTCAAACGTCTTAGGGTCCGCCGGATATTCTTCGCTCAGCGTTTGAGCTATTTCCGTGATCTTTTTCCCTGCTTCGTACAGGTCTCCTACTTTCCGTCTGATCTCGCCTACCTCGCTGGCGACCTTGTGAGGTACTGGGATCTCCTCTCCCACCCAGCTTGGGATGGCGCCTGTCGGGTCGGAGATTGGCTTGACGAATATCTTGTCCCCTCTGATACTTTGCATCATCCAAGGCGTTCCCCGGACAATGAACTTCGTACCTGGCTGGCCATACTCAGCCACGAACGCTTCATCGAGAACCCCGACAGCACTGTCCGTCTCTTGCTCGATCACGAGGTATTGTTTCTCGTCCGGGATCATTGAGAGCTTGTTGAAGTAGTACGTGTAAAGATCTTTGACCCTCGACGGCCTCATGATCACCTTGTCTTGCTGAGAGACCCAGGCGAGGCGTGGAAATCGTGAGCTCATATAGTTCGCGACTGAGGCGACATCTTCTTCGGTCAAATTCCGATATGGGAATGCGTTCGATATCATCTCGACAAGCTCGTTGTAGTACCATTTCCTGTTCTGTATCAATAGCCCTGCTAGCTGGTGGCAGAGAGCGTCGAGCGGTTTCTCTGGAACCGACACTTCTTCTAAGTCCTCACTGAGTGCCCCTCTAGCTATCACGAGCGCTTCGAGAGCATCGTCCGAGTCGCTGGCGATGATCACACCATCAGCCATCTTGCCAACGCTATGACCGGATCGCCCCACGCGCTGGATGAGTCGCGTTACTTGGTGAGGGCTCATGTACTGGATCACGTAGTCTATTCTTCCAACGTCGATTCCCAGTTCGAGGCTTGAGGTGGCAACGAGTCCTCTGAGTTCTCCGCCCTTCAATCCTCGCTCAGCCGTTATCCGAGACGGTTTGGCCAGGCTCCCGTGATGTATCGAGATCGGAAAATCGAGGTCCCAGACCTTGAATCGGCTCGCCAATATCTCAGCAATCGATCTCGTGTTTGTAAAGAGGATGACTGACTTGTGGTTCTTGATCATCTCCTTCATTATCCGAAGCCTAGCCGCAAGCTCGGGGTGTGTGAATATCTTCCCGGCCAGTTGATGATCTTGCCCTGACGGTTCGGGAAAGAGTGTCTCCAACCGCATTTTTCTGGCGACAGGAATCCGGACGATTTCCACNGGTCGTTTGGTTCCCACGAGAAATGCTCCNACCTTCTCCGGCGATCCAATGGTTGCAGAGAGGCCGATGACCTGGAAGTCTCTCTGGGTGATCCATCTTAGNCGTTCGATAGCGATGGATAGCTGGCTGCCCCNCTTGTCCTCCGCCAGCTCATGGACCTCGTCAATAATNAGGAACCTGACTTCGCGGAGATGTCTCCGCATGATGCGTCCAGGCAATAGGGCTTGGAGGGTCTCAGGAGTCGTGATTAGCAAATCAGGTGGGTTTCTCGCGTGGGATGCCCTCTCGCGAAGCTCGGTATCTCCATGCCTCACCGCAACCCTAAGGTCGATTTTCTTCCCCCACCACTCCAGCCGATCCAGAAGATCCCTGTTCAATGCGCGAAGCGGGGTCATGTAGAGAATCTTGACACCCGGGCCCCTGTCAGCACTCATCAAGAACCGAGTGAAGACTGGAAGGATCGCGGACTCCGTCTTTCCGCTGGCCGTAGGAGATATCAGAAGGACGTTTTTCCCCCCTAGAATCGGGGGAATCGCTTTCTCTTGGGCTTCTGTTGGTTTTTCGAATCCTCTTTCTCTGACAGCCTCCGCTAGGGGTTTCGGCAGAAGATCAAAGACCGTTGAGGACAACTGGACAGGCAGATGCTCGATTGTTCGATAAAAACCTAGAAAGCGTTAAGGGGCAATTGTTTGGCTTTGTGGGTCCGAGCTCTGGTGTTGCTTGAATAAGGATCTGGATAAGGCGTGGAGAGAGAGACTGGTGAAGAACCATCTTGACCTTATCATTCTCCGCCTTCTAAAGAGCAAGCCGCGTTGGGGGTACGAGGTTAACCTTGAGATTCGAGATCGTTTCAAAGTCTACCTGAGCGCCGGGACTCTCTATCCTCTTCTCCATTCGATGGAAGAGAAAGGCTACCTCCAGGCTGTCTGGGAGGCAGAAGGTGGCCGGGGCCGCAAGGTATACCGGATTACTCCTAGGGGAGAAGAATTCCTGACCGCGGGTGCACGGGCGGCGGAAGAGTTTTTGAGGCGGATCCAGTACGAGGCCGAGATAGGACCTTTCCAACAAAAGCATGCCTAGACTAGACTTGAGACTTTGAGCACTTATCTCCGCGAGATCTGGAAATTTATCCAGAAAAACGAAACAGCGAGGGGACTACTTCTAGTAGGCATCGTCATACTGGGCGCTCTAGGAGTGTGGGGTGGGATTCGTTTGGCTCTCAACACCGAGTATCCAGTGCTGGTTGTCTCCTCGGGAAGCATGTGTCCTCCGACAAATTGCGTCTTACCGATTGGTTCGCTTATCGTAATCCGGGGACAAGACCCTCGGACGATCGTCGCGGGTCCGCCACCGGTCGGTACAATAATCGTGTTTCGTCCCTACCTAAGCACGCCGGACTTTCTGGTCGTTCACCGGGTCGTCGAGATTAGAGGGAATCAGAGCAGGGGTGAGTACTTCTTCATAACTGAAGGAGATGCAAATCGTGGTTCTCTTGACCCTTGGGACTCGCCCGGTCCAGGCAGCCCATACGGTGGAGTACCCGCGTCGCAGGTTGTTGGGGTTTACCAGTCTACGATCCCAATCCCCTACCTCGGATCAGCGATCTTAGACATTCGGAGCTTCATGTACGANGATGCTACGCAACAGCCAAGACCTGAGGGAATCCTTGTCATAGTCATACTCATAATAGCTCTCTTCGCTTTCGAGGTGATTGAACCATCTAAGAAACCGAAGCCGAACGCTTCTCTCTCCGAAGCGAAGGCAGAGCCCGCTCGGGCGCAAGCCTCGTAGTTCACACCAGAGATTCCGAAGGCGCAGCTATTGACATCCTACGAGCGTGCGAAGAGGGTTTGGGTCATCATCTACTTTCCAAAGCCAAGATAGAAGAATCAGCGACTGCTCGATGATGAGAAATGCCCCTTTACCAACTCGGATCGAAGAAACCAAGGGTCCATCCGACCGCGATGATCGCTCCGAATGCGAGCGTCATCGGCGACGTTGTCGTCGGCTCACGGACTAGCATTTGGCCGGGGGCCGTGCTCCGCGGTGACTACGGGAGGATTAGGGTTGGAGCCAATTGTAGTCTACAGGACAATGTTGTGGTTCACTGTTCATCCCAGAATCCCGGTGTGATTGGTAATGGTGTCACTGTGGCGCACAGTGCGATTGTTCATGCCTGCAGAATAGGGGACGAATGCCTCGTTGGAGCCGGAGCGATCATTTTCGATGGGGCGAAAGTCGGTACTCATTCNATCATAGGGGTCGGATCGGTGGTTCTCGAAGGCAGAACGATACCCCCGCGGTCAGTCGCAGTGGGTTCACCCGCCAAGGTGATGAGGAGGGCAACCGACAAGGATGTTCGGATGATCAGGGAGTCTTACCGCGCGTATGTGAGAATGGCCCAAAGGTACACTAGTACGGGAGCTTTTGAAACCCCTATCGGATGACGGACGCCCGTTTTCCGGATCGCATCGGGCGTGTCCCGAGACTTTGGGAGCCTACCGGGGGTCGCTGGTTTCCTATTGGTTTTTGGCTGGGAAACGTATGGATTTGTCGTTGTCAGACGTTTAACGTCCCTTCTGGATCTCGTTAGCGTTCGAGGGTTATTCGTTTTTCTACATTGGACTGAATCTTGTTGGATCGAACATGCTCGTTAAAACGGGCTAACTGTTGCATGCGCCAATGCCTATCTGGCCCTTGGAAGTCGCTGGAGCTTAACTCTCGGCCGTTCATAACGCCCTAGCCAAGCCTGCTCAGGACCTGGAGAACTCGCTCAGCGATCATAGCGTGGCCCGAAGATAACGGGTGGACTCCGTCTTTTGAAAGATGATCGTGAAACTTGAGACCTCTAAGCGATCCGTAAGTGACATTCTTCCGATTGCACATCTTCTCTAGTGCTAGGTCATACTCGTGACGATCTAAGGAGTAGAAGGAGATGGTCCTTTCAAGAATGAACAGCACTGTCTTGGACTCATCGATTGGGGCGAGACCAACACAGACTATGTTCTTTGTGAAATGTTCCCTGGCCTGGTCGATCATTCCTTCCATGTTGTGCACGTATTCGGCTAAGCCCACCCTGTGAGAGCCATTCATATGGCTGGAATCGTTGACTTCCCACAGCGAACACGATAATCGAGTTCTTGTTAGCCCCTCGAACCTTGCCTCTGCTATGAAACGCTTGCTGATATCCTCCGAGGTTTCACCGTCTACTCCGAGATTGTAGACGAGGCGTGAACGACCGTTACAGAGCCTCCCAACCCATCCTCCACGATCGTCGTAAAGACCCCACGCGACGCTGTCGCCAAAAACGAATACGAGCATGCTCATCGAACTTCGCCACCGAACGTGTGACGACGATGCAGACCCTTTTTTGGCGGTTCATAGACTGGAGTCCTAGGAGGCTTCCCCTGTGCAGTCAGGTCTCTACACTCTGTACAGACAGTCCAGAGACAATCGGCCCCACAGTAAATGCACTTGCTCGCCTGGCCTCTAGTCCGATCCCATGGATACACATCTTCCCGGTGCATATCGGGCTTCTTTGATCCCTTCAACAAGAGATCACATACCCTTCACTCACTAACAAATATTCTCGCTGCTAACCAACACCTGCCGTAGGATTTTCTCCAATGCTGAACGCGCACACCAAGACGAACAAAGTTGAGCCCCAAGGACGAGTATTACAATGGAAGCATTCTCCAGTCTGTTCTTTCGCGAAGGGAACGTTTTGCCCTCTCGGCAACCGGAGACCTCGAAGTCTCAAAACGATAATTCCCGCGGAATCACTAGCTGCTGCTGTTAGCGTCTCCGCTTAACTCAACCGAGTGGCATGCGCAAAATGATCTCGCGGCTTATTCTGTTGTTCAGAGTAACTTTCGCACGACCATATACCAGCCCGCGTCGCGGTGAGGCTTGAAACCGTTCTTGAGATACATTGAAAGTGGTCCCGGAAAGTTGTCGGCAGCTGACGTTGGTTTCTTGACAGGATATGCTTCAGCATACTCTAGACCTTCCTTGGAAAACCTGCCGCAGGCAGCGTTCAGTAAACGGGACGCTACTCCCTTGCTACGGTGCGAGGGCGCTACTACGAAGCAGACGATTGAGCCGACCCGCTCCAGTTCGTCTGGACCAGAACGCATCAGCCGGTGCAGCGCAGGGAAGTTGTCGCGGTTAGCTGCATTACACCAACCAACAGGATTTCCGTCGCGATAGGCGAGGAACCCTCGGATCCTACTCTCCTGGATCTGGTTTGAGGCGGCGCGACGATTCTCGTCTTTCCCCCTGTCTGAGAAATGATACGTATAACAGTAACAGTCACTCCAATCAGGATTATCCGCGAACGCAATATAGTCGAAGAACAACAAGAAGTCGTCTCTCAGAGACGGCGTCAGTTCTTTGACGATAAGGTCACTCATTGGACTGTCTGAGACCGACTTCTCTGACATCTGTTTTCTTACCTGTTAGCGGTTTGGGTTCAGTTGACTATTTTCTTGATATGGCCAGGTCTCCAGTTGCGGTGAGGGCTCTGAAACAGTTCAGGGTGATCCATTTGCTTGGCTTCCAAAGCTCCTCAACGTCCACCAGCGCCTTTCTCTTGTTCTCTTGTGCCTCCGGCTCGCGGGACCAGTCTCCTTCTAACAACCACTTCCCGTCNGGAGAACGNTTGGATANNATCAGGTGGACTGCATCTCTAACACGCTCGTCGTCCCCGTATCCCAATTTTGCTAGGATCCTTAGCCCGTGGAGGGCATCGTAGTAGTAGTACATTGGAAA
>JGI25386J43895_10000003_pt1 | contig 29977 bp, 28 predicted proteins | sample GraSoi013_1_40cm_2_FD_43895 | JGI IMG/M metagenome (IMG submission 43895) | reverse complement strand
GTAACATCTTCTAGGTCCTCGCCCTTGGCCTTCCGGGCCACGACCATTGCCTCTAGCGTGTCGTCGGAGTCCATCGTTATGATGATGCCGTCAGCCATCTTGCCGACGCTATGGCCTGATCGTCCGACTCGCTGGATGAGCCGTGTGACCTGGTGTGGGCTCATGTACTGGATGACGTAGTCGATCCTTCCTACATCAATTCCCAGCTCAAGACTAGACGTTGCGACTAGTCCTTTGATCTCACCATCCTTCAACGCCCTCTCGGCAGTGATCCTCGAGAGCTTTGCTAAGCTGCCGTGATGTATGGAGACTGGAAAGTCTACGTCCCAGACTTTGAACCGGCTGGCCAAGACCTCGGCGTTTGCGCGAGTATTGGTGAACAGAAGAACTGACTTGTGATCGTTGATCATTCCCTTCATGACGCGTAACCGGGCCGCCACCTCTGGGTGGGTGAACAGTTTCCCGGCAAGTCGGATATCCTCGCCTGTAGGCTCAGGTGAGACGATCTCAAGCTTCATCCGCCGTGCGACCGGGATGTGAACGATTTCGACTGGTCTTCCCTCGCCCACTAGGAATTTTCCGACCACTTCGGGGGATCCAATTGTGCGGATAGTCCCACCATCTGAAACTCTCTCTGCGCGACCCAGCGCAATCGCTCCAATGCAATAGCAAGCTGACTCCCCCGCTTGTCCTCAGCCAGCTCGTGTACCTCGTCGATGATCAGGAAACGGATGTCTCGCAGGTGCCTTCGAAGTATTCGCCCTGGAAGAATCGCCTGAAGAGTCTCTGGAGTCGTGATGAGCAGGTCAGGTGGGCTTCTGGATTGGCTGGTTCTCTCCTTGATCTCCGTATCGCCATGCCTCACCCCCACTTTGAGGTCGATCTTCTGACCCCACCATCGCAGCCTGTCGAAGAGGTCTCGGTTGAGAGCACGGAGAGGAGTGATGTAGATGATCTTGATTCCCGGTCCCCGATCAGCCTCGTTCAAGAAACGCGTGAAGACGGGAAGAATGGCAGACTCAGTTTTCCCACTCGCAGTCGGCGAGATCAGCAGGACGTTCTTGCCCTCTTGAATCGGTGGGATGGCCTTTTCTTGAGCCTCAGTGGGTTTGAGGAATCCTCGTTCTTTGACAGCCTCCGCTAGGGGTCTCGGGAGTAGGTCGAAGACGCTGGACGACAATCAGCACAATAAGGCAGGGCTGCGTTCGATAAAAACATAGAAACCATTCAGAGGTCGAGTGGTTCCGAATCTTTCGATTACGCTCAAGAAGGACGGCGTGCTCAAGCTAGTGGAAAGCATTTAGGGGCGTTCATCCATCATCGACTACAAACAGGAACACTTGCTCCGATGAACAAGGATCTCGATAAAGCCTGGCGGGAACGGCTAGTCAAGAACCATCTCGACCTCATTATACTACGCCTCCTCAAGGCAAAGCCCCGATGGGGATACGAGATCAACCTGGAAATTCGGGACCGGTTCAAAGTATACTTAAGCGCCGGAACGCTCTATCCACTGCTTCACGCAATGGAGGAAAAGGGGTACCTTCAAGCGGTCTGGGAAGCTGAGGGCGGGCGAGGAAGAAAGGTCTACCAGATTACAGCTAGGGGTGAGGAATTCCTCACCGCCGGGGCTCGGGCTGCGGAAGAGTTTTTGAAGCGGATCCAGTACGAGGCTGAGATAGGTCCTTTCCAAGCTAAACATGCTTAGGCCAGAGACACCACCTTGAGTAGTTACATTAGGAAATTCCGCAACTACTTGAGAAAGAATGAAACTGCCAGAGGTCTATTTCTAGTGGGACTTGTGATATTGGGAGCAATTGCTGTGTGGGGTGGAATCCGCCTAGCGCTCAACACGGAATACCCGATTCTAGTCGTTTCTTCTGGAAGTATGTGTCCTCCCAACAACTGCGTATTGCCGATCGGGTCTCTTATCGTAATACGGGGTCAGGACCCTAGTGCGATCAGGGTAGGGGACATCATTGTGTTTAGGGCTAATCCCGTCAATCCGGACTATCTGATTGTTCACAGGATCATCGTCGTGTATACACCGAACAACGATTCGGCATATCCCGGTCAGTTCGCCTTCATAACCCACGGCGACGCTAATCCTCTAGGAGCGAATGAGGGCCCTAATCCAGGATCCAGCCTCGTAGGGATTTACCAGTTTACCATTCCGATCCCGTACTTGGGGTCCGCAATTCTTGACATTCGCAATTTCATGTACGATGACAATTCTGGCCAGCCTAGGACTCAGGGGATTCTTGTAATCGTAGCACTGATTGTGGCTCTGTTTGCATTCGAGGTCGCGGAGCCCGGAAAGAAGACGCCCTCTTCCAATGTCCCAGATGAAGCAAAGACTTCCGTCGCTCAGACGAGGAGTCCTGCACCCAGCGAGATTTCGCGGTTTGACTCGGGGTCGGGCCAGATTTTTCCGGTTAAGACCGGGCTAGCTTAAATACTCTATATAAAGAGCTACGTTTCCAGCGCGGTGAACGCTGGCGATCGTCTCGGTTTCTCGAAATATTTTCGGAGTGCTCAACACCTCGCCCTCGATTAGAGGAGGGTCTTCTGTCATTGTCAGACAAAGGTAAGGCCTTCATCAATATTGAGAACGTTGTAGCTTCCGCGACACTCAAACAACAGATCGACCTCAACGCCATCGTCAGAGTCTTTCCCGGGGTCGAATATCGTCCCGAGCAGTTTCCCGGTCTAGTCTATCGTCTGAAGAAACCCAAGACTGCTACCCTGATCTTCAGCTCTGGCAAGATGGTCTGCACCGGCGCAAAATCCGAGCGCCAGGCACGCAAAGCCGTCCTGAAAGTAATCGACGAATTGAAAAGAGATGGCATAGTCATTCTAAGCAAGCCCGACATTACAATCCAGAATATCGTCGCCTCTGCAGGTCTCGGCGGCTACATCGACCTCGAAAAGGCCACATACGGCTTGAAGAAGACGATGTATGAGCCGGAGCAGTTTCCGGGTCTCATCTATAGGATGGATGAGCCCAAGGTCGTCATCCTACTCTTCGCTAGCGGCAAGCTTGTCTGCACCGGAGCAAAGAGAGAAATTCAGGTCGGCATCGCCGTCAACAAGCTACAACAGATACTAGAATCCAAGAGCCTGATCTTCTACGAGGGTACGGAGAAACCACGCTTGCCCCCTCTTCCTGCTAAGGAATTGGAAAAGGAACAAGTAAAAGTGGAACAAGCAAGGGCAAAACAAAAAGAGAAAGAAAAAGCTGAAGAGAAAGTCGAGGCTAAAGACTAGGCTAGTCCGGCGTTAGAATGCCCGCATATGCATTAGGCTCTAAGAAGCCAAGGATTCACCGGTCGGCAGTTCTCGCGCCAAACTGCACGATAATTGGGGATGTTGTCATTGGACCCCGAACCAGCATATGGCCTGGTGCGGTCATCAGGGGCGACTACGGCTACATCAGGATAGGCTCCGACTGCAGCCTTCAGGACAACGTCGTGGTGCACTGCTCAGCAGAGAATCCAGGAATCGTGGGCAATAGAGTTACAGTGGCACATGGTGCCATCGTTCATGCTTGCAGAATAGGAGACGAATGTTTGGTCGGAGCAGGTGCGATAGTCTTCGACGGAGCGACCATCGGCAAACACTCAATCCTCGGGGTAGGGTCTATCCTCCTGGAAGGTAGAAAAATTCCGCCCAGGTCGGTGGCGGTGGGGGCTCCGGCCAAGGTCATCAGGAGAGCAACAATCGAGGATGTTCGTGCGATTAAGGAATCGTACAAAGCCTACGTGAAAATGGCCCGGCGTTACGAGGAGACAGGTGCTTTCAACGCACCCATTTCCCTGGGCTAGATTCCTCTCGAAATTGGTTATATCTCTCGGTGGGCTGCGTCCTAGCAGACGGCGATGATTGGTCAAAGTTACTCGGACTACCAATGAGCGAGAAGGCATTTGCCTGAGCCGTCGATTCCCTAATCAGCACTCTACCCCAGAGTAGATTGCGTCAAGTCTCGAACAATGTTCCTCAGNGTCTTCCATGAACGTCGGACGATCGGTGGAAAATCTCCATGATCGGAGTAGTAGTCTCGCAGAAATTTGACCGTCAGAGAGTCATGAGCGTACCCTGAACCAATCTCTCCGTATTCCTTCTTGATCTCCTTAATCCTACTATCCCGGTGAACCTTTGCCATGATGCTGGCCGCAGAGACTACAGGATAATTGACGTCAGCTTTGTGCTCTGAAACTATTCGCGGAGCGAAAGAGAGGCAGTCCAGGATGTTGTTCTTGAACCGCTCTGTCCGAGTATCCGACGAGTCAACATACGCTAACTCGGGTCTCAACTTCTCTATGACCTGCGCCATCACCTTGGCTTCCAGCAGATTCAACCTCTGGAACTTCGGTGCCCGGTTCACTATCCTGTCCAACTCTTGTGCTCCAATTTCTAGGACGTGATAATCATCAACAACGGTCGGAATCTCTTTGGAGAGACGGGTCCTCGCGGATGGGAGTAACTGTTTCGAATCTTTCACGCCAAGCGTCCTCAATCTGTCGAGCTTCTCTTCCTCGATTATCACTCCAGCAATGACTAGCGGCCCGATTACTGGGCCCCTTCCGGCATCGTCGACGCCGCAGACTCTCAAGAGGCCCACTTTCTCGGTTCCCTGATCCAGTCGTCGACTTGACGTACTATCCTGCNATAGATCGATTCACGATTCTCTTTCGTAATCTCCCAGTGCACACTTTTCTGCCACATCTTCTCCACTTCTGGATAGCGCGATCCGTACTTCACTGTAGCGACAACTGCTTTGTTTCCGTTCAAGACCCTGGAAATGCTATTTCTGAAGGAAGTGCTAGTCATTTCCATCGGTCCGATCTCGTCCACGATGACCAAGTTCGCCGCTCCCTCCATTGAGCGTTCTAGTCCGGCCACTCCAATCTTCTCCAGATCTTCAGAAACTACGACGTAGGACCCGACTCTCGGCCCCGTTGTGAGATCTTTCTTGGCTAACCATCCTTCTTGGCCAGATGAGAGGTCGGTTATCATGAACCCTGTTCTCGCGCCTCCCTCCCGGACCTCGCGCGTCGTCATTCCTTCAATCTTCAATCCGCTCNCCGAATAGTGCTTGTATACCCGGTTGACGATTGTAGTCTTGCCAACTCCAGGCCGACCTGTCAACAAAATTACTCTCAACCAGTCATACCTGGGGGCGATTGATGCCATCGGGCCTTGAAACCAAGTCCTAGGAAGTAGATTTCGGANGCTTCTGGTCTGCTGGCTTTCGGCTTCAACAATCGGCTCCTCTCGAAGTACAATGCTGCGTCGTCTCGGAGCTTTTTCAGCTCGGGGCCTTCAAAGAGCTTGATGAGCNCGTTTCCATGGTGAGCCAGTACCTTCTCAGCGATCTCCAATGCTCTTCGAGCCAGGTCTACTTGTCTTGCATGGTCTACGTCCCAAGCCCCAATGATAGAGGGGGCGAGGTCTGAGAGAACAGCGTTTGCTGGTCCGTCCAGTTCTGCGATGATGCGATCTGGCACGTCTTCGGCATAGACATCCATCTTCAGTAGCCTGACGTTTGGTGACAGGGGTTGAATTTCTTTGATGTCAACGCCCAGCACAAGCCCTTCGGGTCCAACTGTTTCTCGCGCTATCTGTAGCCATCCTCCGGGCTGAGCTCCGAGATCCACAACTTTCTGACCCGGTTTTACGATGCCGTAGGTTCTGATTGTCTGCTGGAGCTTGTAGGCTGATCTGCTTCGGTAGCCTCGAATCCGTGCGAGCCGGTAGTACTGGTCCTTCCTTCTCTTGGCCAGCCAGGTTCCTGTCATGACAAGGTGCGGCTTCTAGCTAACGCGTGACCCGTCAGGAACATCTCTCTCGATACCCAGCAGAGCAAGCTTGTCACCCTCTGAGGCGGCCAGAAGCATTCCCTCGGACTTCTGCCCAGCAAACGTCGTAGGTTTCAAGTTGGCCAAGAAGATTACCCGCTGGTGAAGTAGCTCCTCCGCTTTGTAGTAATCAACTAAGCTTGTGGCTGTCTGCTTTCTTCCATGGACCCCGAGGTCGACGACGACCTTGTACAGCTTGTTGGTTCGAGGAACGCGGGACACTTCGACCACAGTTCCCACTCTCATCTCAAGCCGCTTGAACTCATCAATTGTGACTTCCTTGGCCGGATCATCCATGTTCTACTGCCGAGTCAAGATCGCGATTTAAGACTTGGAGGTTAGCTCTTCAATCGGGGGCCTACAATCACCGTTGATAATCGTGAACTGTCGAGATATTTCTTGGCCATTGACATCAAGTCTTCCCGAGTTATCTTCAAGAAGAGATTTCGCCTCTTGACAAAATAGTCCAGCCCAAGGTCAAAATGCGCCAAGTTATGGCTGGTCCTTGCAATTCCCTCAGTTGACTCCAACTCCATCAAGGCGGATCCCAACTGGTTCTGCTTAGCATCAGCCAACTCCTGGTCCTCCACCAATTCTTGGCGAATTCGCTCAATCTCTTCCTTCATTAGCTCCAATGCCTTAGCGACATTTCGAGGATTGACCCCGGCGAGAGCCGTCCAGCTGCCACCGGCAAGTCCCGCGTTGAGGAAAGACGTGCAAGAATACGCTAGTCCCTCCTTGTCCCGGACCCGTTGTCCCAGCCTGCCCATGAAGCCCAACTCACCCAAGATAACATTCAGCAGGTTCAATGGTTCATAATCGGGATCGGTTCGGGAGCATGCTGCTCCACCGATGAGGATGTCCGCTTGCGTCTTGTGAGGCATTGAGATGTTTCTCCTCACACTCTTGGAAGCCGAATTTGATCCGGCACTCTTCTTCGAGTCAATCTTCTTCTCGTGCCTCGTTCCGAAAGTCCGAGCGGCCCAGCTCACCACCTCGTCTTTCTTGAACTGTCCAGCAAACGAGATGAGGGTCGGGGCAGTGCGGATCGCATCATCGAAATAGTCCTTCACATCCGACCGTTCAATATCTTTGACAGTCTCCGCGGTTCCAAACCTGTCCTTCCTGTACGGATGCCCGGAGGGGTACACGAGTCTCTGAAGCTCTCTCATGCCGCGCCTGGTAGTGTCATCTTCTCTGAGCCGAATGTCTGTCAGGAGTCCTTCTCGCTCTCGTTCAATGTCCCGAGGAGAGAGAGCAGGTCTTGTGAGACAGTCTGCGACAACGCCGAGGACTCGTTTTGTCCAGGGACTTGTCATTCGCGCTTGGAAGATGATACTGTCCTGTGAATTTCGGAACGAAACAGCCGCTCCCACTGATTCTAGCAGGTCCGCGATCTTGACCGCTCCGAGCTTCCGGGTTCCTCTGATCAGAAGGCGTGCCGTAAGTTCGGCGAGACCTGATTTCCCGGCGAGTTCTGAGGAGGTTCCTGCTAGAATGCTGCCGTAGACCGCCAGTGTGGGATTATTCGCGTTCTTGTAAAGGAGGCACTTGATTCCAGAACCCGCAGGCTGCTCTTCCACCAGGCTCCCTAGATCGCTCTCAAGACCCACGGTTGTTCCTCACGCCAATACATCTGCACACCGTCCGGTTCTGCACGGTCAAGTATCTCGCAGCGATCTCCGAGACCTTGGCGGGCGATATCTTCTCCAGCTTCTCAACAAGCCTAGCCATGGTCTCAAAGGATGTGATCATTTCGAAGATTCCTATCACGAAGCCTTGTCGGGCAACCCCGTCAAGGGTATACGCGTACTGTGCCTTGATCTGAGCGATCGCTCTCTCAAGCTCATGCCTGCTGGGAGGAGCCTTCTGAATCTTCTCAATTTCCTCCATCAAAACCCTCTCAGCTCTGTCGACAGAGACACCCTCCCACACTGTAACGTCCAATGCAAACACGGACGGATCGATTGTCGGCCAGAACTCGGAGCTGGCTTCAGTCGCCAGCTTCCTTTCGACAAGCGCTTTGTGCAGTCGAGCGCTTCTTCCCGAAGATTGGCCAGGACCGAATGCGAAGAGGCGAACTCCGCTCAAGATCGCGTCAAGCATCATCAGCCCATAGACGTCCTCGCTTCCAAAGCCGGGCGTATGGTACGCCACTTTGATGTAGTCGGCCTCAGATGGGATTCGAACCTCGACACGTCGCTCACCTGACTGAGGAGGCTCAGCGATCGTGGGTTCGCCGGCCCGATCGCTCTTGGCGAGAGGACCAAAGTAGTCTTGGATCTTTGGAAGAATCTTCTTCGGCGAGAAGGGACCTACGACGACGAGCAGCGCGTTTCCGGGAACATAGTAGCGCCTGTAATGTTCGAAGAGATCATCTCTCGTTATTTTCAGAAGGTCCGACTTCAGCCCTCCCTCAGACCATCTGTACGGATGAAACCTGAAGGCTGAGAGGAATAATTCCTCTGAGGCCAAGAACTCGGGATCGTTTTCGTTGCCTTCCCGCTCTGAGACAACGACTGTCCTCTCTGACTCGACCTCTCGCGGATCGAAGGCGGCGTTCATCATACGTTCGGATTCGATAAGGAGTCCTTTCTCTATCTGGTCAGCCGGTAGAACCTCAAAATACGCTGTAAAGTCCTTAGACGTGAACCCGTTGTATTCGCCTCCGACGCTGCTGACTATTCGTCCGATGTCGCCCTTGTGGAGCTTTCCTCCCCCTTTGAAGAGCATGTGCTCGACCCAGTGGGAGATTCCTGTTACGCCCGGCCTCTCGTTTCGAGATCCGACCCTGTATATGGCCCAGCAGCCCGACACTGGAGCGTTGGGTATTTCCCGGATCAGGACTTTCAGACCGTTGTCTAGGATGTGACGGCTCACCTGTAGCGCTTTGAAGAGAGAGATTGGCTGATCCAATTTCCTGGAACCTAGGTTGTGGACAGTGGTCACTTCTGANGCTGATTAGTCAGCTCCTCAAACTGAGATTCCGTTATAGCGTCCATATCTAGCAATCGCTGAGCGAGGTCAGAAATCCGGGTGACCGCGTGAAGCTTCATACCGGCTTTGAGAAGATGTTCGCGCCCCCCCTCCTCCCGATCAACTAAGACCAGAGCGTCTTCAACAACTCCCCCTTCAGCCCTAAGGGTCTGCATCGCGTCGAGAATGTTCTTCCCCGTAGTAATCACGTCGTCTACGAGCAAGACCTTGTCACCGGGAGCTAGAAGACCTTCAACCATCTTCTCTCTACCATGATGCTTCACTTCCTTCCTTANGTAGACGAGTGGCTTCGAGAGCGTGTAGGCCAAAACCGACGCCCATGGCAATCCGCCGGTTGGAATCCCAGCGATCTTCGCAATGTCGGCGATCGTTCTCGCGGTCTTTCCCAAAAGTTCGATGGAGGCGTGAAACGCGTCGGGAAAACTCGGGAGGACCCGCAAGTCAAGATAATATGGACTGAGCTTTCCCCCGGAAAGGGTGAACATGCCAAACTTCAGAGCCCCGGTATGAACCAGAATCTTCGGAAGTTCTTCCTCGATCAGCTTGGGCATTCATGTTATCCTCGAATTTCTGCATATGCCTTGATTATTGGGCTTAGCAGATGAGAAGTCCGCCGGTTAGTATACCGATTTAAAGGCAAGCCCGACCGAACAATCAAGGCGGCCGATTTGGAACTCTGGATACCTTATGGCGAGACCGAGGTTCCAGTCCGGGTTCCAGACGACAATTTCTACAGAATTCTAGAGCCGGCCAAGCCAATTGGGACGAAAGATGCTCTCGCCATAATCGAGGAGGCTCTGGAAAAGCCGATTGGAGGGCTCTTCCTAAAGGACGTTGTCAAGCCTGGTACCGTTGCTGGAATAATCGTTGATCCCATTGTTCCAGTCAATGCAAGGGACGAGGCCGCGAAAGCTTTGAGGTCCCGTCTCTTTGCGATGGGGGTTGACAATGTGAGAGTTTTCATGCGAAAGCGCATGTCAAGCGTTGTCTCCGCTGGTGCGGATCTCAAGATAATCGAGCCTTCGCAGGCCTCGTTCTCTGAACTGGGAAAGACTTCGACGGGAACCAACGTCGAGCTAGACACTGACGTAGTTTCGTGCGATGTTAAGATCAGCGTCGGACTCGTCATGCCTCATTTCGCAAGCGGCTTCACCGGAGGGCCCGAGGCCATCTTGCCAGGCTCGTCATCAATCCACTCGATAACCAAGAACCGGTCGCTCTTGACGAAGGGTTTCCCAACATCTTCATCCGCACCGGACAACCAGGTCCTCTCGGATTCTCTCGAAGCCTGTAAACTCGCTGGACCATTCTACAGCTTGTGCTTCATGCCTAACGGCGGCGGAGGAGTCACCTCGGCATTCGCCGGGGAACTGGAGTCAGTCTTCCGGGAGGCTGTCTCCCGCTACCACGAGATCCACACTCCTAGGATAGAACGCAAGCTGGACATCGTCATTGTATCCGCGGGAAGCCTGTTGGGTGGGGACCTCTATCATGCGATCAGGGTAGTCTCCAACGTTCTCGGTGCCGTGAAAAAAGAAGGCACCATAATCCTGGTGGCAGAGTGTTCGAGAGGAGTCGGCGATTCTAGCTTCCTAGAATACGCTCGGAGATTTCCTGATCGGAAGGAATTGTCGACTGAGTTGAGATACAGATTCAAGCTTGGCGGCCATGTCAACCTCTTCCTCCAAGACACGTTGGAGAAGTGTCGTATTCAGTTGGTATCTATTCTTCCGGAGCTGTTTGTCCGGGACTCCTTTGGGTTGAAACCTTCCCAGACTGCCTCNGAAGCGGTTCAGAAAGCGATACGCGTTGAAGGCAAGGAGTCGAAGATACTAATCGTTCCAAAGGGAGATTTCACGGTGCCGGTTATGGAATCCTAGACGACGCTTAATAGAAATCCGGCCTGACATCAAGATGAATGCAAGATGCGCCTTCGCTTAATACTCCCGGTCTCCCTGATTCTGATTCTCTCCGTCGTCCAGTTTCCGACGGTTCATTCTCAGTCGCCTCAGATGATTACTCAACAAGGCTTTGGACTGAACAGATCTGTCTCGCTCACCATCCAGATCGTGTTTCTTGGAATCACGCCCGCAGAGTTGAATTCGACCTATCTGAAGAGTAGTGTCTCCGTTCCGCCTCTGAAGTACCAGGCGATTCTCGCGGGGCCATTGAACACCGGTGTGATTTTCAATTTCAACTATCAACTGACATTCGCCGACAACTCAACCGTGTCCAAGTTCGCTCAGTATCTCTTGTCGANTCAAAAACCAGAGAACACTACTCCAAGTCCAAGCACTCCATACGGATTGGTCAATCCTTACTTCACTAATTCCTCGACCCTTTCTGTAGCACACAACTACTTCTACGACGCTGACAAGGTCGAATCTTGGCTTGGGTCCAACATGACCCTATTTGGAGGCAATCCAGCCTCNGGATACACTCTATTCGTAGCCGATCTACACGGCTTCAGAATCCCTTCGTTCAACTACACGGAATATCAAAACTACATTGCACTTTGTAGACCGTGCACACCGCACCCAGTGGACACCCACTACTACAACAGAACCGTCACAGACCCGGACCTAGGTCTCAGGATGACGCGTCACTTCATGACCGGCTGGGGTGGAAGCGGCCGATTCTATTACATGGACCTCTCGGCTGGACCCAGCTACTGGACGAACGAGCTCCCGGTGCAAGTTGCATCTNAGTTGAGAGGAATCAGCACCAGCACATACTATGGGAAGCTCTGGATGAGCAAGTTCATCGGCGCCTACGTCAACGGTGCTGTCAACAATCTGTTTGCTCCGGACCAGCTCTACCCTGTCAACTACGCCCAGAACTACAACATCCAACTATTCGTCATTGACAACCGGACCTCCACCGAACAGGCGCAAGGTCCGAAATTGAAAGCGACCATCAACCAGACACGGATTCAGGAGAACCTGACCAGTCTCGTTCCGTTTGCTGGTGCAACTGGTGTAACGGTTAACATCAGATATGCAAACGTCACGGACTATCCTGGGCTCGGCGCGATAGTGGCTAACGCAACTACAACTCACAGAGATCCCATTTCTGGCCGGCCGATCGTGGACGGCGACTTGGTCTATAACTGGTTCACAACTAGCGGACTAGGGCACATTACGAATTTCATCAATGTAACCCGAACAACGTCGAGAATCGATGTCCCTGGATTCCTCTTTGCGTTCAAAGGAAATTACACGTTCGGGGTTCCGTTCAAAGAGGACATTGCCTCGCCTAGCCTTTACGGCACCTTCGGGGGAGAGGCTTTGGGAGATATGGTCTTGATAGGATTATCCCANCAGGCCGACTTTACCATCGGCAACAATTCAACCTACAATCAGCCAGGAAAGGGAGTAGGCTTCACACATGACGCGATTCACGAACTCGGACACATGATGGGCCTGAACCATCCCTTCATCTACGATTTGACCGAGGATTTCACGAACACCATCATGGGATACTATGCCTACAGTCTGAACTTTAGCCAGTTCGACAGGGACGCAATCCTGCGGGGAGTAAATGATGAGCTGCTCTCCTTCGCCATAGACGCCCTGTCATCAACCCAGAATACTCTCTTCAACTCCGGAGACATATCCATGGCTAACCAGAACATTGCACAGGCAGAAAACCTGTACAATACAATGGATTATGCCGGGGCGGTACCGTACTCGTTGGCGGCCGCCCAGGATGCCAGCGCCGCTCAGCAGCTTGCCAACNGCGCCATCTCACCAGCACTCGTCTTTAGTCTCATCGGGGTAGCAATCGGCGCAGCCATCGGTATCCTGCTCGGCTATCTGATATTCCGGAGGAGAAAGCCAGCTGGAATCCAGTACAATCGATGCCCTACTTGTCANCAGCCTTTGAGGTGGGACCCGGCTCAAATGCGCTGGTATTGCGACAGATGCCAAAAGCCCGTCTAAGCGCAGAATAAACCCTGATCTGGGATCTGGGACGGGCATTTCATATGATGTCCAGTTCACGCTTGCATTGATACAGATGGACACTTGTCGAAAAATGGTTGAGTAGCCTGTTCTGCTCGAAAAACAGATAATCTCGCCCAGAAACGGTTCAGACAGCGAGCGAACTCTTCCTAGAATTCAGAAAAAATATTTCCCGCGACAACCCAAAGTGCCCTTTCTCGGATCTAGGGAATTTGGTTGGTTTATGATTGGTAGGAATTTTTCTTCCGATAACCGATCGAGCAGCTAGGCATTTAGCCCCAGCCCTTGGCGTGCGGGATCTGGCTCATGTAGAGGCATCGATTCCACGCCAGCTTCGCTGAACGAATGCCGTGCCCATTGCTGATGCTAACGGGGCCATCGCGAATTATCGCGAACGGAATCCGGTCCGAAGCTTCGCCCATCACAAGCTGGGCCGATGCTGCTACCCCATCGGCAATCCCTTGGAACGTTATCTCGATACGTCTGCCAGAAAGGTCGACTCTCCCTCTGAGATCTTCGATCGCCTCGAACCCTGCACAGCCGATTGCGAAACCCGTCGTCCCCAATCTCAATGGGCTCACTCTACTATCGACAATTACAACCCCCACATTTTTCCCCGACTTTCGCCGAATCGAGAGTCTGATATTCCTTGCAGACAGATCTGCATTGCGAGGCCAGAGCACAACCGCTCCCTCAGGAGCGTTCTTTCGGTCGATCCCAGCATTTGCAACAGCGTCACCGTTCTTCACCGTCAGAAGCGCTCCTTTCACGCCGCCAACGACGCTGTCCGCTTCGTCTAGAACAGCCTGCGCAAAGGAGGTAGCTAGGGAATGCGCGCGAGACAGTCTTCTAGCCTGCGACCCGGGTCTTACGCTGTCGAGGTATCGAATCCTGTTTTCGGCAATCCCGACAATCTTGCTTGAGACTGCCATAATGTCTCTCGTCTTGAGGCGCACACGGTTCTTTGCTAGAGCTTTGAAAAACAGTTCAGGAATGGAGTCTCCGGGTCTCGCCAGATTCGATCTAATTGGGTAGACTATCACGTTTGATTCAGGACCCGATANTCTGGGCCACGATCTTCGCTATCTCCCCATCGCGAACCANCCTGCGAATCTTCTCGATATCATCGTGGGNGGAACGATCCTCCGACAGCGACCGAACTTTTCGTCTGATGGCTTGGAAGACGCGTCTAGTCCCGACTCCTAATCCCTTAGCTCCTCTCAAGTCTACTCCTTGGGCCGCAACCAGCAGTTCTATGCTGGCCACATACTGGGAATTCTCAAGAATCGCTCTGGCTTTGTGGGCGGCTCCGGGTCCCATGCTGACAAAATCCTCAAAATTGCTCGATGTCGGGATCGAGTCGCTGCTCGCAGGATGTGTCAGTAGCTTACTCTCCGCAACGAGCGACGTTGCCGTGTACTGGACCGCCATCAGCCCGCTTGAGAGTCCCGGCTTCGATCGTCCTCCGACCAGAAACGGTGGAAGCCCATTGTTGAGCGACGGGTCTAACAGAGCGGATATTCTTCTCTCCGATATGTTAGCGAGATAGGAGATGGCCAAGCCCATGATATCGAGTCCCATGGCAACTGGCTGTCCGTGAAAGTTGCCTCCTGAAATACAGACATTATCCTCGGGAAATACGAGAGGATTGTCCGTCGCCGAATTCATCTCCACCTCGAGAATCTGCTTTGTGAAATCNAGCGCGTCCTTTGATGCTCCCATAACNTGTGGGGCGCACCTGAATGAATATGGATCTTGAGGCCGACCATTCGAGGGATCGCCACTCTCGATGGTCCTAACCATTCTGCTACCTTTGACTAATTGTCGAACTCGCTCGGCCACAATCTGCTGTCCCGGATGAGGCCTAAGCCTGTGAATTCTCACGTCGAAAGCATCAATCCACCCTCTCAATGCCTCGAGTGAGAGGGCCAGCGCAGCTTCTATGGTCGCTAGGAGTTGGTATGCGTCGTGAAGGCACAAGCAGCCTATCGCAACCATTTGCTGAGTACCGTTGTTCAATGCAAGTCCTTCTTTGGCTTCGAGTTTGAGTGGAACGCAGCCCGAGACCTCTAGTGCTTTTCTTCCCGGAAACCAGCGTCCGCGTGATTCAGCGCTTCCTTCTCCCATCAGGACGAGTGCCATGTGAGAGAGAGGTGATAGGTCTCCGCTCGCGCCGACCGAGCCTTTTTCTGGTATGTATGGGTGCATCTGTTTGTTGAGTAGCTTGACGATCGTGTTGACTACTTCTGGTCTGATTCCAGAGTTCCCTTTGAGAAGTGTGTTGGCCCGTAGAACCATCATTGCCCTCACTACTTCTGGGGAGTGGGGTTGTCCTACGCTCGCGGAGTGGCTCCGGATGAGGTTCGTCTGCAACTGATTCTGATCGTCCGCCTCGATTCTGAAGTTTGACAGGGCTCCGAATCCTGTATTGACTCCNTAGATCACTTCCTTTTGTTGCAACAGTCTTTCGAGGGCTTTGCGTCCGTTTCTTGTGCGTGCGAGCGCTTTCTCCGTGATGACCGTCTGGGAATTCTCTCTTGCAACCTGCAAGACCTGATCAAGCGTAAGATGTGATCCGTCTATCGTAACCTGGGCCAATGTCCCACAAATCGTTGCAGCGAGATGTTTGAGAGATAAGTATTGGCGGCTTACTTTAGCATCGGCATACGTAGCCCGTTCGCTCTAGCTACCTCCTTTGCCTTGGAATAGCCTGCGTCAGCGTGTCGAACAATTCCGATCCCAGGGTCCACAGTTAGCACCCGCTCAAGCCGCTCTGCAGCTTCAGGCGTTCCATCAGCCACCAGGCACATTCCCGCATGTATGCTATACCCCATGCCGACCCCGCCGCCCTGATGGACACTTACCCAAGTTGCTCCCGCGGCCGTGTTGAGGAGCGCGTTAAGGATCGGCCAGTCAGCTATCGCGTCGCTTCCATCCATCATCCCTTCCGTCTCCCTTCTCGGAGAGGCTACACTCCCACAGTCGAGGTGGTCTCTCCCGATCCATATGGGACCCGATAATTTCCCCGTTCTCACCATATCGTTGATGAGTCCTCCGAACTTTGCCCTCTCGCCATAGCCTAGCCAGCAGACCCGGGCAGGCAGTCCCTGGAACTTGACGTACTGCTGGGCTTTCTCTATCCATCGTCGAAGGTCCATGTTGTCTGGGAAAGTGTCAAGGACGAGCTGGTCTATCTTCCGGATGTCTTCTGGGTCACCAACAAGCGAGGTCCACCTGAAAGGGCCTCGTCCTTCGCAGAACATTGCTCTGATGTACTTCTGGACGAATCCCGGGAATTCGAATGCTTCTTTCAGACCGGCGTCAAAGGCTTTTTGACGGATGTTGTTGCCATATTCGAAGACAACAGAGCCCCTGCGACCCATATCGATCATGGCTTTGACATGAGTCATGATGCTTCTCCCAGCCTTGTCGAGATACTTGGTTGGGTCCGATTTTCTGAGCTGGTCAGCTTCCTCCTTCGACATCCCCGCAGGGAAGTATCCGTTTAGTGGATCATGGGCCGAAGTCTGATCTGTAACGATATCTGGAATAATTGATCTTCTGACNAGTTCGGGGTGGATCTCTGCGGCGTTTCCGAGCAAAGCTAGACTTGTTGAAGTTTTTTCCTGCTTCGCCTGGTTCACGATATCGATCGCTTCGTCGAGATCATCAGTCGATTTCTCTACGTAGCCATGCTTCAGCGTCCTCTCTATCGCGCGCTTATCAATCTCGACCGCCAGGGCGATTCCATCGTTCATTGTAACCGCCAGGGGTTGGGCTCCACCCATCTCCCCGAGACCCGCCGTGAGGACCAATCGTCCCTTCAGGCTCCCCCCAAAATGTTCCCTAGCTGCAGCAGCGAGCGTCTCGTAGGTGCCCTGAAGGATTCCCTGAGTTCCGATGAACGCCCAAGACCCAGCTGTCATTTGTCCAAACATTATCAGACCTTTCTGTTCCAGCTCGTAGAAGTGGTCCCACGTCGCCCATTTGGGCACCAGCATACTGTTGACGATCAAGACCCTCGGCGCCATTCTATGAGTTTTGAAGATCGCCACAGGCTTCCCGCTCTGGACAAGGAGAGTGTCGTCCTCCTCTAAGTTCTTGAGAGAACTCTCGATCGTCTCAAGCGCTTCCCATGATCGAGCTGCTCTTCCTGTTCCACCGTAGACGATCAGCTCTTCCGGTTTTTTCGCAACATCGGGATCGAGAACATTGTGGAGCATTCTNAAAGCTCCTTCAATCTGCCAATTCTTGCAGTGAAGGGTCTGGCCAGTAATCAGAGACAGTTTGTCTCTGTGTTTTAGAGTCGTAACGGGTTGCGGTTGACCCTGTGGAGTCAATGGATCCTCTTGCCCTCCCTCACGATTTCCCTTCCTTCAATAAGGACCTTGTCCACTATCCCTTCCCCGTACGTGTAACCGATCCACTTGTGGCTTGGAACTTTCAGAATAACGATGTCGGCGCGCTTTCTAGGTGTAATACTTCCTACAATATGTTGAAGGCCCAGCGATCTGGCGGCGTTGATCGTGATTCCGCGAATGATTTCTCCTGCTTTCATCCGAAGTCCTCTGGCTGCCACTGCTGCAACTGTGAGTTGTCCGAAGATCCAGTTGGACGGACTAAAGTCTGTTCCCAATGCTACCGGAAGCCCTTTCGACAGCATGTCCTTCGCTGGAGCATATTCGTCACTCAGTAGACTATGCGAAGAGGCTGGGAGCAGAACTGGAACGACCGAGGTCTCGGTCATTCTCTCCAACTCGTCAAGTTTCGAATGAACCAGGTGATCCGCAGATGTGGCTCTGACCTCGTTGGCTATTCTTGCTCCTTGGCTATCGGTGAACTGGTCTGCGTGTATCCTCGGCCTAAGACCGTTTCTGGTTCCGGCTCTCAATATTTTTCTCGACAATGGTGGGCTGAAGACCCCATTTTCACAGAAAACATCGCAGAATTCCGCAAGTCTCTCCCGACGAACAGCAGGAATCATTTCTTCGATCACCATCTTCGCGTACTCTTCAGGACTTATTCCTGTAGGAATCGAGTGAGCACCGAGGAACGTTGCGGCTAATTTGCATGGGTTCCGTGTCTTTAGCTGGCGGATGACTCTAAGGATCTTCAACTCGTCCTCAAGACGGAGCCCATATCCACTCTTGATCTCTAGCGTGGTCGTGCCGGCTTCTAGCATGGTGTTCAGCCGGCGTTGAGCGATTGAGAGAAGTTCAAGCGGGCTAGTCTGGCGGGTCTTGTTGACAGTTTCCATGATTCCTCCTCCCTTTCGGAGAATGTCGAGGTAGGAAGCTCCTCCAAGTCTTTGTTGAAATTCCTCTTCTCTGGACCATTGGAAAACTAGGTGTGTGTGAGGGTCAACAAAGCCCGGAAGGACGATCTCGCCCGTTGCGAGTAGGTGTCTTGAAGCTGAGTACTTCTGTTCTAGCAGTTGNGATGATGCGGTCTCGACGATCCTTCCCTTATCGATTGCAACTCCTCCGGCATCTATGATGCCGAGGTCGTCCTCAATGGAGTTGTTGACCGTGATCGTTTCTTTTGAGTCGAGGATGAGAAGGTCTATTCGGCGTTTCGTCCGTGCTTCCCTTCACTAATCGACGCAGAATTTCGACTATTCCAGCGAAGTCAGATCACGAGCTTTCCATCGACCATGATGGCCAAGCCGTCAATGTCGATCGTTGGCTTTGTAAGCGTTCCGGAGAATTGTAGGCTGCTATCGTTATGTCCTCCGATTCCTTTGTTGGCTCCGATTCCAATTGTCGCCGTTCCCAGAGCCAGCTCGTCCGTGCGATATCCGATAAGCTCTATCTTCGAATTTAACCCGAGGGCAAATTGACCAATCTTGTCCTTGTCGCCTTGCGTGGCTTCGAAGACCTCCCTAAACACATCTTCGTACTTCTTAGCGTGAAATTCCTTGACTCTTCCTTTCTCGAAAACAAACTGTAGGTCGGTTATCAGACGTCCCTTCAAGGCCCTAGGAGTATCGAGGACGACGGTGCCTCGAGCACTAGTTTCAATCGGTGGCACTTCGACTTTCCCTGATGGGAGTTGCGTCGAAACGAGGCCGCGTTCCATGTCCTCCTGGTCTACTATTCCATCTTCNATGTGCACTGGCCGCTTCGTAATGTCAAACCTGAGGTCCGTTCCAATCTTGGATGTGATGTGGACCTTTGATGCCCGTTCGAGACGGCCCGCAATCTTCTTGCCTAGCTCCGTCATTTTCGGATAGTCGACTCTGATCGCGTCTTCAGTGTTCTTGAGCCATCTTGTATAGTCGAAACCGTAGGCCCTAGCGCGTTGGGGGGTGACGTCGCCGAGCAGAACTTGCAAGACTCGGATTTTTCTTTCGATAGTCTTGTCTACGAGTGGTTTGTCTCCCTCGAAAAACGGCTCGAGACGGGAAGAGGGAACTTCTCTGAACTTCGTCGGGTCTTCGGGACCGCCGATCCCAATCCAGACTGTAGCGCTCTCCATGGCGCTTAGGATGTGTCGCGGGGTCTTGCGGAAATATTGTTCCGGTATTTCCTCCAAGGCCTTCCACCACAATCGGTCGGTCATCAATGTGATCAGAGGCTTTGCCCCGGTCCTGAGGCATTCGAGTGCAATGTCACTTGCTAGGTCGATAGTGTGTTGCCAGGTATCAATGACAACCATGTCGTCTTCATGAATTCCCAGAGAAGTATGGACGACTCGTCTTGCGATGGAATCATCCGGCAAGCAAAGACCAGTTGATACGAGGATTTGCCGCGTAAATAAGCGTTGAACGCATAGAGTGGAATGTGGGCACTAGATGTTATCAGAGTCTAACGTTCAAAGCGGAAGACACAGGACGCCTCTCGGATCTTTCTCGAGTGTTCGACATCCCCACTCGGGACGTTTCTAACCTAGCCTAAGCCTTGGCTACTGATTGAGGAGCCCGCCTCTAAACCCTCGTCTTTAGGCTGAGGTTGAGAATGATCATGGAAGAGGCTCTGATCTGGTCCGTGATGGCTCCCGAGGGGTTGTCCGACTCCTACAACGAAGAGTACAGTCTCTGTGATACCATCGAGATTCAGCTCTTCCTCGATCAGATTGTCACGGACTATTCCGATGCAGAAGGCGGCTAGTCTGAGAGCGGTAGCGACTAGGAGAAATGACTGGGAGAGATGCCCGNCGTCGAGCAAGAATGCCCGATAGACTCTCGGCACCCTGTATTTCCAAGCGGTTCTAGCAACGACAGCTGTCATTATGAAAAGGGCGCTGGCATTCTTCGTCCACGAATGACCCGCAGTCAATGCCACGCATCTCTCTCTGAAATCTCCAGCTTTGAGGAGTTCGAGCGAGTGGTCTCTTACCGAGTAGTGGTAAATACCAGGGTCAATTCCGTCGACATTATTGACAATTGCATAGGTTTCTATTGGGTGCCGGGCTCCAGCGGAAGGGCTGGTCTTGTGCAGTAGCTCACCAAACTCGCGAGTCTTGTAGGATGAAATTCTTCCCCAAGTATAGTAGGCGAGGCTTGACATTTCATTGAAGCTTATTGGTTTTCCGGAGAGTTTTCTCGTCGAGCGTCTCTTGCGGAGCGTGCCGAAAAATGGCGCCTCAGCACGTGATCCTTTCAGCAGGCCGATCTTAGGTTGTCTAGGATAGGATTTGTAAATCGGCGGCTGTTTTCTTCCTTTCAGATATCTTATGTAATATTGCGTAATCTCTTCAGTCGTGTTGTGTGGCTCATCGATCTTCGTAGAAAAGTGGTAGTAGCGCGAAGCAGTCGGCCAAAGCCATTCCTTCCCGAATTGCGTTTCTAACCTGTCCTGATCAGAGCCTCTAGTGATTAGCAAGCCGCAGTCTTTTAGGCTCTGAACCGAATGAAAGATGGACTCTCGGGTGTACCCGCTCAGACTCTGTGAGGCTTGAGAAGCAGTTCTCCAAGTCGAAAAATATCTAAGGAGCGTCAGGGCATCCAAGTCGATTTGAAAGCTTCGCCTCATTATGTAATTCTCGACAATTAAGCGCCCTCGGCGGAAATACATCACTACGTGGGGTGATCTTCGAAGTTTCAACCTCGACAATTCACTATTGATTTGTCTACCCTTAGGAATCAGCTTACTCTTCCTCAGCGTACTTCCAGCATCAGAAAGCCTTATATTTCGTGCCATGTAACCTGAGGCCGAGCAAATAGTCTTTGCAGAAGAAGATGAAGCGTAAGAAGCTGAATGCAGTCGCAGTGCCACTGCGAGCAACCCCGCGCTTGCCCACTGGAAAGTGGACCCTCAGTATCGATTCATAGACATTCTCGAACCAATCGAGCGAATCGCTGACCTCCAGTCAGAATCGTACTTGTAGTCTTGGCCTACTGATTCAGGAGTGGCGATACGAACATTACTCGTAGATACGCTACCCGCGTATGTCTGAACTGCCGAACCCGAGTACTAGTAGCGAGTGAAATCTGCTCATCAACAGACTAATCTGCGGTTTGAATAACACAACTAGGTCGGATTTCTGTTCTCTGAATTGTTCGAAACTTCCCTGGAACGAGCCCACCAGAAGCAGCATTGCATACTCCTCGTAACGATCTCCCATAACCGTGAAGGCACCGGGTCCTAGGTCTCTCCTTCTGAGTAGTACAATTGGCAGCTTTACACGTGTATTTGCTTCGGTAGGGAGAGAGCGGGAAAATTCTTCAAGCTCATGTTTTTTCATTTTAATGAGGTCTCCGGACGCGGCTGGAACTCTCGGGGCCGGATCGCTCAGAAGTTCCTTCAGGGTTCTACGGTTCTTTGGAAGATGAGAGTTCAGCTTTCTCATATCATCGCGAAGCAGTGCATCAATGAACCGATCACGTTCCTCCAAATACGAAATCACCGTTTGCTGCCGAGAATCATACAGTGATCTCTTTCGAAAGGATCAAGCCGAATCATCTCTTTCACCTTGTAGCCCTTTTCCTCTAGGAGGGTTCTCTCTCGTCGAAAAATTGTTGATGGATCTTTCGAAACATCGATGCTTCTAGCCTTTACCGCAAACAAGAACTCTCCATTGTCGCTGAGATACTGCTCAATGTTCTCAGAGAGGATTCTTGCTTGGTCGGGTTGTGCGATGTCCGCGTAGACAGTGTCGACGCCTTGGACTATGCTCCTATACTTTTCTGGAAACCTGGCGTCTCCGAAGATAGGGGTCATGTTTCTCCTGTTCTTAATCGCATTATTGACTAGGTCTCTGAACGATCTCTGAGCGAACTCTACGCAGTAGACTCGTCCCTTCTCTTTCACAATGTCGCTCACATGACTTGCGGTCGTGCCACTTGCCGCTCCCAAGTAGAGAACGCTATTCCCGACCTTGATAGGAACGTTAGACAGCCCTTTCAGTACGGCGGCAGCCAGCTTGCTTCTATACGGGTCCCAGACCCTGTACTCTTTATCGGCGATCCTTACTGTGTCTTCCCCGTAGACGGTGGTCCCAGGGTCCTGGCTGAGTGTGGCCAATCTCTCCTCTCCCTCTCGGACCACCCAGTATATCCCTTCGAACGTCTTGTGCCGCCGGACGCCAGGTCTTTCCATGTTCTCTCTTACGAGGTGGACCTTGATAACGACCTTTCAGGTCTACAATCTTCTTTTCGAGCGCTTCCTTAAGCCCCTGTCCCTTGTCCCCTCCTCCATACGCGTCCATTCGGGCTGCTATGGCGAGTTTTCCAGCAACTGCTCTCGCGATCTTTCCTCGAAGCCATTTGGGAGACTGATGGATCGGTGCGTATTGAAAGATGATCCCGTGCTTCGGCGGTCTAGCTCCGGTCTTTAGCGTTCTGAACAGTGCTTTTTCTGCTCCGAGCACTTGGAGAGTGCTTGATGGCATCTTCGCAATATTCTCAAGTCCTCCCGCCATAGAGATGAGTTTTGCGGAGAGAACTGCCCCGAGCACAGCTGTCATATTCGGTGCTACCTCTCCCATGATCTTGTCAGTGTATTTCTCGGCAGCTTCTCTCAAGCTGTACAATTCAAGAACTGTTCCGCAGACCTCACGTAGCCATTCTAGATCCGTGCCTGACATTTCAGCCCCGGAGGATTTCTCGGCCGACGCCGAGATCTGAGTCGCCTTATCTTGTGGTATGCCCAATTTTTCTAGGGCGTCGTAGGAGAATGATTCTCTGGCACCGAGACTGCGAACCAGTCGAATGTACGAGTCGTGCTTTTCCACCAAGCGGTCGAGTTCGGGGAAGTGGAGTCCGTACCACTCTCTGACTCTGCCAGCCAGGAGGTTGAGGATCTTGTCGAGGTCTTCGATACTGCGGACGGTCTGAATTGCGTAGAGGTCTCGTTTCGTTGTAGCCTCTGTTATCGCGGTTTTGGCAAGTTCCAGGGAAACATCTCGGACGAATTGTTCGTACTCATCTTTCGATTCGATGATTCTAAGACGGACCAGAATCGAGGGTAGCCTGTTCCTGAGCTTTGAAATAGTAGGATCGCTCTCGTCCTGCACAACTTCTGATCTGACGACTGAACGGGCGAGTCTCGCGAGAGGCTCGCTGTCCACAGTAACGAGGTCGAGTTTGAGCTCGGAGAGCCGTTGGCCGAAAGCTGAGGACGCTGTCGGCAGCTCGCCATTTTGGACTTGCCTTAACTGGGCAGCCGCATCGCTTGGATTGTGGGCAAAGAGTGCTCTCTCCGAAATCTTACCCGTTTTTTCTATCAGAAAGAGTCCCGCCGGGGAGTCGATGAGGTACGCTTTCAAGTCTCTACTCCTGATTGGAAGACGAGAATGTGGCGATAGGTTGACGATCGCGCGAAGATAATTAGCAAGGGAATAGTGTTCATGCTTAGACCTACTTGGCACCGGATCTATCGGTAGAGTTTGCGGGTATTAAACTCCCCAATCCAACAATTCTAGCCTCCGGCATTCTGGGAGTCTCGGGCGAGATGCTGATCCGAGTTACCAGGGCCGGTGCTGGCGCCGTCGTCACCAAGTCGTTCAATAGGAAAGGCAGAGAAGGGTACAGAAACCCGTCTTTCATTGAAGTCCATGGCGGGTTTCTCAACGCTCTCGGCATACCCAACCCTGGAATGGAAGAGATGCGGGAAGAAGTTGACACCGCTTCGAGGCAAGGAGTGCCGGTCATAGCGAGCGTTTTCGGTTTTGACGCGGAGGAATTTGCAGAGTCTGCGATAATGGGGGAAAAGGGCGGTGCAGTCGCTGTGGAGCTGAATGTTTCATGTCCCCATGTCAGGGAGGTTGGGGTTGAGATCGGCCAGCGACCGAAGGTAGTTGCCGAGGTAACTCAAACGGTGAAGAGTCGTGTACACGTCCCAGTGTTCGTAAAGTTAAGCCCGAATGTTACCGACATCGCGGAAGTAGCCANGGCCGCTGAGAGCGGAGGTGCCGACGCTATCACAGCGATCAACACGGTTTTGGGAACTGCGATTGACGTCGATTCCGGTTTTCCGATCCTTGGAGGGGTTCTCGGTGGAGTNTCCGGTCCAGCCATACACTCAATCGCGCTCAGAGCAGTCTATCAAATAAGGCAAGCAGTTCGCATCCCCATCATCGGCGTCGGCGGAATCGAGGACTGGAAGGGCGCGGTGCAAATGATAATGGCAGGCGCATCAGCAGTCCAGATCGGAAGCGCCATCACAACCAAAGGTCTCGACGTGTTTCGAGAAGTGACCACAGGAATCGGCAGGTTTCTCGAACAGAAAGGATACGGATCAATTCGCGAGATTGCGTCGATGGCCGCAGCTCACAAAGTAGAGGGTTCATGAGACGAAATGCTTTCCCTCAAGATGACGGGCTAGGAGCGACGCTGCTCCTTCAAGAATCTCTCGATCTTTTTGGTTGAATGCGGATGGCCGACTGCTGTCGATGTCTATCTAGTATTCCCATGATTCTCTTTATCGGGGCAACGATCTCTGATCGGTTGAGGCGAAGCACATGAGATATCATGGGTCCTTGCTAACATCCGGGACGACGATGGTCGCTCCTTCCTTTGCTGCCGAGCCGCAGATTCCCTGTCCTAGCGGTATCCTAACGTGCTCTGTCTCTTCATCCCTTGCGTAGGCCTCCAATAGTAGATCGTTTCCTCGTACGAGATAGATGCCCACCCAGTCGAAATGATCCGAACTCTCTCGCATCATGTTGACGGACATCGTCAATGCCTTGGCTAAGAGCTCGTTTGCGAGTGCTCTGCTCAAAGTAATAAGAACACTAGGAATAATCTTGCTTTGCGTGATTGTGCTGAGGACTTAGGAAAACTGAGCTATGAATTGATTCTAGGGTTCTTATATCATTCTCGACAATCGTACGTGCGTCGACTTCCTCTTGAACAAGATCCAGTGGCTCGAATGGGGAAAGGAGAGTTTTGACAAGGCCCAGTCGCTAGGGAAGCCGATTCTGTTAGACATAACGGGTTCTTGGTGCCACTGGTGCCACGTTATGGACAACACGTCCTACTCAGATCCTGCAGTCATCGACTTGGTGAACAAGAATTTCATCGCGGTTAGAGTCGATACGGACAAGAGACCTGACGTCAATCGTCGTTACAACATGGGGGGTTGGCCCACTACCGCCTTCCTAGACAACGAGGGGAGAATTATCACCGGCGGAACTTACATTCCACCTCAGCAACTGCGGGAAGTTCTCCGCTCCGTTCTAGACTTCTATGGAACAAACAAGGGCAAGGTTGGAAGCAAGCTTCAAGCAACGCGAATTCCTCAAACCAAGGACGAGACGCTCTCGGACAAGATAACAAAGGACATTGCAACCACTGTCGCTGTCAACTTTGACATAGATTACGGAGGATTTGGTTTCGAGCCCAAATTCCCCCACACTGAGGCTTTGGAGTACGCGCTCCTGCGTTATCGCTATCATGGGGAAAAAGAAATGCTGACCGTTGTCACTAAGACTCTTGACAAAATGGGTAGTGGAGGAATCTATGACCGAGTAGAACAGGGATTCTTTAGATACAGCACTACTCGGGACTGGTCAATTCCCCACTTCGAGAAGATGGCGGAGGATAATGCGAAACTACTTGCAGTGTACTTGCACGCCTTCCAGCTGACGGGTAAGGAGCTGTACAGAGACAGAGCGGAGGGAATCGTGAAGTACGTGAGTACGAGTTTGTCGGACCAGGAGCACGGAGGCTTTTTCGGGAGTCAGGATGCAGACGAGGAATACTACAAGCTCGAGCTTTCCGGGCGAAAGACCCGGAAGACCCCAGCGATTGACAGGACACTTTACACCAATTACAATGCGCAGCTCATCTCGTCGTTCCTTCTCTCAAGTGTCGTCCTGGATAGGCCGGAGCTCGGCAAGTTTGCAATCAAGAGTCTGGACCGCATCCTCGCTCTACCGGCCGATAGAGGACTGCCATTTCACTACTGGAAAGAGGAGGAGGGTGTGAAGCTGAAGGGACTATTGATCGATTATGGATCGCTGCTCCACACACTTTTAGACGCTTACGAGTACTCCGCCAGGCGAGCTTATCTGGAAAAAGCCATCGCAATTGCGGACGACTCGATTGAGAAGCTGAACGACAAAACCTCAGGAGGTTTCTACGACATTCCACTAGAAGATTCCAATTTAGGCGAACTCAGGATGCGAGACAAACCAATGGATGAAAACAGCGTGATGGCAAACGGACTTCTGAGACTCTCATGGCTCTTAGAGAGAACTGATTACGCAACGATCGCAGGCAAAGCATTGGGTTTGTTCAACGCAGACTATGAGCGATACGGAGTTACCGGAGCGAGCTACGCGTTGGCCCTGGATTCTTACATTGACGGTCCAATAGGGATCACAATTATCGCATCTCCCAAGTCAAAAGAATCCGGTTCCTTTGGAGCAGGAGCTCTGAAACTGTATCCCGGCAGAAGATATGTGAGGTATCTTGATCCAGCCAAAGACTTGGACCAGATTAGGCACCTCGGATTCGACGCCGAGAAAGCTCCAGTGGCGTATGTTTGCGCAGGCAACACTTGCGGCCCTCCGATCAATAATCCATCAAGTATAGAACCCACTCTTTCTTCCCTGCTTGCCTAGGCGTTCGCCCGCGACAATTCATTTCTCACAGCTCGGGAATCGTCTATCGGAAGTATCCCTTGCGAGAGCTCGAGGTTAAACGTTGGTAAGGGGCCAATCCTTGCCTAATCCGGATCTCATCCTCCACAAGGGCAGAATCTATCCAGACGCGGGATCTCGCAAACGCTTCGAAGCAATTAGTGTTCGGGAGACCATAGTAACCGATATCGGATCGAACGATCGGATCCTCGGACTCAAATCAAAGACGACGCAAATAATCAATCTTCATGGTCGAACTGTATTACCCGGCTTCCACGACTCGCACATTCATCTCCTAAATTACGGGATGCTTCTTCGCACCCTCAACCTCTCCCACTCGCGATCTATTGAAGAAATCAAGAGGCGAGTCACGAGGTGGACCGCAACCGGATCTCCAGATACTTGGGTCCTAGGCAGAGGATGGGATGATGAGAAGCTTCGAGAACACCGCTATCCTACAAGACACGATCTGGATCTTGCAGCCTCAAACCCAGTCTTCCTCAAACGAATCTGCGGTCACGTAGCAGTTGCCAACTCGGCCGCCCTTTCTGTCGCCGGAATCGACAACTTCTCCGCGAACCCCATAGGAGGACAAATTGTCAGAGATTCACAAGGAAGATCCAACGGGGTCCTAAAGGAGACGGCCATAGAACTCGTTGAGAAGGTCGTCCCAGAGTCGATGGACCAAACAAGGAAGGCGTTGGTCTACGCATCCAGGAAGCTTGCAAGGCTAGGCTTGACATCGCTACACTGTATCATCAGCAGTTTAGCTGAGCTGAGTGTTTTGCGAAAGTTGAAACAGGAACAGAAGATCCCGCAATCTATCTACGCGATCATACCAGCGAGGCTTGTCGATAGTCTCGCACCACTAGAACTGTCAAGTGAGAAGAGCGGAGACGCTTTTCACGTGGGAGGGGTGAAGTTGTACCTTGACGGATCCCTGGGAGCTCGCACAGCTGCCCTAAACGATCCTTACAACGATGATCCGAACTCAAGAGGCATGCTCGTTATGAGTCATGAAGAACTAAGCGAGGTAGTGTCGAAAGCTAGAAAGTCGGAGTTCCAGCTCTGCATCCATGCTATCGGAGACAAGGCCGTAGACCTCGCAGTCCAAGTTCTCGGCGACGCATTTGGGATAAAAGGTTGCAGACAGCTCCGACATCGGATTGAACACTCATCGATTGTAAGCCAAAAGTCAATGAAAGAAATGCGCAGATTAGGAATAATCGCATCCATACAACCGAGATTCGTTTATTCGGACCAATGGGCGAACGATAGGCTGGGGCCGGGACGACTGCCTGAACTCTACCCTTTCGCGTCAATGAACAGGGCGGGAATCATGCTCACTGCGGGGTCTGATTGCCCAGTGGAAGATCCTAATCCGTTCGAGGGGATCTGGTCGGCGGTTGCGCGGCCCGGTCTCGACAAAAAGGAGATATTGACAGTGGGCGAAGCTCTTGTAGCATATACAAAGAACTCTGCTTACGCGTCTTTCTCCGAAGACTTCAGGGGCACTCTGGGTGCGGGAAATGTCGCCGACATGGTTGTGTTAGACAGAGATCCTCACGAGTCCAATCTCGAATCCCTGCGAGGGACGAGGGTAGTCAGAACAATAATCGGAGGAAAAGTGGTCTCCTAGACTCTTTCTGGAGATTCCGATGGGAGTAATACGTCGTGGGGTCTTGCTTCTTCAGCTCCAGAATTGGTAATGCCCGCGAGCTTAGACTTTTCCCAGAGTTCGGGTATTGTTCTTGCCCCAGCATATCCCATCGAGGCCTGTAGCCCCGCGACCATCTCCTGGACTACCACGCTGAGCTCACCTTTGTATGGGACCCATCCCTCGACTCCCTCAGGCAAGCCTTTCGACGGTTGAGCGTATCGGTCAGACGAGAATCTCTTTGCCATGGCAGATGGGCTTCCCATCCCTCGATATTGCTTGTAGTATCTTCCCCCGATAGTTATCAGAGTGCCTGGGGCCTCCTTTGAGCGTGCGAAAATATTGCCCATCATAACAGCGGAGGCCCCGAGGGACAGTGCAATCGCTGCGTCGCCTGGGCCTCTGATACCTCCGTCGGCGATTATTGGTAGCTTTGACCCGTATGTGCGAAGTGCATCTGCGACCTGTGCCGTGGCGTACACAGTGGGGGATCCGGCCTTCGTCGCCTCCATTGTCGTGCAGATGGAACCTGATCCGATTCCAACTCTGAACCCTGCTACTCCGTCGAGTTTGGTCAGAATGTCTTCGGCAGCCTGGTAGGTTCCAATGCTACCGACCACAACATCAGTATTGACTTCTTCCAGCATTTTCTTCATCGAACTGAACACATTTGCGTTGTGGAAGTGGGCTACATCTATGACGAGGATGTCAGCGATGTCGCTGAGTTTTTTCGCTCGCTTGAGATCGAATGGTGATACCGCAGCCCCGCAGAGGAGCTGGCCGTTCTCGTCACGGGCGGCATTGGGAAATCTCCCACGCTGGAGAATGTCCTTTATCGTCATAAGACCCTTCAATCGGCCTTCCTTGTCGATAAGCGGAAGCTTTTCCACACGATGCTTGTGAAGAATCTCTTTCGCGCCTTCAATGTTGGTGTCGGCGGGAGCGGTGATCACCTTCTTCGTCATTACGTCGCTCGTGAGAAGACTCGAATCGGCAAAGCGAACGTCCCGTCCTGTCAATATGCCGACCAGATGCTCCCCCTGAACGACTGGTAGTCCTGAAATGTTATGTTTCTGCATCAGTTCGGTTGCATACTTCACGGTTGCGTCGGGACTAATTGTGATGACTTCCTTGATGACTAGGGACTCTGCCCTCTTCACTTTCTTCGCCATCTCCACTTCCTCTTCGGCGGTACAATTTCGATGAATAATCCCCAGTCCGCCCAACCGAGCCAATCCTATGGCCATCTCGCTCTCGGTAACAGTGTCCATCGGACTAGAAACTAGTGGGATGTTGATTGAATGTTTCAGAGATACTTGGGTGGATAATTGGACTTGGCTAGGTTCGACTTCTGTCCATCCGGGGAGGAGAATCAGGTCCCTGAACGTGACCGCGACATCAGAGTCTTTGAACTTCGCCCTGAATCCTTTTTCAGACACCTATTCTCGAATACTCCCGGTGAGTTTCACCGTAGCATG